>Ga0316189_10004294_pt1 | contig 13733 bp, 14 predicted proteins | sample LowCovwburrow_MG_FD_204930 | JGI IMG/M metagenome (GOLD analysis project Ga0316189, IMG submission 204930) | Coastal sediment microbial communities from Maine, United States - Lowes Cove worm burrow | ecosystem: Environmental > Aquatic > Marine > Coastal > Sediment | place: USA: Maine...
GTTGTCAGCTATTCTGGCACCAGTGCGAATTGCCATTGCATCAGGCACAGCTTTTCTGATTGCCCAGTTGCTGGATGTTTTTGTTTTTGATCAGTTGCGTCAGGGACGCTGGTGGCGTGCCCCGGTTGTTTCATCAACGCTTGGTTCACTGGTTGACACGGCTTTGTTCTTTTCACTGGCTTTTGCTGCATCTTTTGCATTTCTCGGTCCGAACATACCGTTCCTGATTGAGAATGCCTCATTGCTCGGTCTGTTTGCCATTGAAGCGCCAAGGTGGGTATCGTTGGCAATGGGTGATTTTGTCGTCAAAATGCTGGTTGCTGTTGTTATGCTGATCCCGTATGGGCTTTTGCGGAACAGGATTGCAAAATCAAACCACATTCAGGCAGCCTGAATTTAACAATTATACAAAAACCAAAAAGGCCGCTCTTATAAAACTAAAGAGCGGCCTGTTCGGTTACGATACCATGCGCTTAACTTATCGGCGTCTTACGCTGTAAATACGACCGTTGCGCGATTTCATCCGGATCTCATAATTGCGACCGCGTTTTCTGCCATAGAACTTATAGTTCCTGCCGCTACAATCACGTGCTCTGACTCTACGGTAACCATGATTACGGACAATGCGTTTTGCCCGTTTGCAGCTGATACGCCGCCCCCGGTAATGGCGCCGCGGCACATAATATCTCGGGCCCGGGTAGTAGCCACCGTAATAGCCACCGTAATACGGTCCATAGCGATGGCCATAAAACGGGCCATAGCCATAATAGGGGTCGTAATAGGGGCCATAGCCATAGCCGCCAATACCCACCCCAATATGAACCCTGGTTTTGGCTTCAGAGGTTTCAACTGGTGCAAAGGTGAATGCCGCGATTAATATCGCCATGCTTGCAATAAGTGTTTTCTTAAACATCTTTAAAGGTCTCCTCGTTTTGAGACCCCGGTGTGCCGGTTAACAACCCGTTCATCCGCACCTGAACTGCGAGAGGTGCTGGCGAATTGTTCTGGCACTTTGGATACGATCAACAAGCGTCACGCCACAACATGTTTGCATCTTGATCGAGAGCAACCTGTGTAGTCACTTCGGGTGCCCCCACCAGAGTCGACTGTCACTATAGTATGCGCCTAATTGTGAATATTGGCAATCAGGTTTGTTCATCTATCGTTCATCGTGGTTCAGATAACATTAACGACTTCGACTGTTGCCAATGCAGCCCTCACTGGTCAATCAAGCCCGGCAGCTTCGCGAACCATTTCATCCATAATCTTGTTGACGGCATCCAGTGCTTTCTGTGACGTCGGGTTCTTGGCCCCATTGAGAATTTTGTAACCGACAGTTATTTTTCCCGGATCTGCCGTTGTTTCATAAACAAACATTGTATAGGGGCAAAACGCCATATTAAGAGCATCGGCCTCCATGGCGGCGCGTGAAAGGCTTGCCGAACAAAATTCCAGTACCTTGCCCTTTTTGTAAACCGTTTTGGTTGCACCGACATCTTTAGCCGTCCGGTTGAGCATGTCAGCCACATTGGCCGTATTATTGATCACCAGCCCTTTGTTGGTCAGGGCTTCGCCCAAATCAAACAACGCATCTTCATATGATGCTTCAAAAACATAGAATTTGATGCTGTCATTGCCAGCCCTTGCCGACCATCCGCTGCTTGCTGCCAATAAGATGGCTAAGGCAATGATAAGTTTCCTTGGCAGTATCATGTCGGTTTTCCCTCCTCAACCCATAGAAAATCATGAATGTTTCAGGATAACGATGATGAAGCATCCTGCAAGCAGGAAATCAAATCTCCTGAAACAAGAGATTTTTAATTAGAATGAACCAACATGATAACGCGTTGTTTTAACGCAAAAGGGGTGTTTGGATCTGAAAACATATTTTTAAGTAGATGGTTATTATTAACTAAATATTTAGTCCCTGTGTTCAGAATTAAAGTATAAGGATATAATATTAAATAAAAAGGTTATAACCGTGGAAAATGCAATGCAGATTTTAGTGGTTGATGATGATACCGATGCTGCCGACTCTCTCGCAGAATTGTTTGAAATGGAAGATCACGATGTCACAGTTGTATACAATGGTGACAACGCGATCAGTGCATTCGAACAACAGTCATTTGATCTGGCCTTCATGGATATCATGATGCCCGGCAAGAATGGCGTCGATAGTTTCAATGAAATCCGCAAAACCACCCCCGATGCCAAGGTTTATTTCATGACTGGTTTTTCAGCCGGGGATCTGGTGGACCGGGCAATGGAAGAGGGCGCTTTGGGTGTATTGCCTAAACCTCTGGACCCGATAGAGATTTTGTCCGTACTTGGCTAGAGTATCAGGCAACATAAAAATATAGACTTGTAAGGCCCGGTTATCTTAACCGGGTTTTTTGTTTGTGAAAAACAGACCTTGGGGCTGAATCAATTTGTTTGGATAATCTTGCAACCCATTGAAAAGAATCATTTTCACAGCATCAGAATCGGGTCATTATGACATTTATGGATATTGCCCAGACAAGACGCACCAAATTGAAACTTTTTGCAATGGCAATTGTATTGGCACTGGCAACCCTTGCACCTGTTGCCGTTATGGCAGGCGGCCTGTTCAACTGACTGACCAACTCGCTATTTCTATTTCTTCTTTTGGTGATATGTAAGCGCCAGCGCAATACAATGCTCCAGTTCATTGCGCGGCAGTGCCTCTTCTAAATCAAACACCAGTGCCCGCATGCCATCAAACTGGAATGTTTCCGGATACAGTTCTCTAAACATATTCAGCAATGTGGTTTTGCAGTTGAAATAGATGGCAAATTTATCGGTGGTTTTTCTTACCGGTGCGACGCGAATGGTGCTGCCACTGCCGGTCTGGCTGGTCAGGTAAGCCGGTTCGCGCCATTTGAGCGTTTCTTCAAGCGGTCCGACACCATGCGTTTTAGCCGCCACATTAAAAATGATCTCGCGCAATTCAAGTAATCGCTGCCTGACAGGCTCATTATAACTGTCAAATACTTCTAAAACGTCTGAATTCATAAGTATCTTCTTTCCTCATTATGAATCCTCGATGAACAGACAACTCAGCTTTTGCTCATAATGTCCCTGTTATAACCGGAACAAGTTCTACGCTTTTGTTTGTTGTGTACTTTTAAGTTAAACCGAATTTATGTGAGCAGACAAATGCCCCCGGCAAAAATCAGAATGTGTTTTATCTTTATGGCGGTTTTGTTGTTGTTTGCAACAGCCGTGCCCGCCTATGTCCTTTCTTCAATAGTCTGATCCGCAAGCCATTCGTTACGCATCCGCTTGCGATAGGCCATCAGGTTCTGGTGTTTTTCAACTATGGCAATCACCGGTGTTTCAAAATGCCGGCATGCCAGGCTGTCAAGAAAAGCAAAGACTGTTGCATCGGCCCCGCAGACCGTATCGCCCATCAGGTAGTTGTTATCACCAATAATATCAGCAACGGCATCAATGGCTTTTTCAGCCAGCAAGTGGGTTTCTTCAACACGATGACGGCCCAGCCCGTGGTTAAACACAGACTTGGCAACCTTCTTTTTGATCATTGAAACAACTAACGGACGAATAAGGGCAGGGGCCGTATCAAAGTACATCCGCGGCCCGCGGTCAAAGTTTTCGTCATTGCACCAGCGCTCATTAATGATCACCCAGTAAAGATGGTCTTCAAACATTTTTTCAACCGCCCAGGCCATCCCGGCCTGGCGCTTGTCAAGGCTGGCATTAAAGTCAAAGCCATATTTGTTTTCGATATGCAAACGAATGAAGGTGCTGTCAGCAATGATTTTTCCCTCATCATCTATATAGGGCAGCTTGCCCTTTGGCGCTTTTTTATAACCGCCTGTGTCAACGGCATATTCAAGCCCGGCGATTTTCAGCAACATATGAGCTTTTGCACAAAACGGGCTGGCGTCAATGAGCCCAAAGGCTGGTCCGAAACTGTAAAGCGTAATCATTTGGATATTCCTTTGATGCAATCTGATAATGTGCGGACTATACTGACATACTGCTGACAGCATGGTGTCAGTAGTGTTTTGCTATGCTCGAGAAAACCAGAGCGTGTCTCCCAAAAGCATGCCCTCGGACTTGATCCGGGGGTGGATACCGGTTTTGGGATAAAGACACGCGTAAAACAACAACTTAGAGCAAGAGTAGAGATATGAGACGGGCAGACAGGTTACTACAGATCATCCAGGTTTTCCGCCGCTGTCGCGGGCCGGTGACATCGGTTTACCTTGCCGCTGAACTGGAAATTACCCAGCGCACGGTGTACCGCGATATTGCCTCACTGATCGCCAATGGCGTGCCGATCCGTGGTGAAGCAGGTATCGGCTATGTGATGGAAGAGGGCTACGATCTGCCGCCTTTGATGTTCAGTGCCGATGAACTGGAAGCCCTGATGCTCGGTGCCCGGCTTGTTGCCTCTCATGGTGATACCACACTGACCAGATCGGCCAATGACGCCATTGCCAAGATCGCCAGTGTCATCCCGCAAGACTTGCGCCCGGTGCTGCTCGATGCCCCGCTTTATGCGCCGGACTTTGGCGGCAACGTTGTCGATACGGTTGATGTTGGTCTCATCCGTACCGCTATCAGGGCAGGCAAAAAGCTCGAGTTGAAATATCAGGACGCTATTGGCAAGCTCAGTGAACGAACCATTTGGCCTATCGCTCTTGCCTATCATCAAGGCGTCCGGCTTGTCGTCGGCTGGTGCGAACTGCGTGCAGATTTCCGCCATTTCCGCGTCGACAGAATGGACACACTTCTCCTCCTGGATGAAGCCATGCCAGAGCGTCGTGATGTGCTGTTCCATCGCTGGTGGAAGATCGAGACTGAAAAATACGGCGACTACATGTCAGCCCGCACCAGCTGAAACGGTGGTGCTTTTCGTGCGGATTCTCAGGCTAGAAGTTAGATGGCTTGTGGATTACAGGTCGGTTCCATTTTTTTACCATGGATGGTTCCGACGCCCCAAACGACCACTTAAACCCAAAATCAGAAACCACTCATTTTGATGGCTGAGAAATTATAACTGGACTTTTGGTCCGAGGAAGCGCAGTTTGGACCCACTATACGTGCCGGAATTACGTGGCAAAACTCCAGAAAACTTAATCAAACCTGCCAGTGCAATTATGCGATTGGCAATACCGCTTCGATTCATTCGTGGCGAAGGGATATATTATGGGAAAGCCTTCTATACTTCAAAATGAGTCTTTAGCACCGTTATTGCAGGGCGTTGCCCTTGGAGCAGTGACTACAATTGTTTTAGGGTTTGCCTTCGGCGGCTGGACACTGAGCAGCACTGCAGGAAAACAAAGTGCGGCCAATGCCAAGGATGCCGTGGTTGAAGCTCTGGCACCAATTTGCGTCGACAAATTCAAAATGGCAGACAATGCCACCGTCAACTTGGCAAACCTTAAAAAAGAGTCCTCTTACCAACAGGCCTCATTCATTGAAAAGGGTGGCTGGGCGATATTGCCAGGTAACAAAAAAGCTGTCGACGGTGTTGCAAAGGCATGTTCAATACTTCTTACGCTAAAGTAGAAGGATTGCTCAGACACAAACGATCAGCTTTCGCCATCAGAACACTTCCGGTTCATAATGATCCGGAAGGGCAAGCCTACAGCGTGTCTCCCAAAAGTGGGTGCCGGTTTTGGGATAAAGACACGCGCAATAACAATGACTTAAAGCATGTCAAATGAATGCGAAAAAGAAGACATGCTTTAAGACTTCTTCTTGTCACTCATCCGCGCTGCGCCGATAACCTTGCCTACAGTACCTTCCTGCAACAGGACGATACAGTCACGCCCCTTGCTCATCTCCAGGCCATCCTTGGGCAGGGTGATGCGGATAGCTTTGCCGTCCCACATGCCAGCCGGCACCATCTGGCGCACGACATTGTGATAGGTGATTTTCTTGCCGCGGTTTTCACCCCGCTCGACCGGTACAGATACTTTCGGTGATGTCACCAGCACCCACACAGTGGATTTTGCTGCCAGCTTGCTATTGGGGCTGTCGGCCACATCAATGGTGATCTCTCCGGCTGTTTCCGAGATTTCCATCGGCACCCGGCCATTGTCAGTCAGCGCTTTGTTGACAGCAGCTAAAACCTTGCTGCGTCGCGAACCAACCACGTCAACATGACCGTTAATGATCATCTGGGGTGTATAAACCTGACGTGTGCCGCGATTGGCAGCATATTGCTGCTGGCGTTTGGTGTGCTTGCTCGAGCCAAGCGTATCGCGCCAACCCAGATAATCCCAATAATCGACATTAAAAGACAGGGAAATGACATTTGGCTGGCTGGCCAGTTCGCCAAGAATTTTATCTGCTGGCGGGCAGGACGAACAGCCTTGCGATGTAAACAGCTCAACCACAACCGGCTGTTTGTCTGCAGCGATAACTGAAGTGCTACCCACTGACAGGCTTAAAGCAGTAGCCACAGCTAAGGACAGGGTGAAGCGGCGCGAAAGGGAGTGTCTGTTTCTCATGACATTATTTATGCCATATCATGAGATAAACAACCACTCACGTTGCGGTGAATGGTTGTTCAACGGTTGTTGATAAAATGGGATGGTTAAATCGCTCAGCTTTTTGCCAGATTGCGCAGCACAAATGACAGAATGCCGCCATTTGTATAGTAATCAAGCTCATCCAGCGTATCGATGCGGCTGAGCAGTTCAATGTTTTTGCTTGAGCCGTCCGTCGAGGTGATGGTGGCGGTGAATGTCTGTTGCGGTTTCAGATCGCCATCAAGACCTTCAATAGTCACCGTATCATCCCCCTTGATGCCCAGCGACTGCCAGCTTTCTCCATTGGTGAACTGCAACGGCAGAACACCCATGCCGATCAGGTTGGAGCGGTGAATACGTTCAAATGTTTCAACCACCACAGCCCGCACACCGAGCAACAATGTACCCTTGGCCGCCCAGTCACGGGACGAACCGGTGCCATATTCCTTGCCGCCAAACACAACCAGGTCAACACCATCTTCTTTATAACGCATGGCCGCATCGTAAATATCCATGCCATCACCCGATGGCTGGTGAATGGTTACCCCGCCTTCGGTGCCCGGCAACATCTGGTTTTTAATGCGGATATTGGCAAAGGTGCCGCGCATCATCACCTGATGGTTGCCGCGTCGCGAGCCATAAGAGTTGAAATCCTCGGGCCGTACCTGGAAGTTTTGCAGATAGCGACCGGCCGGGCTTTCAACCTTGAACGAACCGGCAGGCGAAATGTGGTCGGTGGTGATCGAATCGCCAAACAAGCCAAGAATTTGCGCATTGACGATGTTTTTCACCGGTTGGGCTTCCAGTGTCATGCCTTCAAAATAGGGCGGGTTCTGGATATAGGTTGATTTGTCCGACCAGCCATAGGTCAGACTGTCCTCAACATCGATGGCGGCCCATTGCGGGTCACCGGCAAACACATCGCTATAGCGTTTGACAAATGCCTCGCGGGTGACAGCTTGTGCCACCGTGTCAGCAATTTCTTTTGAAGTTGGCCAGATGTCTTTGAGATAAACCGGGTTGCCATCCTTGTCATTGCCAAGCGGGTCTGTTGCAATATTGATGTTGAGCGAACCGGCAATGGCATAAGCCACAACCAGCGGCGGTGAAGCCAGATAATTGGCCCGCACATTGGGAGAAATCCGCCCCTCAAAGTTACGGTTACCCGACAGCACCGAACAGGAAATGATATCGTTTTCGTTGATCGCTTCCACATAAGGTTCAGCCAGCGGCCCCGAATTACCGATACAGGTGGTGCAGCCATAGCCGACCAGATCAAAGCCAAGTTCATTGAGGTCACCCTGGAGATTGGCTTTTTCGAGATACTCGGTCACCACTTGCGAGCCGGGGGCGAGGGAAGTTTTCACCCAAGGTTTGACTTTCAGGCCAAGCCGGTTGGCATTGCGCGCCACCAGACCGGCACCGATCATGACAGAAGGGTTGGAGGTGTTGGTGCACGAGGTAATCGCTGCCACCATCACATCGCCATGGCCGAGGTCATGATCAACGCCATTGACCGGGAAGCGCTTGGTCGGTGCATCATTGTTTTTGAACTCGTTCTTCATGGCTTCGGCAAATTTTGTATCCGCTTCATCCAGCAACACCCGGTCTTGCGGGCGTTTGGGGCCTGAAATAGCAGGGCGCACCGTGCTGATGTCAAGTTCGAGCATTGATGAGAATTTCGGCTCGGCTGAATCAGATGAGCGGAACAGGCCTTGCGCTTTTGAATATTCCTCAACCAGCGCCACTTGCGCTTCATCACGCCCGGTATTGTGTAAATAAGCCAGTGTTTCATTGGAAACCGGGAAGAACCCGCAAGTCGCGCCATATTCCGGTGCCATATTGGCCAATGTCGCCTGATCTTCCAGCGACAGATTATCAAGCCCTGCACCGCAGAACTCAACAAATTTGCCAACCACGCCTTTTTCGCGCAGCATTTGTACCACCCGCAAAACAAGGTCGGTGGCGGTAACGCCTTCAGACAGGGCACCGGTCAAACGAAAACCGATAACTTCGGGAATCAGCATAGAAATCGGCTGACCAAGCATTGCAGCTTCGGCTTCAATACCGCCAACACCCCAACCAAGCACGGCCAGACCATTGATCATGGTGGTGTGGCTGTCCGTACCGACAACACTATCAGGATAAGCCACTTCATTGCCGTCCGCATCGGACTTGGTCCACACCGTGCGGGCCAGATATTCAAGATTGACCTGATGACAGATGCCGGTGCCGGGCGGCACAGCGCGGAAATTGTCAAACGCACCCTGTCCCCATTTGAGAAACTCATAACGTTCGGCATTGCGCTCATATTCGCGCGCCACATTGGCAGCAAAGGCTTTTTCATTGCCGAAATTTTCAACCATCACCGAGTGGTCAATAACCAGATCAACTGGTGCCAGCGGGTTGATTTTCTCAGGATCACCACCTAGCGCCTTGATGCCATCACGCATCGCTGCCAGATCAACCACGGCCGGAACGCCGGTGAAATCCTGCATCAGCACCCGGGCCGGACGAAAGGCGATTTCTGCTGATGATTTGCCTTCCTTCAACCAGTCGGCAATCGCCTGAATGTCCGCTTTGGTGACTGAGCGGCCATCTTCGTGGCGCAACAGGTTTTCCAACAGAACTTTCAAGGTGTAGGGCAGGCTTGAAATGCCTTCAAGCCCGTTTGCTTCGGCATCTTTCAGACTGAAATAGGTATATGGCTTGGAACCGACATTAAGGGTTTTTCGGCATTTGAAACTGTCAAGCGAGGTGGACATGAGGGCAGGGCTCCTGAACTATTCTAGAGGGATTTATGAAAGTTGCCGACTACATATAACCTTTTTGTCGCAGTTTCCAGTACTGCTAAAGCACTATCTGAAAAGTGAGTGCCAGTTTTTGCCAGTGACCACACGAAAAACCCTGTTGTTGTAGGCAAAAGCCCTTTGTCTTCGCTCTGTGATGTTGTACAGCGTGGCGTATGAAACTCAGTGGCCACAAATTATGCTGTGAACGGGCAGGCCGGCGGGTGTTTTCCGATCTTGATTTTTCGGTTGCAGCCGGTGGTATGCTGATTTTGCGCGGCCCCAACGGAGCGGGCAAGACCAGCCTTCTGCGGGTTATCGCCGGGCTGAACGATGTCGTGGATGGTGATTTGCAGCTTGAAGGTGGTATCAAGGGCGAGCCGGTATCAGGCAATTGCCAGTTTATAGCTCACCAGGATGCCTTTAAACCAGCTCTGACAGTTTTCGAAAACCTGCAATTCTGGTCTGACTATTTTGGCGGCGGTGATGTGCAACTGGCGCTTGAGGCTTTTTCACTTGAAGCTTTGGCCTCCTTTTCAGCCGGTTTATTGTCTGCTGGTCAAAAGCGCCGTCTGGCCCTTGGACGCCTCGCCATGATCGAACGCCCGATATGGCTGCTTGATGAACCAACCGTCGGGCTTGATGCCGCCTCGGTCAAACAATTACAAACCCTGATGGCAAAACACCTTGCGGGTGGCGGTATGATTATCGCCACCACCCATATTGATCTGGGTATGAAAGACGCCAAAGTGCTCGATTTTGCTGATCTTGGTGTATCCGGTGCAGGGGTGGCGGCATGAAAAGCATCTGGTCTTTGCTCAAGCGTGACCTGGTTCTGGCCTGGCGACAGGGCGGTGGTGTCGGTACAGCCTTCGGATTTTTCCTGACGGTCATTGTCTTATTGCCGCTGGGCATTGGCCCTGATGCCGGGGTGTTGCAACGCATTGCTCCAGGAGGTCTGTGGATTGCCTTGCTGTTATCAGTGTTGTTGTCTGCCGATCGCATCTATCAGGCCGACTATGATGATGGCTCGCTGGAACTGATGACCCTGGGCACCATGCCGCTGGAAATCGTTGCCGCTATCAAATCACTGGCCCACTGGCTGACATCGGGTCTGCCGCTGGCCATAGCTGCGCCCTTGCTCGGGTTTTTGCTCAATTTGGATACATCTTTGGTCTGGCCGCTGATGGGGGCTATGGTGCTTGGCTCAATCGGCCTGTCGTTTCTGGCCGGACTTGGGGCTGCGGTCACCGTTGGCCTGCGCCGCGGCGGCCTGCTGGTGTCGTTGCTGGTATTGCCGCTATATGTGCCGGTGTTGATTTTCGGCATTTCAGCCGGTGGGGCAGGGACAGCAGGCCCTGATGTCACAACGGCCGCTTTTATGGTTTTGTTTGCCATTACCCTGGTTATTCTGGTTGTCGCCCCGTTTGGCTCCGGTGCTGCCTTGCGGGCCTATATGAGGTAGAATTTTGATGTGTATACGGTTTAAATTGCATCATCAGGGCAGCAAGCGCTGCCCCGGCCGGTCAGGCCGCCCTCGTGGAGGCCCGAACGGACACGGCGTGTCAGTGAGGATTAGCCGTGAGCGGAACGAGGCTCCGGTGCTGCCTTGCGGGCCTATATGAGGTAATTCCTAAAATTACAAATTTGTGAGAATGTCGTACGTCATTGCATATGCAACCCAGAGAGACTAAAAACCGCTTATGGCAAGAATAGAGAAATTTGCAAATCCCACCCGCTTTTTGCGTTTGCAGGAAGCTGTCCAGCCGTGGGTGACAGTCATTACGGTTCTGCTGTTTGCAGCCGGGCTGTATTTCGCACTGGTAAAGGCCCCGGCTGATTACCAGCAGGGTGAAACGGTACGGATCATGTTCGTTCATGTCCCGGCCGCCTGGGGCGCCACCATGGTCTATATGTTCATGGCCGTTTCAAGTGCTGTGGCAGTGATATTCCGCCACCCGCTGGCCGACCTGTCAGCCAAGGCAGCTGCCCCCATCGGCGCGGTATTCACCTTTTTGGCCCTGGTGACAGGAGCCTTGTGGGGCAAACCCATGTGGGGTACCTATTGGGTGTGGGATGCCCGACTGACCTCGTTTTTTGTGCTGTTTTTGCTCTATCTCGGCTATATCGCCGTCTGGCAGGCGATAGATGATTACCATCGCGCGGCAAAAATAGCGGCGGTTGTCGCCCTTGTCGGGGCCATTAATGTGCCAATTATCAAATTCTCGGTTGAATGGTGGAACTCCCTGCACCAACCCTCGATCATGTCAACCAGCGGTTCAAGCGTCCATTCATCCATTCTGGTGCCATTGCTGATCATGGTTGCAGCTTATTCATTTCTGTTTTTAACTTTGCATCTGCTGGCCATCAGGTCCGAATTGCGTAAGCGTAAGATTCAACAATTGCAACTGGCACAGGCACAAGAGGTATAACCCGATGGATTTTGCCGCAAAACATATCGAATTTGTTCTGGCCTGTTATGGCATATCTGCCGCCTTGCTGGTGATCATGACAATTGCGGTGGTGCTGCGTTCCAAACAGCACGACCGACAACTGGCCATGCTTGAAAAGGCCCGTGGGCGCGCAAACAACAGCAAAAAAGCAGCATCATAATGGCTGAACCGACAGAACCAGCAACGGCACCCAAAGCGCAAAATCAAGAGCAAGCCGAACCACAAACCCGCCGCTCTTTATGGCTGGCCATGTTGCCGGTCTTCATCTTTGCTGCACTGGCGCTGGTCTTTTATAAAGGCTTGAGCGACGGCGATACCTCACGCAAGCTACCGTCAGTTCTGATCGGCAAACCGGTGCCGGAATTTGATCTTGGCCCGGTGCAAGGTCTGCTTGTAAACGATAAACCGGTGCCCGGTTTCAAGGTTGCGGATCTCAAAAAAGGTCAGGTAACTATTGTCAACTTCTGGGCCTCCTGGTGCGTGCCTTGTCGTCAAGAGCATCCGCAACTGATCGAACTTGGCAAAATGCAAGGCTTTCAGCTTACTGGCGTGAACTATAAAAATAAACCCGAAGAAGCCGCCCGCTTCCTGCGCCAGCTCGGCTCACCCTATGCGGCTATTGGCTCTGATTTTTCGGGCCGGGTCGGCATTGAATGGGGGGTTGTTGGTCTGCCTGAAACCTACATTGTCGATGGAAAAGGCATTATTCGCTACAAATTCATCGGCCCGATTTCAAAAAAGGCCTTAAAGGATGATTTCCTGCCCAAGGTACGCGAAATCATGGCAGCGCCTGCAGGTTAACGCTATATGATGTATTGTTCGACATATAGTTGACACAGCTCAATAGTGCGCGATCGCCCCCAGAATCATCTGAGTTGTCCACGGCTTCCCTTGAGAAAGGTGAAGTATTTTGTTTACATAAAAACTGGAATTTTCCGGCAAAAATGGGCTAAATTGGCCAAAAAGTGTTGCGATTATGTCACTTATGTGAAAAATTTAATTCAGATTTTGTATATGCATTAGGTCAAGCCTTGTTTCTTGTGACGAAATCGTCTCTTAATCCTCTATTAAGTTTATGTACACGCGCCACTGCGCGAACAGGTGAGGGCCTAGAAACAAATGAAACAATCAATTAAAACCGTAATTTTTTCTGCACTGATTGGCAGTACAGCACTGGTAAGCGCTGCACACGCTGGCGGTTTTGCCGTTCGTGAGCAATCAGCAGAAGGCCAAGGTGCTTCATTTGCCGGTATCGCTGCCGGTGGCTCGGACCTCTCCTCCATGTCCTTCAACCCGGCAACCATTACCCTGCACAAAGGTGTAAACATTGAAGGTAATGCCGCAGCGATTTTGCCTTATTCGAAAGCCACGGACGGTGTTAGTGTACCACTAGTTGCCCCTGCTACTGGAACAAACAGCGGCAATATTGGTAAGTTCGCTCTGGTACCAGCTACTTATGCTTCCTACCAAGTCAATGAAGACCTGTTTATCGGCTTTTCAGCCAATGCGCCATTTGGTCTGGTGACCAAAGGCAATGCAACCTGGGCCGGTGCTTGGCACGGCATCGAATCTGACCTTTTCTTTCTCCAGGCCGGACCAACGGTCGGTTATAAAGTTAATGACATGATCTCTGTGGGTGGTGCTGTTCGCGGGGTCTACTCGGATGTTCTGTTATCACAGTATGCTGGAGCGGCTGGTACAGCGACTCTTAAAGGTGATGACTGGGGTATCAATTACTCACTTGGTTTGCTCATTACCCCGACTGAAACAACCCGGATTGGTATTGGATTTAACTCCAAGACAGATATCAAATACAAGGGCACGGCTAGATTTTCCGGCGCACCAGTGCTGAATAGCACGATCACGGCAAAACTGAAAACACCTGAAACCTTAACGATTGGCCTGCGTCAGCAAGTGGGTGAGGATTTTACTGTTTTGCTGGGCTTTGAATGGGCCAACTGGTC
>Ga0316189_10004296_pt1 | contig 13728 bp, 12 predicted proteins | sample LowCovwburrow_MG_FD_204930 | JGI IMG/M metagenome (GOLD analysis project Ga0316189, IMG submission 204930) | Coastal sediment microbial communities from Maine, United States - Lowes Cove worm burrow | ecosystem: Environmental > Aquatic > Marine > Coastal > Sediment | place: USA: Maine...
TCAAATAGCGTGTTACGGTTTGATGGCCTTGCAAGAAGTCAGACTTCAGACGGCTTTGTAAAAATTTCAAGATCAAGGCGCGCAAATTCATCGGAATGAGGCGTACTTTTCGTACGCCGCAACGAGGATGGATGCAGCGCAACACAGATATTGGACTTTTTACGAAATCGTCACGGTTTGAAAGGGATTCTGAGGGCCATAATGGCGATGGTCCCCCAGCCCAGCATGAGACACAAACCGCCCGCCGGCGCCAACATCTGAAAGGTGCGGATGCCGGTCAGGGCCAGCAGGTACAGGTTGCCCTGGAAAAAGATGCTCCCCGCCACGAAAAACCAGCCGGCATACTGGAACGGAATGGCGGGATACCCGTGTTTCAGCAGCCCGACCGCAATCAACGCCAGCCCGTGATAAAACATGTAGCGGGTGGCCAGATCGAAATTAGTGCCCCCGCCGAGCTGGGCGAGGGTCTCTTTGAGGGCGTGGGCACTCAGGGCACCGGCGAGAACGGCCAGCAAGCAAAATAGCGCCCCCAGGCTGATGTAGAATTTCATTGGTTTCGTCCCTGCCCAAATCGGTCAACGGCAAACATAAAATAAATACCCTCTGCGTCCTTGGCGGTTCTGCGGTAATAATAGTTAATTTATCTCGATAAAACATGTCTTAAGAATTATTGCCGCATCAGAAATAGCGTCGCAGCCTTAGCTCGCCGGACGATAGTGACGACATCCTACCCGTCATTGATTTTTTTTGAGCTTTGAGTGGAGCGTATACCAGTCGCTGAGTTCGGCAATCGCCTGCGACTGCTGATACCGCCCGCCGGCAAAGACTCCGTAATCACCGCCGCCGGCCATAGCCGAGGTAAACCGGATCGAATTGCCGTAAAACAGCCAGATCTGATGCCATTTTTTTTCAATGGCTTCGTCGAACGGATTCTTGTCCCGCTCGAGCCCTTCGGCCAGTCCGCTCTTCCAGATATCGCGCATGAAACCGGTTGCCGTAAGGGTTTCGGCGTTCGACTCGGCGATGGTGTTTTCGAATTGCTTCCAATGCCCGGTCACCCAGCCGGTACCGTGACAGTTCAGACAGATCTTCTGCATGGCCGCGGTCCGCTTCTGCATTTCATTTTCATCGATCAGGTAGGCCGTGGCGAATCCACCGTTGAGATCGGTCGGCAGCGGCTGTCCGTCCCGGTTGCGAATCACGGTCGTGTCGGGGGACTTGGGATGCGGATGGGCGTAGATCAGGCCGTAAATGCGCCACGGCAGGCGGTTGTTCATCTGGTGGCTGCGCTCTGCGACGACCTCCCCGTCCGTGTTGACGAGCAGGCTCACGTGGCAGGTTGCGCAAGTGGGCGCGGTGAAATCTTTACCGATAGTCCACGGAACGGCCTGAAAGTCCCATGCATGGCCCATGGCCGACTGGATATTGCCGTGCTTGCTGGCCTCGTAGACGGGAAAGGCCGGAACGTCGGGCCCCACGTGGCATTCCTTGCAGGTATAGGGTTTGCGGGCCATCTGGATCGAAAACTGGTGCCGGGTGTGGCAGGCTGCACACGACCCGCGGCTACCGTCCAGATTGATGCGGCCAACGCCTTGGTTCGGCCAGCCGCTGATGATGGGAAACTCGAGCTCGCCGGCCAGATCCGTGTCCCGCACCTCTTTTCCGACCACCTCGAGTTTGGTGCCGTGACAGTAATAGCAGGCATCCGAAGCGGTGAGCGGATCGGCGGGGCTGTATATCAGAGCGCCGTCCTTGCGCTGTGTTTTCCCGATGATACTGGTTTCGAGTTGCCGATAGAGCGGATTGTCTGCCAGGTTGGTGTGGGCGTGCGACATGATGTTTTGGGTGTACTGTCCGGCTTCCTCGCTGTGGCAGGTGGCACAGTCGTCCGGGCTCACGACGACGTGAACCTGGTAGCCGTTGTGCTCGAAGGTGTCGGCATGACGGTCCGGACGCAGGGTATGGCACTCGGCGCAACCGACGACCGTATTTCTCAGCGCCTCGGCCACCGACGGGCTGGAGACTTTGCGGGCCAACCCATCAACGGCCATGGCCTGGGCCGGGGTTACCATCGAATGGCGGCTACCGTGCCAGCCTTTGGCGATTCCGGGATGAACCGAGGCATGGCAGCCCAAGCATTCTTCAGTCGCCTGACTGATAGCAACGTCCGCGCTGAGGCCTGAGGCGGCTGTAAGTCCGATTAAAACCAGGCAGAGGGGTCCGATAACCGCAATTGCTTTCATTGGGCACTCCTTGAGTAAACCGTTACGGGGCGTTACCCCATAAACCACAGGGGGTCGTTTGGAACTGTTTAGCAGCTTGTCGCCGGCAGTGCGATCCGCCGCCATTCCGGACAGGTTTACGCTGATCGATTCTGGCAACCGGCGATTTAAGGGTATGTCATAATGAATATTCGATGAGACATCAACCCCAAAAAGGATAAACCACCATGGGTCTTATCAAGTTTTCCCCGTAGTTGCGTAAACAACTTGGCAAGGGATAGCTAATGGTTCGTAATTATGATCAATATAATGGCAAAACCACTATTTGTAGGATATTCCCATCGGTGAATTCGAAGGATGGGATCGATTTTGCCACGTGGTTTACCCTGAAAACAACGCGGAAAGCCGGAGGACTTCAGATCCTTTCCCGCCGTCAGCGGGATCAAGGGATGGCGGTAGGAAATTACAGCTTCACCAGGACTCTGAAGCCCTCCGGCTTTCCGGCGCACCAACGTTGGGGTTTTGTCGAGAACGTGTCTAAAAAAGATTGAAACGAGTGTGTTCCCCTTTTGGTTGCTTGTCCAAACGTGTTATAGGGGATGATTGAGGAGGAAGAGTGGTGAAAATCATCGAAGATCTCTGGCAGGTCGGAGGAGAAGGTTTGACGGCGCCGGGTGATGCGGCCGTTTACCTGGTCCGCTTCGGCCATCAGGCGGCCCTGATCGATGCCGGATGCGGGCCCGGCCACCGGCAACTGGTGGACAACGTGTCTGCATGTCTGCCGCCCGGGACGGACATCACCTGCCTCCTTCTCACCCACTGCCACTTCGACCACGCCGGCGGGGCCGCGGCCATCCGCGACCACTACGGTTGCCGCATCGTTGCCCACGAAAGGGATGCCGTTTACCTGGAAGCGGGTGACAGCGATGTCACGGCCGCCTCCTGGTATGGCGCCCGCATGCTGCCGCTGCGGGTCGATGAAAAGATCACCGCCGACAGGGAAACCATTCCGGTGGGCAGCGGCGAGATGATCGCCTATCACTGCCCCGGCCATTCGCCCGGCTCGCTGGTCTACACCGCAGTCCTCGCGGGACAGACCGTGTTGTTCGGCCAGGACGTTCACGGCCCCCTCCACCCTTCCCTGCTCTCGGACCGCAGCCAATACCGCGACTCGCTGAGGTTCCTGCTGAGCCTCGAGGTCGACATCCTCTGCGAGGGCCACTTCGGCGTTTACAAGGGACGCGAAAACGTCCAAAATTTAATCCGACAGTATCTCTATTAAATCTTTCACACCCCATGACTGCGCGAATAGCCTGACGGCTCGGGAGGCACCCATCTTAGCAGCATCTTCGGGTCGGGGCGATAGATCTCGACCCTCAGCGGGTAGCAAGTCGCCGTATCGCTGGAGTGCTCCGTGCTGCAATCGCCGCCGGGGCATGCCGAGAGCGCACCCAACAAATCGATCTCGGCGAAGAATTCGAGGTAATCGCCGGGACGCACCGGGCTTGCCTTCATGAAATACTGATGTTTTTCATGGGTGAAACCAGTGCACATGAAGACGTTGAGCACATCATGCACATGTGCTTCGGCCCTCTGCAGGGGTAGCCCGGTTTCAAGGGCCAATGCGCGGGTCAAGTTTGAATGGCAGCAATAGTGATAATCTTGACCACTCAGTAACCGGTTTGTATAAGGATCGCAGCGCGTACCGATCACGTCGTGCACCCCGCCGCCATCAGCATCGAAACCATACCAATCGAGTGTGTCATAGGTGATCGTTGCCATCGGTCGCATGTGGGGAAAACTGCTCCACATCTGGTCACAGGTACTCAGGTGGGTACCGTGCAGCGCACGGGTTTTACCGCTGTAAAACCGTTCTGAAAGGTCATCCGCCGACCAGAGATTTAAATCGCCCACCTGTGGGCCATCGACGCTGACGATCCGGAAAAAATTCCCTGCAGGAACGTGAAAGGTCTGGGCATCACGAGGCGGCACGATCACTTCGTCCGTCAATTCCATCGTTTTGCGAGCGGCGGCATAGGTGGCCATGTTCGGCTTGGGCAGGGTATCGACCGGGTAGCAGATCACGGGTTTTATTGCCCTGCGAGCATCGGCATCGGCTGGAGCTTGGCTTTGAGGGGTGCGTTTCATCAGTGACCTTTATTTTAGACTTTAAAAATCTCTCCAAATCATTTTCATATTTTTAAAATTCAAAATGTAGCTATCGGTTTTTTGGTGAGCCCACCTACTTTGAGAAGGTTCACAATGTTTAATAAGCGCAAACAATCAAAGACAGGGTTGAGTAGATCACATCATTTACTACAGGCTGTGAGCGATACCTGCTATTCTGAAATCAAGCTAATTTTGCTAAACGATTTCGATAGCCAATACGTATCCATATTGTTTTAATCACGAAGCCCCAACGTCGGAAGCCCCACTCAAGGCACTCTAAATCCTATAAACTTATTCGCGACCGGCTGCCGGATACCTACCTTTATCTGTGTCTGGGCCATAAAAATGGTATCTATCACCTCCTTTGTCGGCCCGGCAAACTGATTGGCTCAGTGCGTTCACAAGGGGACCCGGGAAACCACCGAATGGATGGACAAATGCAATTCCTGGAGCGACAATCGTGTGGCGGCTTTTGACTTTTACCCTGGTTTCTGGGACGCATATCAGATTATAAGTTTCCTTCTAAACTCTCAATCGAGTCATACCCCGTCGCTTTAACTATTTTCTTCTCCTTCTTCACAGCTGCGCTGGCAACCGGCTGCGATGCGCCAAATATCTCGGCCAAGACAATCTGTCTAAATCCCAGAAGGGGTGATCCTAAATACACACCAGGCTTCGTGCCTCATTTCACTTTTACGCTTGCTGCAAATGCTGAAACTCCCGAAACCACCGCTGCAGCCGTTCATGGTAAAAATGCTTGGCGTAGGCCGGGCCATTATAAAATCGGGCCATCGTTTCAAAATCCGATATGGTCGGTGCGGCCTTGGCCACCAACTCCCGCTTGCTGGCGATAAAGCGTGCAACGTAAAGGACCTGATCTTCCATAGGGCTGTAGAGCATGGCTTCGGCCGAGGGTGCACCGACGCGCTGGTGGTTGAACCCCATGATCTGACCCAGCCCCAAACTCATGGATTGAACACGCAGCTCGGATAATGGGGCATTAGGACTGGTGGTGTTCAGCCTCGACAGCTTGTGCTGCTCAAAGCGCGGCCGGGCAATTCCAGAGGTTTCCTGTTTGATGATCGCCAATACCCACTCCGGTTGAATTTGAACGTCTTTTTCGGCCCTGATCGTCTCCACCGCCTGGTTGACGGCCGCGCCATAACGCTCCAGGATCTGACGGCAGTCAAGGGCCCGCCCTTTGTACAGGCTGTTTAGGTGAAAGAGCGCATCGTTAAAGTCTCCAAAAGGGATTTTATTTGTCGCGATGGTTTCAAGGGCGATTTCGATCATTTTTTCCAGGGTGGGAAGATCGAGCTTCACATCCGGAACAAAAGTAATCTTGCTGCGGGCGGTCTGGAACGAACAGGGGTAGCAGAGTGAACGGCGGGTGACTTTGGGATTCAGGGCATTTTCGAATTGAAACTGCGCCACGCCGCGGTTGGTGCCACGGCCGAAATCTCCATCGATCAGAAAAGCCCCCGATGAGGCGGTTGAGTAGCCAAGAAAAACCAGCAGCCGCTGAACCGCTTTGATGGCCGATTCACCGGCGGATTGCCGTGTCAGGGTCGTGTCGCCGCGTTCAAGCCTCTTCAGATCGTCGCGCCAGTCGCCTTCATCGCCACTGATTGAAAGAATCTGTCGAATGCGTTCATCATTGAGATCCATTGGGCTCCTCCTTTCCAGCCGCTACGGTTTTCCTGAACCCTGCCGGCCGGCTGAGAAAAGTATCGGCAGCGGTCCATCCTGGTTTACCCCAACGTTGCAAAAGTCGGAAGGCTTCAGAGGCCAGGCGTCAAGGGTGAAGCTGAAATTTCCTACCGCAATCCCTTGACAACGCAGGATCTGAAGTCCTCCGGCTTTCCGCGTTGTTTTCAGGGTAAACAACATGGCAAAATCGATCCCATCCTTCGAATTCACCGATGGGGATATCCTAAAATAAGTGGTTTTGCTATGATATTGGTTATAATTACGAACCATTTGCTATCCTTTGCCATGTTGTTTATGCAACTAGGGGTATAAGTTTCTAAATCTCAATCAGTTTATTCCCCTTCGCTTTACCGATTTTCTCCCCCTTCCTCACGGCTGCACTGACAGCCGGTTTCAATATGCCACATTTTTCGACTCGGGCAATTTGGCTCAATCCCAGGTCCCTGTATGCCCAAAATCACGCCAGGCTTCGAGCCTCAACGGCACCTTTGCGCTTGCTGCAGGTGAGCCCCTCAGCAGGCCGGTACGCAAGGGATTTAAATGAATGTAGCGGACCAATTCCAGCAGGTAAGCGTCTTCCTGACACAGAATCGATTTGTAGCGGTCTTGGAATAAGTGCCCATGCCGTCGATAGTCCCGCTGAAAGCGGGATTGAACCTCATCGCCTAGCCGGTCAACAACCGTTGCATTATGGTTGATATGGGAGAAGCCCCGGTTCGTAACAGTAGATGGAAATGATTGGGCATAAGCGCCCATGCGTGACAAGCAGCAAGGGTATCTATGAGAATTGTTTCAAGACGCGTAAAAAGTCCTCCCGGTCGGTATCATTATGAAATATCAATTGACGGTCGATACCCCTAGCGATGATGTGGTGCAGGCAATCGGGGGCATCAATTGGTGCTTTCCGTGGCATATGATGCCGGTAGCAGAACCGGCATCAATTTTCAACTCATAGCCCCTAAAATTCATGGCCCTTTGGGCCACCACGGTCAATGGAAATTCTATTTTCGTACTAAAAATTGTCAACCAAATTTACACGCGCGCAGCCACAACTGTCTACGGCTTGTACGATAATCAGTCATCGTCTATGGTTGTCATTATGATGCAGCCCCTTTTAAAATGAACCTAAATCTAAATAAATAAAGCAGCTTATCGGTTTCTATCACGCTTTTGAGTTGTCGCCGATAAAATTGGCACTTTATTTGATTATAAGCTTTTTCAAGCGCTCCAATCAGCTCTGCTGGCATGTCGGTAGCAACTCGACTGAGTTTGTCGCAGATCGATGAAAAAGCGAAATCCGCCGGGGGTTAGATGAGCATTTATCAATGTTTCCAATCTGCCACCGAGAAAATATCAGGGGTTACGCGAGGTTTCGAAATGCATTTGTTGTTTTCAGCAGAAACAGGACCATTGCAGAAACCGCAAGCAACCTGAAGCGGATAATTGAATTAGTCTTGCATTGTAAGTATTATTGACAACGGCAAAGGGACACTGTAAATACAAATTAGTTAGCGGTATCTATTGCGACGGTCTCTAATTCCCACTGCTGGTCTCTCCAGACCCGGTTATCGATCAATCCCTACGCCTGATCATCTCACTCTGTTTCTGAAAAAAACGGCCTGTTACTGAAAACAATGTCATAAGCGTCGTTGTCAACATATCGGCATTTTTCCGGCCGAGAATCCAAAATCGGAGTAAGGCGCTTTTCTTAGGCTGCCTTCAAGAAAAAATCAGTCCGAACGAGCATTTACGGCTCAGCTGCTTTGGACAGGAGTTTGCCATGAAATGCCGGCGATGCACTCATCAGAATCCCTTCGGTGTCAAGTATTGCCGTAACTGTGGGCAGATGATTGGCGCACTCTGCCCGGGCAGTAAGACAGTGAATCTTCTCGAAAGCGATTTCTACAACCAACGCGGACAGTTTTTGCCCAATCCGCTTTTCCTTGATGTCATGAAAAACGCAACGCCACAGACTGCTACTGTAAAACGAAAGTACGAAACGGTGCTTTTTTCGGACCTTTCGATTTATACGACACTGACGCAGCGCCTTGACCTGGGGGAGGTCAAGGAAATCATTGCGCGTCTAAACGACAATCGATTGGTTGATTAAAAGGAGGTGATGCCTATGAAATAGAATCTGGGAAGAGGCACGGTTTGGATAGTACTCTTTATACCAAGGTGAGATGTTCAGAAAAGGAGGTGAACCATGGCGGATCAATTTTCAAACATAAAACTGGGGAATGTAAGGCAGCTGCGCCGCTTCAAAATCGACTACAGCAACGTTCGAAACTTGGAGTACATCGACAAGAACAGGCAGCCCCCTCAATCGTTTGTTGAGTACCGTCAACTTGTTCCTCCAGCCCCAATGGTGATTGAAGAGCAGACGCGGCCTCGATTCCCCGCCGACCTCAAATATCTGAAAAACTATTCGCCCCTGCAGTTTCCCAAGGGCAAGATGCTGATCCTGGTAAACTACGATCTCTATCCTTCAATCAAAGCGTCCATCGATCAGTACATAAAGGACGTGGCCTACGAAGGTTATTTCGCGACCGCCTTTAAGGTAAAAAATGGCACGCCGGAAGAAATGCGGAATTTCCTCAAAGGGAAATTACCCTTCGCGGGGGCTCTGCTGGTGGGCAACCTTCCAGTAGCATGGTTCGAAATGGACGACGACTTCTATAACGCGCATTCGGAGTTTCCTTGCGACTTGTACTACATGGATCTTAACGGCACCTGGACCGACCCTGACAATGACGGTAAATTCAGCGGCCATCCGGCAGGTGTTGAACCGGAGATTTGGGTCGGCCGCCTCTGGACTCCCTCTGGCAATGGCAACGACGCAGCTCCGCTCAAAGACTATTTCAGTCGCAACCACAAATTCCGCAAGGGACTCTTTGGGTACTCCGATCGCGCGCTCGCTTATGTCGATGATGATTGGGTAGGCTTCGATGATTGTGCTTTCGACCTGATGTTTCCGGCAACCAACATAGAGACGATAACAGATCCTGCAACCACCGATGTTGATCGGTATAAGGCTGAAATAAACCAGCACCGTGCCTGGGCCCAGATCTGCGCCCACTCATCGCCGAACGGCCACTCCTTCAAGGTGCCTGGTGGTAGCGAATGGGTCGCAAACTCCTACCTGCGGGATGTCAACCCCCCTGATGCTTACTTCTACAACTTGTTCGCCTGCAGCAACGCGCGGTTCACCCAGGCAGACTATATGGCGGGGTGGTATGTGTTCGACAAAGGTGGCGGTTCAGTCTGCAACGGGCTTGCGGCCGTCGGTAGCACGAAAACAGGCTCGATGCTTTTGTTCGAGAACTTTTACGGCTCTATGGGCGCCGGCAAGACCATTGGCGAAGCGTTTGTCGCCTGGTGGAAGGCGCTCGGCAACACGCATGACCTGGGAGAGCGGCAGTGGTACTACGGGATGGTGCTGCTAGGGGATCCCACCCTCAATTGGTGGAGCGGTGTTGTGCCGACGCTGCGTGACCCGCATGAAGGCGACACTTTCGACCATTTCCCACGCCGAACCAACTTCCGCTGGGATCCCATCGGCCTCCGGGGTGTTAGATACAACATCGAGATCGATGCCTTTGGAGCGCGTGTTGGGGGGAAATGGGCTGCTGAGGCGGGTCTGACTTGGCTGGTATCAGGCACGCTCACCGGCGTCAACTACGAACACCTTTTCGTAGGCGCCCAACGGGGCCGGTGGCGCGTGCGGACCAGGGTGGGCAGCAGGGTTTGTCCCTGGAGCAACTGGAGCTACTTTAACTATACCGTATAGCCGTGAGGAAAGGATTAACACAGATCCCATTGGCAAGAGGCGGCGCGCTGATTCTCAAGACGGGGGGGCTGAGCGCCGCGCAATCGCTTCGACCTATCTGCTCATCTCGTTCTCTTTTATGAAATCAGCGGGGAGACCATATGTCATGATGTGGTACAGAAAAAAACTTCTTTTTTGGCGTTCATCGATAGGGCTGGTGAATGTTCCGCTTCTATCTGTCTTTTTGATTTCTTGGAGCACCTTGGTGCCTCTCGGGCGTTCCATGGGGTCTGATGCGGTGATGGCTCTATCTTGCGCAATGCTCCTGCCAACCAACAAGGAGAATAGTCGTCTCAGCAAATTGGCCGGGCGATATTCGTATATTGGAAATCCTTGCACCACCGCCCCCTGTTTGCCAGGTATGGCCTATGCCGTTCTGGTGAAGGACAAATACTACTTCCTCACCGTCGAGGACCGCTGGTTTTCTGAAAATCGGTCATGGGAAGGTTATATGCCGGGGCCGGGTGACCCGGTAATGATTACGGGTTATTTGCGAGAGAAGATAGATGTATTCGGTAAACCCTTTAACACCATTGAGGTCGTATCACTGCAACCGGCCAAGTGAATAAATGGTTAGGCGCTACTGGAGAGGAGATTGGTAATGAAGGTCTACATTTCTTCGACGTTCACTGACCTCCGTGAGTATCGGGAGGCGACGACCGACGTACTCCGAAAGCTTGGGCACGATGTCCGAGGGATGGAGACTTACGTCGCTGAGAGCTCCCGTCCGGTCGATGTGTGCGAGGCGGATGCAAGGTCCTGCGATGTGTACGTGCTTCTGCTGGCCTGGCGGTATGGATATGTGCCGGGGCTGCAGAGCCGGGTGCCTCCCCTTTCGATCACAGAGCTTGAATACGAAGCCGCTGCAGGTTCGCCGACGACCGAGGTCCTGCCCTTTCTCGTCAGTGTCGAGGCACCGTGGCCAGTGCACCGAATGGATGCGATTACCAGGGAGCAGGACAGCGCTCGCATAGAGGCGTTCCGCCACCGTGTTAGTCGAGAGCACATGATCTCAACCTTTGGCACTCCGGATGAACTGGCCCGCGAAGTTGCTGCTGCCGTACGGCGTGTCGAGGCCGCCGTGCGATTGACCGAGCGGGCCTTGCGCTCGGCGGACCGGGCGCAATTCGCTATGATGCGCGCGGAGGGTGAGTTGACCGACACTGCCGCGATGTCGATCGTGCAAGCGATCACCAACGCAGCTGATGCCGAGGTCGTTACCGTAGAGGTGGGAGGCGGCCGTAACTGGTGGTCCACTAGACTTTACCTGCTCGCATCCCTCGCCGCAGATCTCACATCCATCCGCCAGTTTCTGTTTACCGGCCGCGATTTGGAGGTACTCGGTCTGAGCACGCCTGTTGTCGTGCGGGATTGCCTGAGAGCAATCTTCCCGATGCTCAGGGACTACGAACTGCAGCTCGGAGACAATCTACTGGCAGATGCGACCGATGAGGCCAATCGGCGCTTGGACCAGTGGCACCTGTTTTTCACTGGCACCGGCGGTGAGGAAACGGCCCGGGTCTGGCTACGCCACGACCTCCTGGAGGACTGGCTTGGTGAGTACCTGATCCGCGGAGTCATCAAAGTGAACCGCGAGACAGGGTTGACGGTATCTCAGGTTCAGCAAATTCTCGACTGGCCATGGCCTTACGTCCCTGTGCGAGGGCTCTCTCCGCCTGAACCGGGTGTCGATAACGAGCCCCCGATCGTTGTCAACCGAGATGCTTTCGCACTCGAGCTTGCCCGGGAGTGGGTGGCCAGGGAATTGCCCCGAAACCCTGCGCGGTGACGCTTTGTGGTCGCCTCAAACGGTCTGGGGTAAAGAGTCTGTTCGCAAGACTTCGGCGGTCAAATCCTGACTATCTATTGGGTGGTGCGGTAAAAACAGGATGACGCTCATAGAATTTCAGAGCGCGTAAAGTCTTTAATCGATGCGATGAGCGGCGCCACAGCATGTAATACGTCCATGGATTTGCCGAGAAATATTACGCAGAACATCTACATGGCCTTCGGTTTTCGAGGGAAAATTACTACTCCAACAAATCGCAAAAATAGAATAAGCCAAGTAAATATCCTGCGACTATAAAACGTCGATTAAACCCGTCTGGTGAAAGCATCGAAAACTGATGCGTTCTTTGAAACCTCATGTTGAATGGGGAAGAAACAACTTTAATATAGCAAGGGGGGCTGATAATGATTAGCAAAAAACCGCTTTGTTTCGTCCTGATGCCCTTTGGCAAGAAAATCGGAATGGGCGGCCAGGTTATCGACTTCGACGCAGTGTACGAGAATGTCATTGCCGGGGCGATTCGGGATGCTGATTTGGAGCCGCTGCGTGCCGACGAGGAGAAGAACGGCGGAATCATCCACACGGCGATGTTCGAGCGGCTGCTTCTGTGCGATTACGCCGTGGCGGACCTTACGACGGCAAACGCCAACGTGTTCTATGAATTGGGGGTGCGTCACACGGCCCGGCCTCGCAGTACGGTTCTCCTGTATGCTGAAGACGGCGGTCTTCTGCCTTTCGACGTCCGGATGCTGCGCGCTTTGCCTTACAAACTCAGCCCGGAGGGAAAGCCTGCCGATGTCGAAGCCGCTCGCGCTGCGCTGTGCCAGAAATTATTGGATGCGAGGCAACCAGCGCATGACAGTCCACTGTACGAGCTGGTCGAGGATTACCCCGACATCTCTCACGAGAAAACCGATGCGTTTCGGGATCGAGTGGCCTATTCCGAAGAAATGAAGCAGCGGTTAGCCGAGGCGCGCGTATTGAAAGAGGGTGTTGTCAAGGCCTTGCAGGCAATAGAAAACGAACTCGCGCCGATAGCAGATGCAGAGGCTGGTGTGGTGGTCGATCTTTTCCTTTCCTACCGATCTGTAAAAGCCTGGTCTGATATGATCGAGCTGGCCGACAAAATGTCGCCTCCGCTGCAGGACTCGGTCCTGGTTCAGGAGCAGTTGGCATTTGCCCTCAATCGCAACCAGGCGGGAGACCGAGCCGAACACGTATTGACTGAACTGATCAAGCGGCGTGGCGCTAGCAGCGAGACCTACGGCATTCTTGGACGTGTGTACAAGGACCGTTGGGAGCAAGCAGAAAATGAAGGTCGAGAACAGCTTGCGCGCGGCTTGCTCAAAAAAGCTATCGACGCATACCGGAAGGGTTTCGAAGCGGATTGGCGTGACGCTTATCCCGGCGTGAATGTGGTGACACTCATGGAGCTGAAACAGCCGCCCGACCCGGAAAGGCTGAAGCTTCTGCCGGTCGTCAGCTATGCGGTGGAACGCAAAATTGCCTCCGGCAAACCGGACTACTGGGACTATGCCACCCAGCTGGAGGTCGCAGTTCTCAGTAAGGACGAAGACATCGCGAACTCAGCCCTTGCCGACGCTTTGCCTGCCGTCCGGGAGGTATGGGAGCCCGAAACGACGATACGCAATCTGCGCTTAATCCGCCAAGCGCGGGAGCGCCGCGGCGAAGCCGTTGCCTGGACACATCCGGTCGAGGAAGAATTAGAGCGGCGCATGCAAGACTTCGCAGGTGCCAAGAGAGAATAACCCCTCGTAGCAGATGCCAGTACAACACCATCGCTCGCGCTATGGTTCTTACATGCGAAATGACCGTAAACGGTAAAGAGAAATGAAGGAGGGACTGATGATAGCTAACGAGAACATGCCAAATTTGGAGGCGCTCGACCGCAGCCTGAAGGCGGGCGACATTTCCGCGGCTCGTGAAATTCTTTTTCAACTTTCAGATGACGAACAGCGAAGACTCAAAATCGAATTAGGGGAGCAGGC
>Ga0316189_10004297_pt1 | contig 13727 bp, 12 predicted proteins | sample LowCovwburrow_MG_FD_204930 | JGI IMG/M metagenome (GOLD analysis project Ga0316189, IMG submission 204930) | Coastal sediment microbial communities from Maine, United States - Lowes Cove worm burrow | ecosystem: Environmental > Aquatic > Marine > Coastal > Sediment | place: USA: Maine...
TCTATCGAATTCCGCCGCCGCACAATCCGCGCACGGCGCGGAAAACTCCCCTGAGTTCGCCGCATTTGTTACCAAGCCGAAGGGCTCTTGTCAACGGCTATAAACGGACGCCCCTGAAACTGGAACCGATCAGTTTAGGTTATAGACGGCTGGGCTCTCCGATTGGTTTACACGTCTTTATTTGAGCGAAAAACCCCCCGAGCGCTCAATTATCCGGAGGCGCACTTGCCTCATTCGCTGCCGCCAGCCGCAGCGGATTCCTCGGCCGCTGTATCCTCCTCCATTTTTTTCTTCCCGAATATGCGCGCCCCGATGATGCTGATTTCATACAGAAGCATCAGCGGCAAGGCCATCATAATCTGCGTGACCACATCCGGAGGTGTCAGAACGGCGGCGCCGACGAAAAAAAGGAGCAGGGCATACTTTCGGTTTTTCTTCAGAAAATCAACCGATACAACGCCAAGCCGGGCTAAAAAAGTGATCACCAGAGGCAATTCGAAGACCAGCCCGAAAGCCAGCAGGAGTTTGGCCGAGAACCCGAGGTACTCTTTCATCGAGGGCATGGGGCGGATGGTTTCCGTGGCGAATCCGAGGAAAAATTTGAAGCCCCAGGGAAAAACCAGAAAATAGCCGAAAAGGGCGCCGCCGATAAAAAAGAAGGTGGAAAGAAAAACAATCGGTAGCATCAGCCTTTTCTCTTTATCATAAAGACCCGGGGCCACAAAAATCCAGAATTCATAGATGATGATCGGTGCGGCCAGCATCAGGCCCGCGAGGAAGGCCACTTTGAGATAGGTGAAAAAAGCTTCCGGTAGTCCGGTGAAAATCAGCGAGTCGCCGGGCTGCATGACCTTGATCAGGGGATGGACCAGGATTTGAAACAGATATTCCTTGAATCCGTAGGAGATGACAAAGCCTATGCCGACGGCGATAAAACAGGCAATCAAACGCTTGCGCAGTTCTTCCAGGTGGGATGTAAAGGGAAGTTTAGACTCCTCATCCATTTTGGGTCGGTCCTTCATGTGCTGGTTTCTCCGACCGGTCGCCACCGGTATCAACCGTTGTTTGGTCGGCGGTTTCGGCCCCATTATCAGGGATAGCCGACCCGCCCTTTTCCTGTTCGGCGGCGGCGCCGTCCTGCTGCCATTTGTCGTAAGCTTCCTTAAGATCAGAGACCTTCTGATCAGACGGTTTTGGATTGTCGGATACTTCCGGCTGGCCTTTTAAGGCACCCTTTTTATCAGTGATGCTGTTGGTGAAACTTTTTTTGACCTCTTTAAGCTCACTGTCCAACTCGATTGATTCTTTCAGTTCGCTGGTCGCTTTTTTGAATTCCCGCAGCGCTCGTCCCAATGACTTCGCGAGATCCGGCAGTTTCTTGGGTCCAATGACGATGAGTGCAATGGCCAGAATCAACAACATTTCCGGCATGCCGATACCAAACATGGGGTGTCTCCTTGCAGATCCCCGACCGGTCGGTCGTGTGGATAATTCCGGCGGGTAACTTGGAACGTTTGCCAAACACTCACGGCTCTTCGAGCCGCAACAGTGCATCAAAATGACGCGCCGGAGCCCGGGTGAGCGGTTGCGAAAAGCGGCTGACTGTCTGAGTCGCTTACGGGGTCTTAGACCGGACCTTATGCCGATGCCGCTTGGAAGACACGACCTTCAAGCTGCACCCGAACTCATTATTTGAAGACGGGACCGGTCCGGGCTTAGAGCTTGTTGGCGGCGAGTTTCAGCCGTCTTTCGAAACCGCTCATCCGGGCGGAGGTGTCTACCTTATTTTCGTGCTGAACCTGCGTCAATTTAAAGGCTTAACTTCTACTGGGTTTCCGATAACCTGTCAAGACCAATGGAAATCCGGCTCTTATTTTGCTTGATGGAAAGAGGAATTTTTGATAAATTTATAGGGTTTAAAAAGGTTTCTCCCCAACCGGCGCACAAGCGAGGCCCAGGATTGAGAGTAAAAGGCATGCGGCTATGATTCAGGCATTCGACGAGGAGCAGATTGAAAAAACGGAAACGATTTTGGAAAGGGATCTGGCGGCCAATGGCGTGAAAGTCGCTCTTTTGGTGGACATGGCCGGCCACATCATCGCCAAATGCTGCAGTGAAGACCGCAAATCCGGTGTTTATGCCCTGGCGGCCCTTGCGGCCGGGAACTTCGGGGCGGTCAATGCAATGGCCAAAATCGTCGGGGAGGACGAATTTTCGCTTTTGTTTCACAAAGGTCAAGACGAAAATCTGCATTTCAGCAAGATCAACAATGAGTTGCTGCTGATTACCGTCTTCGGTAATGATGTGTCGCTCGGATTCCTGCGGCTCAAAATCGCGGAATCGATCGAGCGGATCCGCGGGCTTTGGTAAAACGAAAGAACACCCGTCGGAATAGGGTCTTCGGTCGGCCAATAAGTTCAGTCTGCCTTTTCAGGTTTCAACACCATCAGGAATAAATTCCCTCTCTGCTGCATGTAACCAGCGGCTGCCTCGGCATAGGGACCACTGCCCCAGAACAGGTCGGCCCGTGCCGGACCGCGAATGGCGCCACCGGTGTCTTGGCTGAGCACGAATCGGCCGAATGTTTCCCAGTCGATAATCTGACCGCTGCTGTCGAGGATCGGTTTTTCGGTTTCGATATAGACCAGCGCCGGCAAGGGAAAAAGCCGGTAGTCGAGAGCAATCGAGCGGCCGGGTGTCAGTTTGACCTCCAGGAACCCCAACGGACCGTCTTTTTCAAGCCGGAAAAAAACGTAACTGGGATTGTGGTTGAGGATGCTGCGGGTCTCCTCCGGGTGAGCCGCCAGGAAGGAGCGTATGCGCTGCATCGACATTTCCGAGAGCGGAATTTTGCCTTCGTCGATCAGGAGCCGGCCGATACTTCGATACGGCCGACCGTTGGATGAATCGTAATGAACGTTGAGCGCCTCGCCGTTGTCCAGCAAGACGCGACCGGAACCCTGAATCTGGAGAAAAAACAGGTCCACAGGGTTTTCGAGCCACGCCAGCACGGGTGCCTTACCCGTCAGAACGCCTTGTTCTTCGATGTCTTTGCGCTCATAATAAGGGACGACGGTTTGGCCGGTCAGACGACCGGTGAGTTTTTCACCCTTGTATTTCTCCGAAAAAACCGCGAGATCGATCGTCACCAGGTCATCCGGGCGTCCCAGGATCGGTACCCGGTGCGTTTTGTCGGGCTGCCGCCGGGCGCTCAACAGGGGTTCATAGTAGCCGGTAAAAAGGACGTCCTTTTCGGAACCGCTGCCGGCGGACCGATACACCCGATAGTTGTCGCGGATGAATCGGCTCAGTTCACCGTCAGATGGACGGGTTTGGACAAAGGCTAAAAATGACTCCATCGATCGCGCCAAGTGCGCGGCGAAATAGCTGTCCTCGCCGAATCGAAATTCTTTGTCCGAAGGCACGCGTTGCAAATAAGCCAGGCTTTGTTGGATGGCTTGCTCCAGCCCGTCGAAACGCATGTCGTCCGTGAAATTGGGATACTTTGCTGAAGAGATCTCAAAGACGGCATGCTCTTTGGGGACCGCGCAACCGCCGATCCAGCCGGCCAGAAGGAACAGCCCCAACATTAGAGGCAGCGTCAAAACGGCCTCCCGAGACGGCTGTAACGCCGACCCGCGCGCATCGGAGCACCCGGGTCGGCCGGTTCTCATCAAATCACCGAACATTTGCGCACCGCCTTCATTTGCGCTTTACTCCCCACGCACGTAATGGCCGCTTTTACCGCCGGATTTTTCAACCAGACGGACATCGGTTATCGTCATTTCGCGGTCATGGGATTTACACATGTCGTATATGGTCAAGGCCGCTACGGTCACGGCGGTCAGGGCTTCCATTTCGACGCCGGTGCGGCCCACAAGGCGCGCGCCGGCTTCGATTCGAATCAAATGGGCCGCCCGATCCGGAAAAAAATCGATTCGCACATGGGTCAAGGGCAGCGGATGACACATCGGTATGAGGTCGGATGTCTTTTTGGCGGCCATCACGCCGGCGATACGCGCCGTTTCGAGAACATTGCCCTTTGTCACGGCGCCTGCCAGAATTTTCTCCAGGGTATCGGTTTGCATGGCGATGGCGCCCCTGGCGACGGCCATCCGATCGGACGCCTCTTTGGCGGTGACATCGACCATGCGAACCCTTCCCTCGGTGTCCATATGGGTGAATCCCGTCATGCGCGGTCCTCCCTTACTCAAAGTGTTCGATTTTGTGGGTTGCCGTTTTTTTGATGGCGTCGAGCATCGATTGCACTGCGGAAAGAACGTTTTCGCGCACATCGCCGGCAACCACCAGAACCATCACATCATCACCAACCGGCAGATACCGGTTTTCGGCAATACTGACCTCAACCGCAACGATGCCGGGTCTCAGAAGGCCTTCGGCGATGATGCGATTCAGCCGATCGTGATCGACGCTCACCTCAAGGCCCTTGACCCGCCGACCGTCGCGGGAGGTGGCCCGTACGATTCCGTTATGGCATAGAATCATGCCGACCCGACCGAATTCGGGATGTTTTTTTACCGTGTCGATGAGATGTTGGCTGTCCATGGCATCCCTTAAAACTTACCTAAACTGATCGGTTCCAGGTTCAGCACTGCCTCTGGCTGCCGCCTCCAGTTTGATCGAAGAGGAAACATTTAAGTTTCGGTGAAAAATTCCAAATCGCAAATAACAAACAAATCACAATGACCAAAATTCAAAATGTCAAACCTGTTAAGGGCTTTTCGACCCAGGACGTTAAATCCCGCCTGGGCGGGAAACCGCTCAACCTATGTTTAATTAATCCCTTAAACCTTCAGCTATGCTGATGGTCCAAGCTATGCTATGCGGGTAGGTAAGTGGGTATAAACCGCCCGCTTCGCTCGAGACGCAAAGATCGCAGAGAAAATATTTTTTTTCCTTTGCCGTTGAGAGGACGGCAAAGGAAAAGCTTTCAGCTTCGCTAGACAAACAAACCACTTATGAGGGTATCTTATTGACAGTAGCAAATTGAAGCCCCTAAAGGCTGCTGATTTTTGCTTTCCGCCCTCTCAGCGGAAAGCAAAAAATTAAACAAGTCCTCAGCGTGCTCAGCGTCTCTGCGGTGAAAATGAATATCAAAACGGCCCCCTTTTAGGGGTGGTATTTGACTAAAGAGACGATTCAGCGGTCCCACTTCAATTCCGCACCATGCAGTGCTTCGGCCCGGGCCAAGTCTGCCGGAGAATTGATGTTAAAAAACGATATCAGCTGTGGGTCGAGCCGGCGCAGGCGCTCTTCCGAAATAGTTCTGACACGCATCTTTTTTAAGAAGAGCTGAATTTTGAATCTGTTTTTAGTCAAGTGTCGCCGCACGTTTTCCAGGCAGCGTGTCGAATAAGCGGCACAAAGGGGTTCGAATCCGGCCGCTGTTTCCGGAATCACAGCATCGATATCAGGCGTAATGGCACCGGAGACGGCCTCCACCACCTCTTTTTTCAAATACGGAATGTCGCACGCCGCGAAAAACGCATAGGGTGTCCGGCAATAAAAAAGACCGGCATGGATTCCGGTCAATGAACTCCGCACCGGAAAGAGATCGGTTACGATGTTGGCGTCCAAATCCAAATATTTGATCGGATCATTGGTGACCACTATAATTTCTGCGAACGTTTCCCGAAAAATCCGGTAGAGTCGATCGACGATGCGCTCGCCGTTGACGGTCAGAAACGCCTTTTCTTTGCCGGAGAAGCGGGTGTTAAGTCCACCGGCCAGAATGATGCCGCTGCAAGAGATTTTCATTTTAGCAATCAAATTAGTAAAAATGGCATGTTAAATCAAGACAATTTGGTTCTTTATAGAATTCCTTCGACCACCGAGAACCTCTGAACGATGGGGCTGCTTCCCGATGCGATTCTATTCCCCTTGCTTCAGGAAAATCTTGAAAAAGCCCTCTTGATGGGTGTAAAGATTAAAAGGAAAACATGAGTACACACACACACACAAAAAATGCACCGCGGTCGGTCACCATCGGCATCTTAACGGTTTCCACGACACGGAGCCTCGAAACCGATGAAAGCGGCAAGTGGATCGAGGGCCAGGCTTTGAATGCAGGGCACGCAGTGGCCTGCCGACGAATTGTTCCCGATGATGCGGTCCGTATAGCCGAAACGGTGTCTGCCGTGATTCGGGAGCTTCATCCTCAGGTGCTGATATTGACCGGCGGCACGGGCATCACGCCTGAGGACGTGACCATTGAAGCCGTGCGCCCGATGCTACAGAAAGAATTGACGGCTTTCGCACCGCTTTTCGCTTTTCTCAGCCACAACGAGATCGGATCAGCCGCCATGCTCTCACGGGCAACAGCGGGAGTCATCGGAAGCACGGTTGTTTTTTGTCTGCCGGGCAGCCTGAATGCCTGCCGGCTCGCCTGGAATGCCCTCATCTTTCCTGAGCTGGGACATCTTGCACACCACACCCTCAGATGAAACTTAACGGTACTATACCCTATAGAAAGGTATTCTTTAGAGATACTTTCCCGGGTATTGCGGACTTCACAAATATCAAATTCCAAGCACCAAATTCCAATGAAATCCCAAATTTCAATATCCAATGACCCAAACAGGTTTGTGATTTTGAATTTTGGTCATTTTGATTTATTTGTCATTTGTTGTTTGCGATTTGGAATTTTTCACCGAAGCTTAACAGTTTCCTCTTCGATAAAACTGGATTCTTGCGGCCAGATTCAGTGCTGAAGAGAATATCAGTTTATCTGTACAACGGGCCGGCGTGTCAGTGCGATTTTGACGCTATGTCTTCGGTTACTGTTTTTCTCAAAATGGCAATCCGACATAACCGACAAGGGAGAGTTTCTTGAGAAAGAAAAACCGATTTCTGACGGCCCTCGTGGCCAACCGGCAAGGGGAGATTTATGACCTCGAAGGCTATGCCGCTGCCGGTATGGCGGGAAATCAATTGGTGCCGCTCGAGCCGGAAAACACGGTCGATCTGCCCTTCGGCGGTGAATTGCTGTTCCTGCCTGATCGGCTCCCGATCCTCTTTAATCTCCGCAGCGGCCGATTCGAGAAGGTGGCAACGGATCCCTACCGCCGCGGGGCACCGGTTTTTCCGGTGGCGGCTTTCAATTCCCCCGGTTATGTCGTCCGCTGGATCAGTGCCTACGCTGAAAGAAATAACGCCGGTCATCTGCCGCTTTTTTCTTACGGCGCCGTGGGGTGGCATCGCGGCGGATACCGTTCGGCGGTTTTCCGGGTGGATCGTGAGAGACGGCAGGATCTGCGGCTCATGCCCCCCGAGGCCGTCAAGGCCGGCGTCCGGACCAAACGCCGACAAATGCCCGGCAACCGATTGCGGGAACACCTGGAGACCTGCGCTCTTGTCTATGGTTGTCCGGCGGCCAAGAATTTTTTCCTCGGGCGCTGCGAAGCACCGCTTCCGACGTCGCAACGCTGCAATGCTCGGTGCCGCGGCTGCCTTTCACATCAGAAGGGCAGTGGGATTCCCCACAGCCAGAACCGAATCGACTTTACCCCGACATCGAAGGAAATTACGGCGGTTGCGCTTGCGCACCTAAGTCAAGTAAAGCGTGGGGTGGTCAGCTTCGGTCAAGGGTGCGAGGGCGAACCTCTTCTGGCGGTCGACGTCATCGCTCCGGCCATCAGAGCGATCCGCGCCGCGACTGACCGGGGAACGATCAACGTGAACACCAACGGCAGTCGCCCCGCTGCGTTGAATCTTTTGATGGATGCCGGCCTCGACAGCCTTCGGATCAGTCTCAACAGCGTCAGGGAAGATTGCTATAATGCTTACTTTCGACCCGGCGGATACCGCTTTTCCGATGTGGTCGCGGGAATCGATCTGGCGCTGCGGCGGGGAGTCCATGTGGCGCTCAACTATTTGAATCTTCCCGGTTTTACGGATACGCCGGAAGAGGTTGCAGCCCTCACGCACTTTCTGCACCACCACCCCGTCCAGATGATCCAGTGGCGAAATTTGAACCTCGACCCGTTGAGGTACTGGGAGATGATGACGATGATTCTAGCGCATGGAAACCCGCTGGGGATGAAAGCCGTGTTCGAAGAGGTGCGGGTCGGTTTTCCCCGGCTGCGCCACGGGTACTTCAACCCGCCAAAGGAAATGTTTTCAGAACCGAATCAGCAGCCGAGTTAAGCACCCGGTGCACCGCAACGCCGATTTCTTCGGTCGTATACGGTTTTTTTACGTAGACACCGGCGCCGAGGCGCTGCACTTCCCTTACCAAACCGGTTTCGGAGAATCCGCTGGCGATGATGGCCTTCTGGCCGGGATTCAGCGATAGAATCTTGCGGTAGGTTTCGAGACCGTCCATGCCGGGTTCCATGATCATGTCGAGAATAACCAAGTCCACCCGGGCTGTTTTTAGATAGTCCACTGCAGCCTCGCCACTGGGGACGGAAGTAACCGTGTAGCCGAGTTTCTTTAACAATTCAGAAGCGATTTCACGCTGTTCGGCTACATCGTCGACGATCAGAATCGATTCGTTACGGCCCATGTATTTTTCACGCGGAAACGGCTCATTCTTGTGAGAGAGGGCCTTGCGTGTCACCGGAAAAAAGAGAGTGAAAGTGGTGCCTCTCTTCGGACGGCTTTTGACATCGATATAGCCCTTGTGATCCTTGACGGTGCCCCAGACCACGGCCATCCCCAGACCGGATCCGCTGCGACCCATAACCTTTTTTGTGTAGAACGGTTCGAAGATCCGCTCGATATCGGCGGCGGAGATCCCAATGCCATCGTCGGACACCGACAGGATGACGTATTCCCCTGCGGCGATGGCATCGTATCCTTTGACAGGATGGTCGACATATCGATTTTCGGTCTTGATCCGTATTTCTCCGCCGGCGGGCATGGCTTCGGCTGCATTGTTAACGATGTTCATCAGCGATTTGGAAATATGGACCGGTGAACCGATCATGTTCAACAGATTCGGTGTGGTTTCAACCTTGATGTCGACTTCGGAACACATGGCCCTCATTTTTACGTATTCAGCGCTTTTCAGATAGTCGTCGACGACCTGATTGAGGTTGATGACCTGCGAGACGGCGACACCGCGCCGGGCCAGCGTCAGAAGGTCCTGAACGATAGCCGAAGCCTTCTCGCCCGATTTTTGAATCGTGAGAATCGGCTTTCTGAGGGGACTGTCCTCGGGTAGATCCATCAACAGCAGCTCCGGATAACTGACGATGCCCGATAACACATTATTCAAGTCATGGGCGACGCCACCGGCCAGCGTGCCGATAGCCTTCATTTTTTCGGCTTGCTGAAGCCGGGCTTCCAGCACCATGCGTTCTTTTTCCGCGAGGATTTGTCCGGTCACATCCCGTGCGAGACCGCGAAAACCGATCGGTTCACCGGCGGGGTTGCGAATGAGCGAAACCAGGGCCTGGACAAAGCATTCCGATTTGTCTTTGCGGAGCATTTTCCAGTCCAGCGCACGGGTCGCTTCACCGGTTCGGTAAACCGCATTGAACGTCCGAAAAACCTTTTCAGACGTCAGCGTATCCATGAACTGACTGTAGTTCATCCCGAGCAATTCATGGCGTCCATAGCCGAGCATGCGGCAGGTCGACTCGTTTAGAAACGTCAGGTTGCCAGTGAGGTCGACTTCGAAATATCCGTCATCGATGCTCTCGAGGATCGAGCGATATTTTTCCTCGCTGACCTGAAGTTTACTGAAAGAGCGGGCATTGGCGATACTGATGGCCGTTTGGGAGGCGACACCCATCAATAAGTTTATATCGCTTTGGGTGAGCAGACGCTTCGATTTGACAGTGTCGACAGCCAGGATGCCAAACGATTCTTTTTCATACACTATCGGAACACAAATCAGCGATTTGACGCCCATTTCCAGCGCCATAGCCAGGCTTCTGCGTGAAAGCTTGTCCTGGTCGGACTGTACGCCCTGCATCAGGAAAGGCTTCTGGTCGAGGAAGGCCCTGACGAAAAATCCTCGGGCCTTAGGCCGGTCCAAATGAAAGCTGTTGTTGCGCAGCAGTTTTTCGTGCCCTTTGCTGTAGCCGAATCCATCGATATATTCCAAGCGTGTTTTTTCCGTATTGGCCAGCATGATGACACCGCGGTCGAAATCAAGCCTCTTGGAAACGGTCCCTATGACAGCGGATATCAATGCGTCGATTTTTATTATGGTCGATGTCGCTTGACCGATTTCCTGGACCAGCTGGGCGTTGCTATAGCGGGCGCTGAGTTGATCGAGATGCTCTTGGGCCGCTGCCTTCTGTGATTGAATGGTTCTGATCAGCTCGCGTTTTTCAAGTTGGGTCGAAATCAATGACAGCGCCAGAGCCGCCGCCAGGCCGATGAGACTTGCCAGCAGCCAGTGATGCAGCGGCAGGAGGGCTAAAAAGGCCAAAGAAAGTAAGATAAATAGGGCCGATGAATAGTTACGGACCCTCGTCCAGAGAAAGGCCGGAGACTTGTCCCAGGTGACGATGTACCGGCAGCATGGATCCCCGCGATGGAAACATTCCGGGTGGTCGATGCGCGCGAATCTACCGGTAAACACTTCGGCCATCGCTTCCAGGTGGCCGATACGGTTTTGGCACTGATAGGATTTTTCCTGGACGCCCGGCAGCGGCGTAAATGTGGATTCGATCCTGTTCGACCCCAGCTTTCGGGCCGTGTTGACCGTAGCCCGACTGAATTTGTAGACCACTTTGCCGGCGGCCAGATAGGCGAGGGCTGGTCCCACAAAGCCGAGAAAATACTGTTTGGCGGCCCCGGTCCCGCTGGATGAACTGATATGGCGGCCGGCCTGTCTTGAAATGTCGGCCGCCCCGGTTTTTTCCACAATAACAGCGTGAAAGCGATCGACCTGTTCCTGCGTAAACCAATGCGCCGGATCATCTACCTGGTAGCGGGTCATGCCGGATTTTTCGAGCAGCTCGTCGCAGTCGACCTGTGACCAGTGTATTTTCAGGTAATTAAGGTAGGATTTGGTAATCCGGCTGTTATAAATCGGGCCGCTGGCCATTTCCGTTTCGTTCTGAGGGATGCCCAAAACCGTTCACTCTGTTGTCCAATCGGCTAATACGCTATTCGTGATATCTGTGCAGCGGTTTGACGAAAAAAAGACCATGGCGTATGTTAGCCGGTGCCGCAAAAGCTCCGGTGGTACCGGGCTGACACGGGCGGGGTATATGATTTGGGTAAAAGGCGCTGCTTTAAGAGGCCTACTGTTTATTATGGCAGCTGCACGCGAGAAAAACCATATTTTTTTTGCAATAAATATACCTTTATGAAATGGATAGAAGCCAGAGTTGAGTTCGATTGTACCGATACCGAAACCGCCGTAGACGTTATTGCGGGGGTTTTCTACGACCTTGGTCTCAAAGGGGTTGTGATCGACGACCCCGGGATGAAGCCCGGCGAAAACTGGGGGGAAGCACCGGTTGCGCGGCCGGAACACCCTGCGGTGACCGGTTACCTGCCTGTGAGTTCCGAGGGTCTTGCGCACTGCAACAGCCTGCAATTGCAGTTGAAAAACGTGGCCGAGCGACACAGCATCGTCACACGCTTACGGTTGAGAGAAATCGACGAAGAAGACTGGGCCGAATCCTGGAAGGCGTTCTTCAAACCGGTTTGGATCAGCGGCGACATGGTCATCAAACCCTCCTGGGAAATTGTTTCCGCCAAACCGGATACGATCGTTATCGACATCGACCCGGGCATGGCTTTTGGCACCGGAGGGCACCCGACAACCCTATTGAGCCTGCGACTGATACGTGAACACCTAAAAAAAGGGGATGCTTTCCTGGATGTGGGCACCGGGTCCGGGATTCTCGCCATCGGCGCCGCTAAATTGGGTGCCGGATCGATTTGTGCCGTCGATGTCGATGAAACGGCCGTCACGGTGGCTGCTGATAATTTCCTCAGAAATGCCCTCACCCGCGACCGCTGCCGGTTGATACGGGGACACTTGGGGGCAGCCATAAAGGAACAATTCGACCTTGTCGCTGCGAACATCCTCACCGATGTTATTCTCGAACTTCTCGACGGCCTGCAGCGTGTGTCGAAGCGAAAAGGTATCTTTATCTGTTCCGGAATCATCTCACAGCACAAAGAACGGGTCCTCTCAGCCCTGGAGGACCACCGATTCGATATACTGGCGATCGACACGCTTGAAAACTGGATCGGGCTTGCCGCCCGCCGCCGGGGTTGATGACTTATTTTCTATTGATTTCCGGGGCTGTGCATCATATACCGCCAACGGGCGTTTCCGACGGCGCGCATGCGGAATGAAGGAATATGAAAATAATGAACAAATCGAAAGTGGGCCGGAACGATCCCTGCCCCTGCGGCAGCGGACTGAAATATAAAAAATGCTGCCTCGGCAAAGATGACGGACCGACGGAGGACAACCGGACGGCCTACGCAAGAAAATACAAAATCCGTTTGAAAGATGAGAAGGCCGTCGAAGGCATCCGGATCGCCGGGCGACTGGTCCTGGAAACGCTCGATCTGGTGGAAGCAGTGATCCATCCCGGGACCGTTACCGATGTCATTAACACGCTGGTCCATGAACACACCGTTAAAAACGGCGGCATACCCGCACCGTTGAACTATCGCGGATTTCCGAAGAGCGTTTGCGTCTCGGTTAATGAAGTGATTTGCCACGGCATTCCTGGAGAGCGCGAGCTGCGGGAAGGCGATATCGTCAACGTCGATATCACCACCATACTCGACGGTTATTTTGCCGACGCCAACAAGACCTTTTTCGTCGGTTCGCCGGGGCCGGATGCCCGAAAGATCGTAACCGTAGCCCGGGAGTGCCTGCGGCTCGGAAGGGAGAAGGTTCGCCCCGGAAACACCATCGGCGACATCGGTTTTGCGATTCAGCAATACGCCGAGGGGCAAGGGTGTTCGGTCGTGCGCGAATTCGTCGGACACGGGGTCGGGTATGAATTTCATGAATCCCCCCAAATGCCCCATTTCGGTCGCAAAGGCGACGGACTCACCCTGGTGCCCGGCATGGTGTTTACGATTGAGCCGATGATCAACCTCGGTGAGCGCTACCTGAGAGTCCTGGACGACGACTGGACGGCGGTGACGCGCGACGGGTCGCTGTCAGCCCAGTTTGAACAGACCATCCTGGTGACCGATGACGGTTATGAAAGTCTGACGCCCTATGATCTGTGAATTGATTCTGCGGCGACCACCAAAAACCGGTCAGCAAACCCATTTTGTTCATCTATTTTTATTTTATCACACCCTCCACGCGCAACGGCACACTGCCCCTTTTTCAAATTCAGCACCTATCGATCGATCACCACTTTTTTGATTCGAAGGAGGCATAATGGCAGCGGAACAAGATTATGGCATCGAGGAGTTAACCGGATTCGCAATGGACATTATCCATGGCGTCGGTGAAAAAGCCCTGACTTTTTACGGCAAGGGGCAGCACCAGACCCGTTTCGACGAAGACCTGGTCACCACAGCGGAGTTGCGGTTGTCCGATTTTTTCAAAACCGAACTGCAGAATCGATTTCCGGGACATCACCTGTTCAAGGACACACTAGAAAGCACGGATTATTCTCATGAAAGGGAGCGGTATCTTTGGATTTTCGATCCGCTGGACGGCGTTGCCAATTTTCAGGCCGGTATTCCCATCTGGGGGTGTTCATTGGCCCTGATTGAAAATTTCTGGCCGATTTTCGGCGTTTTTTTTATGCCGG
>Ga0316189_10004298_pt1 | contig 13725 bp, 9 predicted proteins | sample LowCovwburrow_MG_FD_204930 | JGI IMG/M metagenome (GOLD analysis project Ga0316189, IMG submission 204930) | Coastal sediment microbial communities from Maine, United States - Lowes Cove worm burrow | ecosystem: Environmental > Aquatic > Marine > Coastal > Sediment | place: USA: Maine...
CGCCCGTGATAGACGGCAAACTCAACGATGACGTGTGGAAACACGCAACGGCCATCAACGACTTCCACATGACCTCTCCGACGGACGGTGCGACGCCAACCGAGTCGACAATTGTATGGGTAACGTTTGACGACGAGTTTCTCTACATTGCTGCCGACCTTCGCGACAGTCATCCAGGTGAGATCCGCGCCACGCAGATGATCCAGGGCAAGAATTTCTTCTCTGACGATCGCTTTTGGGTGACGATCGACAGCTTCAATACGAAACGAAACGACTATTTCTTCCAGGTCAATGCGAATGGCGTACGACGGGACGCGCTGCGTGAAAACAATGCGAGCTTCATCGAGGAGTGGTCGGCCATCTGGCACGCGGAATCGGCGCTGCATGAGCATGGCTGGGCAACAGAGATCGCTATTCCATTCAAGTCCATCTCATTTGCGCCAGATTCGGATACCTGGGGAATCAATTTTGGCCGCGGCATCGTACGTAAGCAGGAATTCAATATGTGGGCGTCGCACGAGCGGCAGGACTGGCCGGCCTACGGCGGCGAGGTCAGCGGCATCGACGAGATCGAGCAGGGCCTGGGCCTCGACGTCGTACCGTCAATCAACGTCAACCAGGAGCGCGACGTGCAGGCCGGCACAGATGATGTCGGCTTCGAGCCATCACTCGATGTTCGCTATCGAATCACACCGTCGCTGAGCGCGACATTCACGCTGAACACAGACTTCTCAACAGCGGAAGTCGACGAACAACAGATTGCGCTCGATCGCTTTTCACTGTTCTTTCCGGAAAAGCGCGATTTCTTCCTGCAGGATGCCGGCATCTTCGAGTTCGGCAATATTGATACCAACGGCCGGCCGTTCTTCTCGCGTCGCATCGGCCTCTCGGCGGATGGTGAGGAAGTTGGCATCGATGCCGGCATGAAGCTGACAGGTCGCATCGGTGACTTCAGTATTGGTGCATTGGCGATTCGCCAGGAAGAATACGATGACATCGATGCCAAGGACCTGTTCGTCACTCGCGGCTCTTATAACCTGTTCGATGAGTCTGCTGTTGGCTTCATCATGACGCATGGCGATCCAACGTCGAACGAAGCAAACTCGGTTGTCGGCCTGGACTTCCTCTATCGCAATAGCGACGGACCGTTTGGCGAGATCATGACCGGACAATTCTGGGCACAGAAAAGTGACTCATCCGATCTCGATGGCGACGACCAGGCCTACGGGGTGAATCTCGAGATACCGAGTGATGTACTTCATGCCTACGTGTCCGGGCAGTACATCGAGGACAATTTTCGACCGGCGCTGGGCTTTGTCAATCGAACCGGCATTCGACGTATCGACACCGGGTTGCGCTACCGCACACGTCCCGAGGAAGGGCGCTGGCGCGCCATCAACAATCGCATCGACTTCACACTCGTCACCGACATGGATGGTGAAACACTGTCACAAAAAACGCGCATCAGGCCCGTGAGTTTCTACTCGCACACTGACGACTTTTTGTTCGTCGAATGGGAGCGAAATACCGAAAACGTTCTGGACGACTTCGATCTCTTCGGGCGGCTCAACGTTCCGGCTGGTGAATACCGGTTTGATCGCTACCGTGCCGAGATCGCAACCGGCATGCAGCGCCCCTTTCGAGTCGTTCTTTCGGTGCAGGATGGTGGCTTCTTTGGCGGCGACCGGCTTGAAAAGTTTGTCGAGCTGCAATGGCGACAATCCGCTCATTTCTTCCTTGGCGCAAGTTTCACCGAAAATATTGTCGAATTACCGAGCGGCAATTTCACGGCGCATCTCGCCAGCCTGCGCTCCGACTTTGCCTTCAATTCTCGCTGGTCATGGAGCAACCTCCTGCAGTACGACAATACGGCCGAAGCACTCGGCATCAACAGCCGCCTTCGCTTCATGCCGGAAGCAGGTAAGGAGATGATGCTGGTCCTCAATCATGGTGCCGCCGTCGACCAGGAGAACCGCCTGTCCAGCACGCAGAACGAGCTCAACCTGAAGGTCTCCTACACGTTCCGCTACTAGGGAGTCAGGTGCCTCACGGTTACATAGATCAGTGCGCCTTCATCACCCGTGTACGGCGCATGTTCACTGCCGTGCGGACTTCGTACCCAGGTGCCTGACGGGTACGTGCCGTGTTCATCGTGGAACTCGCCTTCAACGACGAAGACTTCTTCACCCCCTGGGTGGCTGTGCGCGGCGAAAGATGTATTTGGTGCCCAGCGAACTAATGCGACGCGCACGTCACGGTACTCATGCAAATGCATGTACTCGATATCGGGGACCGGTCCACTCGACCATGTGGCCGAATTGGTATCGACGACCAGTTGCTCCTGGTCGTCGTCATCCATCTGGTAGAGCTTGACCAGGATCGTGCAGCCCTGGTCACCGACGCGTGGTGAGTGCGAGGTGCCTACCGGGTTTCTCACATAGGTGCCTGCTGGATAGGCCTGGTATTCGTCACCAAACGCACCGTCGAGCACCAGGAACTCCTCGCCGCCGCCATGGGTGTGCTCGGAGAACGTGGAGTTCGGCGCGAAGCGCACGAGCGACGTTGCTCGTGCAATTTCGCCCCCAACGCGGTCAAACATCATTCGCTCAACGCCGGCAGACGGAGAATCGATCCATTGGTAGTCGTCTGGTCGAATGACAACGCGTTTCGAAAAATCAGCATTCAGGCGCATCGGTTATGCCTCGATGGGTTATCGAACACGAGCGCACCGTCTTCGAGGTTTCCTTGCCGAAACATAAGCCGGTCGCGACTGTAGTTTTGCGGATTCGTCCACGGTTCCCGGTCTCCTTGCTTTGGCAGCTTCTCCAGCACCCGCTGTATGTAACCCGATGAAAATCCGATGATGTAGGGCTGCTTCGCCATCGCCCTGTCTTCATCTCGCAAGCGCGGCGTACATTGCCGTGCGCCAACGGCATCCATATGATTAATGAGCCGGCAAAAGTACTCGGCTATCAGGTCGGCGCGCAGCGTCCATGATGCGTTGACGTAGCCAAATGTCGAGACGAGGTTTGGCACGCCGGAATTCATCATGCCTTTGTAGCTGATCGTGTCGGCAAGATCGATGACATCACCATCCACAACGAACTCCACGCCCCCGAGTACGAGCAGATCCAGGCCGGTTGCGGTAACAATGATGTCGGCTTCGAGTTCATTGCCCGAAGTCAGCAAAATACCGTTCTCCGTAAACGTGTCGATCTGATCGGTAACGACCGACGCCCTGCCGGAGCGAATAGCAGCAAACAGGTCGCTGTTCGGAACGAGGCACAGACGCTGATCCCAGGGATCATAGGCAGGGCTAAAGTGCTTCTCGACGTCGTAGTCCTTGCCGAGTTCTTTGCGCACCTGGCGCAGCAAGAATCGTTTTACGGTTGCGGGGCGCTTCCTGGTTTGGCCATACATCCACTGCTGGAAGTTTATGTTTTTCCAGCGGGTGACCGCGTACGCCCATTTCTCCGGCAGGATCCAGCGCAGGACGTTCGCGATAATGTCCTTGTCGGGAAATGAAATGACGTAGGTTGGTGAGCGCTGCAGCATGACGATGTGTTCAACATCCTCGGCCATCTCTGGAATCAGGGTCATCGCGGTCGCACCTGAACCAATGACGACGACTTTCTTGCCCTGGTAGTCGAGATCTTCCGGCCACTGCTGCGGGTGAACGATATTGCCCGCAAATCGTTCCCGCCCGTTGAACTCGGGCAGGTAACCGTGCTCGTAATTGTAGTACCCGGAGCACATCAACATCATATTGGCACGCAACACCACTCTTTCATCGGTGTCCGCGCGCTCAACCTCAATTTCCCATAGCGCATCGATGCTCGACCACGACGCACGAACAACACGGTGGCCATAGCGAATGTGTTCATCGACGCGGTGTTCGGCCGCGGTTTCCCTGATGTATTTGAGAATGTCGGGCCCGTCGGCAATGGCCTTGGACTCTGTCCAGGGTTTGAAGTTGTAGCCCAGCGTGTGCATGTCGCTGTCGGAGCGGATACCCGGATAGCGAAACAGGTCCCAGGTGCCTCCCGTCGCTGCGCGGCTTTCAAGAATGGCGTAGCTCTTGCCCGGGCATTTGTCCTGCAGGTGGCACGCAGCACCAACGCCGGAGAGCCCTGCCCCGACGATCACCACATCAAAATAGTCGCTGGTCACGCGTGTGTCTGCTCACGTGCGATGAAGAAATCACGCCCCTGAGCCTGGTCTTCCGGGTTAATCCTGAGGGCAATGATAACGTGCTGGCCGCCACTGTTGTAAGTGTCACGACTGATGTCGTTGACTGGATCAAGTCAGGGGAGCGGTCGCCTCACGTAGCCAATCGGAGTCGGACTCGGACAGATGCGGAGATAGCTTCTCCCAAACAAGGCGATGATAATCGTCGAGCCAGGCAATCTCCGGGTCGCTCATCAAGGCAATGTCGATGAGTGACCTGTCGATCGGTGCCATTGTCACTGTTTCGAACTCGAGCATGCCTTTCATTGCGGACTCGCGCACAACGACGAGGTTCTCGATGCGAATGCCGTACTCACCTTCGACATAGAAGCCCGGCTCATTCGACAGGATCATCCCTGGCTGTAACGGCACCCACGGCGCCTTCTTGGCGACGCTTTGCGGCCCCTCATGTACACCCAGGAATGTGCCAACGCCGTGGCCAGTGCCATGTGCGTAATCGAGACCGGCGTTCCACAGCGGTTGCCGCGCAAGAATATCCAGCTGGTAGCCGCTTGTGTCCGCGGGGAATTTCACGGCCGCGAGTCCGATGTGTCCTTGTAGCACTCGCGTGAAGCGGTCCTTGCGTTCCGTGTCCTGTTCGCCAAGCGCTATCGTTCGTGTGATATCCGTTGTGCCCTCGAGATATTGTCCGCCCGAATCGACGAGAAACAGCTCGCCATCTGCGAGCTTGCGATCCGATGCTTCTGACACGCGATAGTGAATGATCGCACCATTGGGTCCCGAACCCGAGATCGTGTCAAAGCTAATATCATGCAGCGCGTCGTCTTCGGCACGAAACGCTTCGAGTCTCTCCACGGCGTCGATCTCGGATATGTCCTTCATCCAGTTCTCTTCGAGCCAGCGCAGGAATTTGACCATCGCCACACCATCGCGAACATGGGCTTTTCGAAATCCTTCGACTTCAACGTCGTTTTTGATCCCGCGGAACAGAATTAGCGGATCGTCTCCTTCGCGAATGACCGCGCCGGATTCGCTCAACGCCTGGTGGACGAAACTGGGGCATACCGTCTTGTTAACGAGCACGGTCTTCTTCTTCGCACCCAGGGTCCGCAAGTAGTCGCCAAAATCTGCCTCATCGAAGACCTCAACAGCGGTGCCCAGGTGCGACTTCAGTTCTTCCGAAATATCGTGGCCCGCAAAGAACGCAGCAGCTTTCCCGTCGGCATGCAGTACAGCGCGGCAGAGTGCTACCGGCGTGTGGGGTACATCGTCGCCGCGAATATTCAGTAACCATGCCGTTGCATTCGGATTCGAGAAAACAATCGCATCAGCACCAGCGCGCTTCAACTCCTCTCCAATACGTCCGCGTTTGCTTGACGAGTCTTCACCCGAGTATTCGATGGCGTGTGGAAATGGCGCTTTAAATTTGGCGCTCGGGCGGTCGCTCCACAAGTCGTCGATCGGATGCTTATCGAGCGGGACCAGTTCGAGCGGTGCCAGGTGATCCGTCGATTCGATGTGACCGATCTCCTCCTGCGAGTGCAGTTTGCTGCAGTATCCCAACCTGCTGACGCGGCCTGGATTGTCCCTGAGCCACTGCCAGGGAGGTAGCGCGCGCAAGTCCGCGTATTCGAAGTGTTCGGAGGGCGTTTCGAGCCGCGCCTGTTCGGTGTAGCGCCCATCGATGAACAAGACCGCCGAATCCAACGTCACCAGCAGAGCACCCGCAGACCCGGAAAAACCGGTGGCCCACAGCAGCCGCTCGAACTGCCGAGGTGTGTATTCATTGAGATACTCGTCATCGTGCGGCACCAACAGGCCATCGATGCCGAGCCGCTTCATTTCCTGCCGGATTTCGGGAAGGCGCCCTGCGGCTACCGTTGCGTCGCCGCGGACCTCGAACGTCTGGAACATTTTTTTGAACTCGTGGTATCAGGACATCGAAGTATAGGCGAACTGCGGCACAACGAATGAAAAGCTCGACCCCCGACCCGGTTCCGATTCCACTTCAATGTCCGTCTGCAGGAGCTTCAGCCCCCGATCAACGACGGCAAGCCCTAATCCGCGCCCGGCGTTCCTGTCGACCGGATTGCTGTTCACTCGATAGAACTCGTCGAATATTGACTCGATCTCATCGGGCGCGATTCCGATACCGGTGTCGCTGACCGCGATTCTCAGTCCATGGGTCACGCGCCTGCAGGTCACTTCGACACTGCCTTTATCGGTAAACTGAATGGCGTTTGAAATAAGGCTGCGGACGATTCGTTTCAGCAACGCGCTGTCCGTAAGCGCGGTCTCACTCGGCGCATTGAAAGTCAGTTGAAGATCTTTCGATTTCGCCTGTATGTCGAACTCCGATTTCAGTTCCTCAAAAACACCCTTAATCGATACTTCTTCGAGTTGCGGCTGTACCCCGCCAGACTCAAGTTCATAAAACTCCAGTATTGAGTTCAGCAGGTCCCCAAGCCGGGCGACCGCATCGTCTTGCAAGGTACAAATGTCTTCCAGGTCCGGGGCTGAGACCTTTTTGCGCATGGTTGCGCTGAGCAGGGTCATCGTCTGCAAGTGCTGGCGCATTTCATTGCTTGTGGATTCGAGAAAACGAAACTTGGTAATGCGCGCACGCGCCGCTTCTTCTTCAGCCTTTGCCAGCGCCTGCGTAGCTTTTTTTTGTTTTGAAAACACGAGCCACCCAAGTAAATCTAGCAGCAAGCTTGTCCGGATATGGAGCCGATTTGTATAAGTATTAGCCGATGCATGGCCACCGAAAGCCTGCTGCCAGGCCCCGAACCTATGCGAGGATAGGTGTCTAATCCATGAAACAGGGGGATCCGATGCGCGCTCTAATAACCGTTCTGCTATCACTCATGTTCGCCTGCCCGGCCTTGGCCCAGTCGGACGACACAATTGCTAACTATCGAGAAATACTCGAAAAGACGCCTGGCGACGGTGCCACCCACTATGCCCTGGCCTCGTATCTTATGGACACCGGCGGTGACCTGGATGAGGCAGTTCTACATTTTGAAAAAGCTCGTGAACTGGAGTTCCAGCCACAGGGCGTGATTTACCGACTGTCGCGGATCAATGCACGCAGGGGCCTGAACTCTGAAGCCCTGGAGCAGGTCGAGACGCTCGCCGAAGGCGGGTTTGGATTCCCCGGCCTGTTCGAGAACCAGGCGGACTACGCGAAAATCGCAGACGACCCCCGCTTTGTCGCAGCAGTCGAGACCATGCGCGCCGCACGTTTCCCCTGCATGCCCGATGAGCGTCATCATGCGTTCGACTTCTGGATTGGCGACTGGACGGTCACGCAGAATGGTCAGTTCGCCGGCACCAACAACATTTCGGCCATCCTCGGACATTGCGTGATATTCGAGCAATGGGAAAGCGCAACCGGCGGTCTGGGCAAGAGCTTCAATTACTACGACCCCGGCTACGACCACTGGCGCCAGATCTGGATTAGTGACAGCGGTTCAATTATCGAGTTCACGGGCGAGGCTCGTGACGGTGGCATCTTCTACACGGCCGAAACCGTCAACCCTGCCGACGGCGTTGTTACGCACCACAAGTTCGAATTTACCCGCTACGAGAACGGTGACGTCCGCCAGTTCTGGCAGACGTCTACCGATGGTGGTGAAACGTACTCGACTATCTGGGACGGGCGTTACGCGCCAAAAGAGTAACGCGCCGTCAAGAGCAGGCGCTAGAAACGATAATTCAGACTGAGGTACGCACCCGTGTATGTTTCCGAGTCGATCTTGGCTGTCGCGCCGGTGACACGGTCGGTTATCAGCACATCCATAAAGTGATGTTCGACTCTCGCCGCGAAACTCGTGGACCATCTCTTCGAGAAGTTATACGAGGTTCCGAGTGTTCCCATCAGGTGAATCTCATCGCCGACATCAAACGTCAGGTCGAAAGTTCCGCCTGAGGCCGTCGGACCAGAAACGTCCTCCACGCTGACCGAAGCGTAACCAAGGCCCAAAGACCAGAACCAGTCGAAGCCTCGGTCCGTTTCGTTGTACAGGCGGCCAAACGAACCGAACAAAACGGTGCTATCTGTCGTGGCGTCAATAACATCCTCGTTCGGGTCTTGCACGATCCCTAGGATACTCGCCGGTCGTTCGAAATCGTATTCGTACATATCAATGCCGGCGCCAACGAACCAGCCGTTGTCCAGGCGATAACGTCCGATAACACCAAGGCCCAGAACATCGTTATTGGGAATACCGTCGCCGAGTAACACATTGGCGCGCAGCCCAATGTCTACTTTTGAGTCCTGTGCGTAGGTAACGCCTGAAACGAGGACTATCGCGAGAATTGCAGCTGCTTTTCGAACGTTTCGATTCCCGATCATTTGATCCACTCCCTGAGATCGCTTTCACGATTGATGCAACATACATGTTAGGGCCCGATCAGTGAGAAATCCTTCGCCGCCGGCGAGCTAAAACTTCCAGACAACCCCAATAGACGGCACCAGCGGCAGCCAGTGGCTCTGGTTCGCATCGATGACACTGCTCCCGTCATCACTCACCTGCACTGTGTACCGGGTGCAACAGGGGTTACGCCGATTATAGATATTGGAGACCTCGACGAACGCAACTAACTCGCCCCTGGACAGCTGGAATGTCCGGCTGGCCCTGACGTCGACGCTGTGGAAGTCGTCGTAGCTAAGACTGTTGCGCGGTGTCGTTGTCGCGACAAGCTCCTCGGAGCCGTCCGGCGCCTGTATTGTTTCGACGATAAGCTTTGTTTCGGGCCAGCCCGAATGCCACGTGCCGGCTGCACTGATGTCCCAGGCACGCCACTTGCTGCTGATACCAGCGGAGACCGAATGGGCCTGGTCCCAGCTTCGCTTAACGTTGCGTCCCGCCACCCTGTCTGCTGCCGATGACCAGACGTAGCCCGCCCACCAGCTAAGGCCATCGTCACTTCCGGTAATCGTTATTTCGGCGCCCTTGACATAGGAGTTGTCGGCGTCGACCCGTACCCGATCAATTTGCAGTTCCGGAAGTATCACCAGCGAATCAAATACATTCTCGAAGCGCGGCATCGGTCTGTCGTAATCCTTCTGGTAATACTCCACACGCAAACTCAAACCCGGATTTATTCGGCGAACGAGGCTCGCGACGACATGGTCAGCGTATTGAGGCGCGAAGAAGTTGGCCAGGCCGTCACTGACTTGTAGCTCATTGATCTCCTGGGCCTGGTAATACCGCCCGACGCCAAGCCGCAGCTCGGTATCATCGCTGAACTTGTATAAGGCGTTGAAGCGCGGGCTGCGTTGCTCATTGTTGTCGGCAGCACTATAGGTCTGCCTGTCCCAACGCAGCCCAAGATCCAGAACCAACTTGTCGGTAGGCTGCCATCGCGCCTCGACATATACCGCAGCCTGGCGCCCTTCGGGCGCAAGATCGATACTCCTCTGCAAGAAGGCCTGGTTGTCAAGAATCTGCTCGAACGGCGGGAAGATCTGCAGCGTCGAATCATAGTGGTAGTCCGCATCAAGGTTCTTGAGGTCGAACCCCGCGCCGATCGACCAGTTGTTGCTTGCAGCCAGGTCCCAGTCCTGCGTTAGCGTGTAGGATCGAAAATCGCGGCGATCATCGACGACGCCTGCCAGCACACCGGGAAGATCAGATTGTCCGTTACGCAAATTGGCGATATCGGTCACAGACAAGATTGTGGAACTCGAAATGCTCGACGACCACTCCGTGTCCATCTTTAGCCAGGCGACACGATTACGATATCGCGCTGTAGCCTCTTCCGAATCATCTTCCTGTGCGAGTTCAAGTTTGTCGAAAGAATACAAATAGTTTGCAGCTATGTAGGTGCGATCTGATAGTTGCCATCCGAGATGAGTCAGTGTGTCAGAGAATTGCGGTGAACCGCGGTCCGATTTTAGCGCGCGGGCAACGAGGTCAAGATTGCTGCGCCGCACGGAGACCAGCCAGTCACCTCGACCGTCATTTCCAAACCGGCCGGTCGACAGGGCCCACGTATTAAAAAAGCTGATGCCAAGCTCGGTCTCGCGTTCTTCGGCGGGCTGGCGCATGCCAACGTCGATCACTCCGCTCATGCGGTCCCCATAGCGAGCCTGATAGGCTGCGGTATAGAAATCGATTCCGTCGACCGCACTCTGGTCGATGGTCGTGGCCACGGTATGAAAGTCCTTCAGGTGATAGGGCTCATACAGGCGAAGACCGTCAAAAATCATCAGCTGCTCGTTCGCGGCGCCGCCGCGGACATGGCTGCGGGCTGAAACTCCGCCATTCGCGACGCCAGGAAGCCTTGCTAATGGACGTAGAGTTTCCTCACCAACGTCAGGGAGTCCCGTGACGAAGTCCCTGTCCAGGAAGACGTGCGAACCGGCCTTCTGATAGCGGATGCTGTAGACACTCGAACTAACAACAATTTCTGGCAGGGCTTGCTGCGACGCACTCTCGTTGTCGTCCACAGGATCGATGCTTTCAAAGTCCGGATCGCGAATCACAAGCCACGCGTTTCCGGGCCCTTCGGTCAGGACCAGGTCGTACGGTCGCAGGACTATCCGCAACGATTCTAATGAATCCGCACTCGCCGGTTCTGTCGTCACGACATACTCGCCGAGGACGACATCATTGCTATAGATTATTTTCAGTCCCTGGTCGGCCAGGTGAGCGATGAAATCACCCAGTGACTTCCCTTGCCAACCCTGTTCGGCGGCATGAGTGCCGCAAGAAATCAGGCAAATTGACAGCGCGAGAACTCGCGATCGAAACGACATAGCGGCAGTCTAATGCAAGACGCAGCTTATTTTCTGACTGTTATTGTGTCGCCTTCGATTGAATATTCGAACTGTGTAGTGGCAAGAACGGCGTCCAGTGCCTCCAGCGGTGACATGCCATCGACCGAACCGTGAAGCCGTGGCCGCATTGTCTCCATCCGCACGGCATCGCTTTCGATTTCGAGCGCCATTCCCGTCTCCCTTGATACCCATTTCAGGAATTCGAGTACGGATTTGTTCTCAATATCAAATGTGGGCGCCAGTGCCACCGCCCAATCCCATTCCTCACCACGCACTGAAACAGTATCGAACTGTGCGGCCTTGCCGGGCCGGACCGTCACCTTTTCACCGCGCATTGCACTGTAAACCTGGCCACCCTCTTTCAGGTCTACCTGGCCTTCACGAACAGCGACACTCATGTCGGCATTGTCGAGCCCTACTGAAAACTGAGTACCGATGTCTGTTGCCGTGCCGCTCGCCGTATTAACGGTTACATGCCGGTCGGCGTAAATTCGATCACCGGTATCGATGTAGACCCGCCCCGCCAGCAGCGTAAATTCGCTCGCTGAATCAGCCCTGAGCAGCGTATCCGCGTCGAGTCTCACGGAAATATCGTCTGCGAATAACAGGCTCAGACCCTGCCGATTTGAGGTGTCCAGGACATCGCCAGTAAAGATGTTGTCGCCAACGGCAAGTCCTGCTGTTTGGGCATCGCCCGTCAAAACTGTAACCGCACCAATTGCCCGGGCTTGAGGTGCGTTGTCTGACTCATTCAGTCCGAATGCGATCAGAATACTGGCAGCAAGCGCCAAAGGCACAGCCCAGCGTGCAGGGCGTAACCATGTATTGCCACGACTCCACTCGCGCCGCACATTGGCGTACACCCGCGCCTCGATGTCGCGATCGATTTCGGCACTGGGGCCGGCCAGCTTAAGCAGGGCGGTCAGCGTGTCGTTGCTGTCGTCCGGCTGCTTGTTCTGAGTTTCATTGTTCATAATCGTCTCAACCTGATTGTGTCAGGATGTATCCCGTACCGGTTCAGTCAAACAGAAAACTCGGTTCGAAGTCCCAAAGTGAGCGAAATCCTTCTTTAAACGCCGCGCGTGCACGGCTCAAAACGGACTCCGCCGCTTTGCTACTAATGTTCAGGTGCTCCCCTATCTCATCGACAGAGCAGCCGCGTATGTACTTAAGCTCCAACGCCGACGCGTAATTCAGTGGCAGATAGGCAAGCGTCACGTGCACAAATCGAACCAGCTCATCGGCCGTTCTTTGTGCCTCCGGGTTATGCGGTTGGGCACTTATCGACTCAAGGGCAGCACGAATCTCGGGAACATCTTCATACGGAACCGATAACTCGTCCTTTATTCCGTGACGACGAAATGCCGCGGCCAGTTCATTTCGGCATATCTGGCAAAGCCAGGTAAACAGCAGCGCCTCACCACGAAAATCGCCCATCTTGCGAACGACCTTGCACATCGTCTGCTGCACAACTTCCTCGGCGAGATCAGCATCCCCGCGGGCCCGGATTAGCGCGAAGCGATATAGCCGCGGAAAATATTCTTTGAAGAACGAATCGAAAGCCTTGGCATCGCCGCCCGCGACTCGTCGCGCAAGCTCCCGGTCGGCCTTCAGTTGAGAGAAGTTCACATTCACTCGTCAATCTCGAATCTTCGTCGTAGATACTGTTAGACGGTTGTTGGACAAGAATCATTCGGTGAATTCTTGTTAACGATCTGAAGCCACCGGCAGACGGTAAAGCGCGTTCTCATAGGCCATGGATGACCACGAGGCGTGCGCGAGCGCCGTTCGAGCCAACTCAGGATCCTGGTCTGCTGCAGCTACCAGCCGGCCCGACTCATAATTGTACTCCTGTATCGGCTTGTCTTTTTGCAGTACGGCGACCCGATCGCCCTCCATGTACGCCTGTGTTCCATTGAACTGCATGATTGCCCTGCCGGGGGACTGCAGGGCCTCAGGCAGCGTCAGGTCATGACCTATCATAGGGTGCTCGGAGGAGACGCCGATCAATGACAGCAGCGTCGGCGCCAGATCAATCTGGCTGGCGATCGGGTCGAACGTTGAGGGAGAGACAGGCCCACCCAAAATCAGCCCGGGAATATGAAAACGACTGACCGGAACGACTTCGTTGCCGTACACCCTCGAATTGTGATCCGCGACGACCAGGAAGATCGTGTCTTCCCAATAATCGGAATCCCGAGCCGCTTCGAAGAATCGGCCCAATGCATAGTCCGCGTACTTAACGGCGTTGTTCACCGTGCCCTTTTCCTCATCATAAAGTTCGATTCTGCCATCCGGAAACTGAAACGGTGAGTGGTTTGACGACGTGAAAACGAGGCCAAAGAACGGCTTGTCGTGCACAACACTAAATTCCTCGTGCGCCCTGTCGAACAGATCTTCGTCCGACACGCCCCAGGACCCGACGAACACCGGATTCACGTAGTCTTTCTCATCAATGACTTTTTCGAAACCGTTATTCATAAAGAAGCGCCGCATGTTGTCGAACTGCGACTCGCCGCCGTAAATGAACGAACTTTCGTAGCCGTGTTCACACAAGAGCTGTGCCAGCGTAAAAAAGTTTCTTTGTGATTTGCCCAGCTTCACCACACTGCGGGCCGGAGTCGGCGTGAAACCGGCGACTATCGCTTCCAGGCCTCGCACTGACCTTGTGCCGGTTGCATACAGACTGGTAAACCAGATGCCCTCCTGTGCCAACTCGTCCAGGTTCGGAGTCAGGTCAAGCCCACCCA
>Ga0316189_10004300_pt1 | contig 13724 bp, 12 predicted proteins | sample LowCovwburrow_MG_FD_204930 | JGI IMG/M metagenome (GOLD analysis project Ga0316189, IMG submission 204930) | Coastal sediment microbial communities from Maine, United States - Lowes Cove worm burrow | ecosystem: Environmental > Aquatic > Marine > Coastal > Sediment | place: USA: Maine...
ACGTTACCAAATGACAGACGACGCATCGAATACAGGGCCGTCTACGCAGACACGTTTCATCGCTTCGCCTTCTGGCGTATTGATCCTGACTGCACAGCCGGCGCATCCGCCGACAGCACAGGCCATGAATTCCTCGAGCGATACCTGACAAGGTAACTGGTACCTTTGGGCGAGGTCGGCGACGGCCTTCAACATTGGTGTTGGGCCGCAAGCAAAGATTTCGGTCTTTCGCATCTCCGCCGGCGAAAGGGTCGCGAGCCATTGTTCGGCGAGACCGGTCACGTAGCCGTCGTAACAGCCCTGGTAGCCGGCAAGGGTGGCTAGCCGACAGGGTATGCCCCAGCTCTCCAGAAGCGGCATCGTCGCATTGACATCATCGCCAGCCCAGTCGCTGCTCATCTCGGATGTTGTTGCGGCAAACGGAAACGGTATTTCAGAACCTAGAATTGCCAGCGGTCGCCAATCGCCTCCCTGCTGTCGAAGGTAATCGGCAACAAAGACCATCGGTGGAATTCCGACACCGCCACCGATTAACAGTGTGTTGGGACGCTCCGGGGATGGCCGAAAAGGTTGGCCTATCGGTCCCAGAACATTGACCCGATCGCCAACCTGCTTTTGTGCAAGCAGACGCAGACCGGTGCCGACAATTTTGTAGAGAATGTCAAAGCAGTCACCTTCTACACGCATGATCGACAGCGGCCGCCGCATCGGCAGCGAGTCGTCACAGCTGATGTGCGCGAAGCTGCCGGGCTTAGCAGCTGCGGCGCATTTCGGGGCGCGAATACGCATGATGAACTGGTCGCCGGGAAATTCCTCGATGCTGACAAACTCGCCATCCTCAACGAAGATCGTGTCGCGATTGCGCTGCGCGTGTTGTTGAGCTGCGGTCGTCATCAGTTACGCATCCGCTTGCCAACGCGGTCGAGCACAGCCATGCGCACAGCGACACCGTTCGTGACTTGCCGCGCAATAACCGATTGCGGGCCATCAGCCAGCGTGCCCTCGATTTCTATGCCGCGGTTCATTGGGCCCGGGTGCATGACGATGGCGTCGGGTTTTGCATGCTTCATGCTGTCGTGACTGATGCCGTAGTTGGCGAAGTACTCATCGATACCGGGGATGCCATCGAGATTGCCAATACGCTCGCGTTGAATGCGTAGCGCCATTACAACGTCAGCATCTTTTAGACCGTCCGCGAGGTTATCGACAATAATCGAGCCCGGAAATCGTTCCGGGTCGGGAGCTAACGCTGGCGGTGAGATGAGCCTTAGTTCTCCGACACCCATGGTGTGCAGTGCTTCCGAGGCCGACATGGCAACACGTGAATGCTGAATGTCGCCGACGATTGCGACGGCGAGATTTTCGAAATCTGCGCGGTGCTGCCGGATGGTCAAAAGGTCGAGCAATCCCTGCGTCGGATGCGACATGTCAGACTCACCCGCATTGAGAACACTGACATGATCCTTAACGTTGCGTGCGATGTAGGCGGGAACGCCGTCAGATGCATCACGCACCACCATGACATCGACATGCATGGCTTCCAACGTGTAAATCGTATCGAGGATACTTTCGCCTTTCTTTCTCGACGAGGTGTTGACGTCGAGATTCAGGACATCGGCACCCAGACGTCGCCCAGCCAGATCAAAAGAAGCACGCGTGCGTGTGCTGGGTTCAAAGAACAGGTTGCCGACGGTGCGTCCCTTGAGTGCGTCACTGCGTGCGGGCAACGCGCCGGGTTCGGTCAGATAGGATTCTGCCTGGTCAAGCAACGTCTGCAAAAGGCTGGCATCGAGACCCTTGAGCGACAGCAGGTGTCGCAGGTTCCCGTCAGCATCAAACTGGAGTTTTGTGTCATCAGCCGCCATCGCGGGGCATTCTACCCAGATGAGAGGTATCTTTCAGCGATAAATACAGCGGCTGCACTATCGATCATTTCTTTGGATATGCGACCCCTCGACCCGGATCGTCGCGCGCCTTTTAGTGTCGCCTCCGCCTCAACAGACGTATAGCGTTCATCCGTTGTCTCGACAGGCAGGCCGTAGCGCTCAAGTTCTTCTGCAAAGGCAATGACCGGTGCCTGAATGTCGCTGGCAGAGCCGTCCGCGTGCCACGGCATACCAACGACAAGAGTGGCTGGACGCCATTCATTGATTAGCCGTGCAATGGACGCATGATCCACCCCGCTATCCCGGTTATGCACAATGCCCAGCGGGCTGGCAGACCCTGTCACATCCTGGCCGACGGCGACGCCGATGCGGCGGCGGCCAAAGTCGAATGCGAGGATTGTTCGCGGTGTTGGCAAGTCAGGCGTGACCGGCGTCCGGCGAAATGCTGGCGATATCGATGCCCAGCGAGCGGGCGGCCGAGTCCCAGCGGTCTTCGAAGGGTGTATCAAAGACCAGTTCAGGCGTCGCCGGTACATTCAACCAGGCGTTTGCGAGCATCTCACTTTCAAGCTGCCCGGGCTCCCAACCGGCGTAGCCGAGGGCGACCAGAGACTTCTGCGGACCGTCACCTGTGGCCATTGAATCGATGACATCGCGCGATAAGGTCAGCTGAATATCCTCCGAAACGCTAACCGTATTCTCGAAGTGATGCTCATTGCCATGCAGCACAAACCCTCTTTCGGTTCCGACCGGTCCCCCGGCAACCACCGGCGCATCGGCCATCTCATGATCGGTTTCTTCAACCGAGAGCTGGTCGAACAGTCCAGACAGTTTGAGGTTCAGCGGGCGATTGATAATGATGCCGAGAACACCATCGTCGCTATGCTCACAAATAAGGGTGACGGTGGTGCTGAAATTCGGGTCTGCCATGCCGGGCATGGCGATAAGCAGTTGATTTACAAGTGAACTATTTGGATCCATACCCCTAGTATCCGTTCTGGAGGCGCGCGGCACAAGTCGCGTTTACTAAGGGCAGCTAACGCCATCGCAATACAGTGCAACAAAGAGTTCCGAGCGCACTTTCCACAGCCCATCTACTTTGTGCCACATGGCGGCATAGCGTCCTCCGGTGCGCACGGGACCATCGCTTGCAGACCACGTTCCGACCCATGTGCCAATTTCAGCCGCCAGCGGATAATCCTTACTGACCTCAATCGACTCAGGCGAGCGCACGTACAGGAGCTCCTCTCTGCTCGCGAATAGCGCTTGCCAACCCTCTGTATCGCCTCTGCCCAACCGCAATCGACGCGAATGCCAAAGCAGCCGTTGCCAGCAAAATCGGACAGTACTTCATAAACGTCCTCCTAAATCGAGCTTCACAGAAGCGGGTCCCCGCTTGGGTCATCGCCAGCACTCACTTCGCGACCAGGCTACCCTTGTACATCTGCATCTGACAGGTAAATGAGAACTCGCCGGCCTCGGTTGGCGTGACGACAATTTCTTTCGGAATGTCGATTGGCAGGTCCGCGCTGATTCCCAACTGCTCAAACACGACTTTCTCTGCGCAAGGGCTGGCGTCCTTGCGCAGGAATCTTAAGGTCACTTCTTTGCCGACCTCGACCTCTATTCGGGGAGGGGTATAGGTACCGCCCGCGACCAGTATATCGACGACGTTATTTCGGGTCCGCTGTGCCTTTGGCTTGGACAACCAGAACCAGCCGATAATAAGCGCTATTGTCGCGATGCCTGTCAGGTTTACGATCAGAACGTTCATGATTGATCCCTTACCTTGAATAAGCGCAAGCGATTGGCGTTGCTTACCACGGTCAACGAAGACATCGCCATGGCTCCACCTGCAATCATAGGGTTGAGTAATATGCCGAAAAACGGAAACAGCAAACCCGCTGCAATCGGTATGCCGAGCGAGTTATAAATAAACGCTCCAAACAGGTTTTGTTTGATATTGCGGACCGTCATTCGTGAGATGTTGATCGCATCGGGTACGCCATGCAGCGAACCACGCATCAATGTGATATCCGCGCTTTCGATTGCGACATCTGTGCCGGTGCCGATGGCAAATCCGACGTCAGCCAGCGCAAGGGCCGGTGCATCATTGATACCGTCGCCCACCATGCCGACTCGCTCGCCGTTTCGCTGAAAACTGGCCACCTTGGCCGCTTTGTCCTCTGGAAGTACATCGGCGACGACCTCATCGATGCCAACCTGCCGTGCTACTGCGGTCGCGGTCGCCGCGTTATCGCCGGTCATCAGTACCACCTTAAGTCCCATGTCGTGCAAGCGCTGGATGGCCGCTTTCGAATCGTCTTTTATGGCATCCGCGATGCTGATAACACCCGCAATTTTACCGGCGACCGCGAGGAATACGGGTGTTTGCGCTTTGTGAGTGAGTGCGGTTGCTGCCTCCGCGACAGGGCCAATGTCGACATCGCGCTCCTGCATTAGCTGCCGATTGCCGAGCAGGATCTGTTGCTCCTCGATGACCGCCGCAACGCCGCGGCCCGCGACGGCCGTGAATTGTTTGGCCTTAAGCAGCGAAATCTGCCTGTTCTGCGCGGCGCTAATGATCGCTTCGGCCAGCGGATGCTCAGAGCCCTGCTCGATGCTTGCACCCCAACGCAACAAGTCCTCCTCAGTCCACTGACCCGCCAACACGATCTCGGTCACACTGGGCTTGCCTTCGGTCACGGTGCCAGTCTTGTCGAGAACGATCGTATTGATACGCCCCGCTTGCTGCAGAGCATCGCCGTTGCGAATCAGGACGCCGAATTCGGCCGCTTTGCCAATGCCAACCATTATGGATATCGGCGTCGCCAGCCCCAACGCACAGGGACAGGCGATGATGAGGACTGTCATGGCCGTCACTATCGCCAATGTCGAGGCTTGCGCCGGTGGGCCGAAATTGAACCAGGCCAGGAATGTCAGAACCGCGATGATCATTACCGAGGGCACGAAGACGGACGATACCCTGTCCGCCAGCCGGCCGATTGCGGGCTTCGATGACTGCGCCACCCGCACCATCTCTATGATCTGCGACAGCGCGGTATCCTTACCAATGTGCCTGGCCCTGAACAGAAACGTGCCCAGTTTGTTGATGGTGCCGGCCACGACCTTGTCACCCTGATGTTTCTGGACAGGGACAGGCTCGCCCGTGAGCATGGACTCGTCAACGCTCGATTGCCCTTCGATAATCTCACCGTCGACCGCGATGCGTTCGCCGGGCCGCACCCGGAGTATCTCGTCCAGGCCAACGGCCTCTATATCGACATCCATCTCGACGCCGGCACGAATGACGCGAGCCTTTTTGGGTTGTAGCCCGATCAACCGCTTGATGGCCTCGGACGTTTTGCCACGTGCCCGCATCTCAAGTGCCGCACCGAAATTGATAAGGGCGATGATGATGGCAGCGGCCTCGAAATAGGCGTGCTGTGCGGCGCCCGGCACCCACGCGGGCGAAGCGATGATGACCATCGAAAACAGCCATGCCGTGCCCGTACCCAGCGCAATGAGGGTGTCCATGTTAGCGCTGTGGTTTCGTGCGGACGTCCAGGCGCCGATGAAGAAGTGACCGCCGGAATAGACAAGAACACCGGCAGTCAGCACACCGACGAACAACCAGAACAAGCGGCCGGCGTCACTCACCAGTCCCGGGAGTAATCCGGACATCCCGAGCACAAAGAGCGGGAAGCCAATGGCTGCGGCCACGACTGCCTTGCGCAGCAGTTTGCGATAGTGGGCCATTTCGGCCGCTTCCTTCTCGCTCTCGTCCTCATTGTCCCCGAGTTCCGCGGCTGCGTACCCGGCGTCGCTAACGGCACGAAGCAACGTCGCGACCGGCGCATCCCCTTCGATTGTTGCGGTATGCTCGGCAAAATTGACGCTCGCTGAAGCGACACCCTCGACGTTGTTCAAAGCGGTCTCGATGCTTGAGACACAGCCGGCGCAGCTAATGCCCGACAACGACAAGCGTGTGATATTCATTTTTTGACTTCCTTACCTGGGATGCATCTCAACAGGAGCGGCTAAGCGACGAAAATTCGCGCCTGACCGTCAGGTCATCGTGCCATGGTCGCTTCAGTAGTTATACCGTGATGCTTAGCGATTTCCTCAGACGTCGCTGGAATTCACTCCGACCTACGGTGCGCCGTCGGTGACGAGTTGCTCGGTGAAAAGGAACTTGTACTCGAACGCAACGGTGTCATATTCCGTCGCCATCGATTCCGGGAATTCGTTGAACGGTGAGGCGCGCTTGATGATATCCATCGATGCGAGATCGAGTATCGTCGAGCCGCTGCTGCGACTCAGGATGGTATCGAGCAGTTCGCCATTTTTCGAGATCTTAACGAGGATAGTCGGGCTGCCGGAGATCTCGCCGATATTGTTCAGCTGCGGAAGGTAGTCGGCGCCGACGGCCTCAATACGTCGTTTCCAGTTGTCGAGATAAACAGCGGCAACGGATTCGCGCGTATCCGCACTAATGACGAGCTGCGTCGGCTCATCGTCGCTGATCAGGAGGTTGGCATCCTCTTCTTGCGGTAACGGCAATGTTTCTACATTACCGGCTTCGAGCAACACGGCCGTCGTTGTCTCAGGCTGCGGATCGCTACGCGGGTCGATCTCCACCTGTCGGTCACTATCATCCTGGGTCGTCAGTACATCGTCTGCAGAAGCGTCGTGCGCCTGTGCATCGTTCAATGCGGTGCCGTCTTCCTGGCCTTCATTGTCAACGGGGATGGCGCTTTGCAACGGTGCAGCCGGACGGATTGTCTCGGTTGTGTTGCCGCCACCTTCCTGGCTTGCTTGAGCAAGATAGGCTGCCTCATCCGGCCGATCAATTTCCTGATCGGCTTCAGCCACGATAGTGACCTCCAGCGAAATTGCTTCGGCGAACGGGTTCAACATTTCCGGGTTGAATGTCACGCCGATAATCAGGATGCCGTGCACGAGGGCGGCAAGAAATAGCATGGCGGGCAGGCGATCCGGTGCCGTCGGCGCGAGCAGACGCATCTCGTCAAGTGGATCGGTGTGCAGAGCGATATTGGCCATCTTGGCGCGAATAATCCGCCAAAAAAGTTACGGAAACAAGCGACTGGCTCTCAAGAGCCGTCAGCTAGCGCTGCCTCTCGATAGCGTCGAACATCAGGCCGGCGATATTGAGATCGAACGCCTTGTCGAGTTCGCGTATACCGGTCGGGCTGGTCACGTTGACCTCGGTCATGAAGTCGCCAATGACATCGATACCGGCAAACAGAACGCCATGTGCCTTGAGGGCGGGCCCGACCTGAGCGCAAATTCGCCTGTCGGCAGCGGACAATTCCTGCACTTTGGTCGTCGCGCCTGCCACCATGTTGCCGCGATTGTCGTCGCCGGTTGGAATTCTCGCGAGCGCATAAGGCACAGGCTCACCGTCAACGATCAGGATACGTTTGTCGCCGAGCGAAATTTCCGGGATATAGACCTGCGCCATCGCGAAGCGTTGGCCGTAGTCCGTCAGTGTCTCGAAAATGACGTTCGCGTTGTTGTCGCCTTGTTTTACAACAAAAATTGAACGGCCGCCCATACCGTCCAGCGGTTTTACGACGACACGAACATTGTCTTTGAGAAAGCGCTTCATCTCTTTCATCGAGCGCGTAACCAGTGTGAGTGGCGCGCAATCGGGGAACCAGCCCGTGTAGGCCTTTTCGTTCATATCGCGCAGGGCCTGAGGCGCATTGACGACCAAAGCGCCGGCGAGTTTCGCCCGATCGAGGATGTAGGTGGTATAGATATACTCCATATCGAAGGGCGGATCCTTACGCATCAGGATCGCGTCAAGATCGCCCAATTCAATCTCTTTCTTCTCACCGAATTCAAACCAGTCGTCGTCGTCGTCCCGAACATTCAGTCGAGTCGACGTTCCAATCGCCTTTCCGGACAGCATTTTCAGGTGTTGCTGCTCAAAATAGTGGATCTCGGCGCCACGCCGCTGTGCCTCGAGCAGCATCGCAAGTGACGAGTCTTTCTTTGGTGTGATCGACCCGATCGGGTCCATAACCATGCCAATTTTTAGCGGATTCTTTGCCATCTTTTTGTGTTCTGGAGTGGTTTGGGCGGGAAGCCGCCAACTATACCGTGAATTCTGCTGTAAGCGCCGGAAATATCGTGTTTTTTGTGTATCGTGGCGCGCGTCGTAGCGGGAGTTATGTCAATATGGTAAAAGTCGCTTTTCAACCTGGGGAAATTTGGTGTCTGCTAACGCATCGCGAAGCCTGAACGGGCTAAAAATACTTGTCATAGACGACAGTAAGACCATCCGCCGCACCGCCGAAACACTCTTGTCGAAAGAGGGCTGTCAGGTATTTACGGCGATCGATGGTTTCGATGCTTTGTCGAAAATTGCCGATCACCAGCCGGATCTGATTTTCGTTGACATCATGATGCCGCGCCTCGATGGCTATGAGACCTGCTCGTTGATTAAACACAACAAGGTTTTCAAGCAAACGCCTGTCATCATGCTGTCGAGCAAAGATGGTCTGTTTGATCGTGCACGTGGCCGGATCGTGGGCTCGGAGCAGTACCTGACCAAGCCGTTCACGAAAGACGAATTGCTCGGCGCAATTTCCAATCAGATCAACTAAGGATTGTTAGATGGCTGTCGTACTCATCATCGATGACTCGCCCACCGAGCTCCATCTGTTTCAAAGCATGCTCGAAAAAGCGGGCTTCGATACGCTCGTTGCTGACAGCGGCGAGGAAGGCGTCAAGGCAGCCAGAACCTCCCGCCCCGATTGCATCCTGATGGATGTTGTCATGCCGGGCATGAATGGATTTCAGGCAACTCGACAATTAACAAAGGATCCGATGACCGCGTCAATTCCGGTCATCATGATCACGACGAAGGATCAGGAAACAGACAAGATCTGGGGCATGCGACAGGGGGCAGTCGAATATGTCGTCAAACCCGTCGCGGATAAGGCGCTCGTCGCGATGATCAACAAAGTGATGGCAGACTGAATGGGTAGTTCCGCAGATCTCGCGGCGTTGGTCGATCAGCCTTTTGAGCTGCTGCAGGAAATGGAAGTGCGCAGCCGTGCGGCGCACGCCGGGCAGGGCGGTAGCTCAATGCCAGCCGAATGGGTCGGCGTCGGATTTCGCATTGGCGAGGAACAATTCGTCGCCAACCGCGATCAGGTGCGTGAAGTCCTGATGTTGCCGGATTCAATGACCCGGGTTCCGGGCGCGAATCGCTGGCTATTGGGCATCGCAAACTTGCGTGGCCATCTGCTGCCGCTTATCGATCTAAAACTCATGCTAGGCAGCGGCAGAACAACGCTGCGCCGCACCACGCGAGTCATTTCAGTGAATCACCGTGAAGTACCTGCCGGACTCGTCGTCGACGAGGTACAGGGATTCAGGCGTTTTATGGACCACGAATTTGTAAACGAAGCCCCCGAGACAATCGTCCGGTGTGATCGGTTTCTAACGGGTGTCTACCGGCGAGGAGAGGATTCCTGGCCGGTGTTCAATGTATTTGATTTAGTCGAAAGCAATGTATTTCTGCAGGCCTCTGCAGAATGAAGGTGATTCATGGCCAGTAATATCGACAATACTTCTTCTTTTCGAGCGCTGGCGGGTCTGGCGGCGGTCCTTTTGGCAGGCGCTGCGATTCTCGTTTACCTTCAATCCGGCGGCGGCAGTGCCACCTCGCCAAAACTTGCGGCGCTGTCGCAAGCGATTCCGGCGCAAGCATCAGCCGCTTTGTCTGGAAACGATGGCGCATTTGCTGAGTTGGATGCGAGCATCAAGACTGTCGCGCAACTGCGCCGCGGTGGCGCTCCGGGACGCGCGTCCGATTGGCAGGAACTTGAGTCCCGTGCGGCGACGATATTGTCAAAGCAAGCAGAGGTCGGCGCCGTTCTTGCTGCGGCACGGCGCGCCGGGACTGATGCATCGTCACTGGTGCAGCTTTCGAACGATCTGTTGAGCCGCTCCAGCGCGGTCGCGGAGTTGCAGGAATTTCAGCAACGTGCGGATCGTATTCGTCAAAATTCAACCCGTATTCTGGCCGGTGGAGAAAGTGCGGTAGGCGCGATCGCTGAGGACATCGGCTATTTGCGCAATGTCTCCAATGCGCTCAACGGTTCGGCCAGCGATCTCGATGTTCGTCCTCTCAATGATGAGGGGCGTGAGGTTGCACTGGTGCCGGTTCTTAGCAGTCTCAATAGTCTGGAGCAACAAGCCGGCGTACTTACCAGCAATATCGGTGCCGTGAGCGGCTTGCTCGATGCGCAGCTTGGCCTCGCAAGCAATGCGGCAACGCTGCTCGGTAGTTTTGCTGCCGGCGCCGGTGCGTCGCCGCTGCCCGGGTTTCTCAAGAGCCCGATGATACCCATTGTTTTTGTTCTCGTTGCCTTGCTGCTGTTGTTTGGCCTCCTGTTCTTGCATTCCAAGAGCTCCGTGTTTGAGCGAACAGCGCGTGAACAGGCTGAGCAGAACGACCGCAACCAGCAGGCAATTCTGCGCTTGCTCGATGAAATGGGCAGCCTCGCCGACGGTGACCTGACCGTCGAAGCGACTGTCACAGAAGACATTACAGGAACGATTGCCGATTCATTCAACTTCGCTATTGAGGAGCTGCGCAAACTCGTAGCGACAGTGAATGACACGGCTCTGATGGTTGATACGGCGACCAAACAAACCGAAAATACGGCAGCGCATCTTGCGAAAGCCGCAGACAATCAGGCCAGAGAAATCAATGCTGCAACCGAGTCGATTGTGTCCATGGCCGCGTCGATCGAGGAGGTCTCCGGTAACGCCGAACGATCGTCGGACGTTGCGCGCCATTCCGTCGAAGTCGCCCATAAAGGTGGCGAGGCTGTGCGTCGCACGATCGATGGCATGAATGCGATTCGCGAAACGATTCAGGAAACGTCGAAACGTATCAAGCGTCTCGGCGAAAGCTCACAGGAAATTGGCAACATCGTTGAGCTGATCAATGACATTGCGGAGCAGACGAACATACTGGCGTTGAATGCGTCGATTCAGGCATCAATGGCCGGCGAAGCGGGGCGCGGTTTTGCCGTCGTGGCCGATGAGGTGCAGCGACTGGCTGAACGATCAACGAATGCGACAAAGCAAATTGAAGTTCTCGTGCGCACTATTCAGGCTGATACCAACGAGGCGGTTGTTTCGATGGAGCGCAGTACGACAGACGTTGTCGGTGGCGCGTTGTTGGCCGAAAACGCGGGCGCGGCGCTGGATGAAATCGAGCAGGTATCAAATCAGATCGCGAGCCTTGTCCAGAACATATCGAGCTCCGCAAGGCAACAGGCGGGCTCTGCGGCCGATGTAACCCGTCGCACGACGAGGTTGCGAGAGATTGGCGATCAAACCGGCAGAGCAACGACAGCGACCGCAGCGTCGATTGCAAAATTGTCGGAATTGGCAACGCAGCTTCGCAAGACAGTTGCCGGATTCTCCCTGCCCGCAGATATGATGCAAACCAGCGCATTGACGCGTTCATCAAGCAGCGTGCAGGTACCACCGCGACCGGCTGCCAACGATTCAATGAAGGCCGGGTAGAGGACGCACGAGCGACACGGACGACCAGATGACGGGCGATACAGGCATTCATGAGCAAATGATCGGCGACGATAAGGCCAATGGCGCTATCAGCGCGTTGTCGATCGTTAGCACCGAGCTCATGGAGACAATCCGCAGCGCACATCTGGCGCTGGAGGATTGTGTCGATGGCCGCGGTGGCACTGCGGCTCTGAAGCGAGCGGGCGAACTTCTGCATGCGGCTCGCGGCGCGCTGCGTATCACCGAGACCTATGGCGCAGCTTTGTTGGTCGAGGAAATGGAGCTGTGTTGTGACTACCTGGCCAATTTGCGATCGGGCAAAGGGCGTGAAGACGGACTCGACGCTCTGACACGATCCATGGTGCAGTTGCCGGTTTATATTGAGCGACTGTTAGGTGGTGGGCGAGATATCGCGCTGGTGCTCCTGCCAATGCTTAACGACTTGCGCGCGGCTCGCGGTGAACCTTTGTTGTCCGAGGGGACGTTGCTGCTCCTTAATCTGTCGCCAAGGCGCAGTGAAAAGAAAGACGCAGTACGTGAGGGCAGTGGCGAAGACCCGGTTCTGGTCGCGAAACGGCTACGACCAAAATTTCAGCTTGCTCTCCTTGGATGGATAAAAGGCAGCGACAGCAAACGCCACCTCGACACGCTGGCAAAAGTTGCGGCGGCGCTGGAGCATTCGGCGACACGCGACGATATGTACCAGCTGTGGTGGGTCGCGTCGGGCGTTCTCGAAGCACTCATAGACGGTGGTCTCGAGACTTCGATCGCCGTCAAGCGATTGCTCGGGCAGGCAGACAGGCAACTCAAATACGTGATTGACGAAGGCTTGCTGGCCTACGAAAAGCATCCCGTCGATGATCTGTTGAACAATCTTCTTTACTACGTGGCTCGATCCAGCACGGCGGGAGAGCGCATTGGCGAGATTCGTGCCGCGTTCAACCTCGCAGAGCTACTGCCCGGTGACGAGCAGGTTGAAGAAGCACGTGACGCACTTTCAGCGCCGAGCGCGAAGCTCATGCAGACGGTCGCGTCTGCTATCAAGGACGATCTGAGCCGCGTCAAAGACGTGCTCGATATTTTCGTTCGCACGGGCATGAACAAGTCTTCCGAGCTCGTGCCGCAACTGGAATTGCTGAAGAAGATAAGCGATACCCTGGGCGTGCTTGGGCTTGGCGAGTTGCGGGGTGATGTAGAAGGCGAGATCGACCGCCTGAAGTCCGTCGTCGAGCGCGGCGGTGTCGCCAACGAACAAGTGATACTTGATATAGCGTCGACGTTGCTTCGAGTCGAAGATCGTCTTGATCAGCAACTGATTCGACTGACAACGCCATCAGAACCTGCCGCCGTCTCGAGCGACAAGCCGGATGACGAAGAATTTCACAAGGTCACCCAGTCGGTGATGCGTGAGTGCATTATCAATCTCGCACGTATCAAAGAAACGATCAGTCAGAGTTATTCGAGCGACTCATCCTCTTTGGGCGCCGATAGCGTGCCTTCGCTGATTCGTGGCATCAAGTCCGGCTTGTTGCTGCTCGACAAGACACGAGCGATGGAAGTGGTAGAACGAATCGGCCGATTCATTACGTCGATGCTGAATGCAGGCGGTCCGTCGATTCTCAATCAAAAAGAAACGGATCGGCTTGCCGATGTGATCGTCAGCATTGAGTACTACATGGAGACGGTCAAAGCGGGTCGCAGCGAACCGTGGTACATGCTCGACAACGCTGAGGCGTGTCTCGCTGTTCTGCGCGATGTTGAGGAGCGTCTTGCCGAAATCGATGAGCAGGAAGACGAGCCGCTCTCGGTTACGCAGAAAATTTCTGTCGCGGATATCGAAGAGCGTGCGGCTGAAGCCATCGCTGTTGCCGACCGAGTGCCACCGCAGGCAACAGAAGTCATTCCTCTGCCCGTTGTCTCAGCGACGGCGGAGCACAGGGACCCTGAACTCATCGAGGTGTTTATCGAGGAGGCCAAGGAAGAGATCGTGTCGATCAAGAGAAATCTGCCGAAGTGGCTGTCATCTCCGGACGACATGGAGGCGCTGATTACCGTGCGACGCTCGTTCCATACGCTCAAAGGCAGCGGGCGAATGGTCGGGGCAGAACGCATTGGCGAGTATTCCTGGGCGGTCGAGAATCTGTTGAATCGACTGATCAATCGAACGATGCAGCGTACGCCGCCGATGATGGACTTCATCGCTACCGCGGCAGGCGCGGTTCCTGAGCTGGTGGAGCAGCTGGAAATTGGTTCGATGCC
>Ga0316189_10004301_pt1 | contig 13722 bp, 14 predicted proteins | sample LowCovwburrow_MG_FD_204930 | JGI IMG/M metagenome (GOLD analysis project Ga0316189, IMG submission 204930) | Coastal sediment microbial communities from Maine, United States - Lowes Cove worm burrow | ecosystem: Environmental > Aquatic > Marine > Coastal > Sediment | place: USA: Maine...
GGTAAACTCGGTTTTATCGTTCAGCTTCCTGATTAAGAGTATTACGTGAAAGAGCCCTTGCGCCAACAACTCGAATTTGGTCTTAAACAAATGGGCCTGCACTACCCTGTAGAAATGCAACAAAAGCTGGTGCATTACATCCAGCTTATTGCGCGCTGGAATAAAGCTTTTAACCTGACTGCAATACGCGATGTAGAAGAGATGGTGAGCAAGCACCTGCTTGATAGCCTGGTGGTACAGCCTTATATTGAAGGTTCATTAATAGTGGACGTAGGCAGTGGCGCCGGTCTGCCGGGCATTCCTTTTGCCATTACCTCACCAGATAAACATTTCGTATTAATCGACAGCAATGGTAAAAAGACACGGTTTTTAATGCAGGCGAAAATTGATCTGAAGCTGGATAATGTTGAAATAATCCACCAGCGCGTAGAAGATTATCAGCCCGTTAGCGATGGACATAGGATATACTTCGACGTGATTACGGCGCGTGCTTATGCTGCTACTGATGATATTTTGAACAGCACAGCGCACCTGCAAAACGAAGCTACCCGGCTATTAATAATGCAGGGCAAACTGGATGAGCAGATTAGTAGTGATCAGTACAGGCTCATAGAGTCACACGCACTTGATGTTTACGGTCTGGATGCTGAACGGCATCTGCTGGAAATAAAGAAAGTTTAATAGATGGGCCACCCATAATTTATGTCAAAAATACTCGCATTAGCAAATCAAAAAGGCGGCGTAGGTAAAACTACCACCAGCGTTAATCTTGCGGCCTCATTGGCGGCAACTAAACGCAAGGTTTTGTTGATTGATCTTGACCCGCAGGGCAACGCCACTATGGGGGTAGGCGTTGACAAAAATGCTCTAGAACTAACGTTTTGCGATTGCCTGCTCGATGGTGTTGATGCACACAAAGTGGTTCACCATATTGATAATGTCGGTATTGATCTATTGCCAGCCAATGCAGATATGACAGCGGCTGAAGTGGACCTGATGCGCGCCGATAATGCCGAACAACGCCTAAAAAACAGCATTGCATCAATCGTGGATGAGTACGATTATGTATTAATCGACTGTCCTCCAGCATTAAACATGTTGACATTAAATGCCATGGTGGCATCTGATGGTGTGATCATCCCCATGCAGTGCGAGTATTATGCGCTGGAAGGTCTAACCGCGTTAATGGAGACCATAGATCAGGTTCGTTCATCAGTAAACCCGGATCTGAAAATAGAAGGCTTGCTTCGTACCATGTTCGACCCGCGTAATACATTATCTAACGATGTTTCCGCACAGTTGATAGAGCATTTTGGCGATCGAGTTTACCGAACCATCGTGCCGCGTAACGTTCGCCTGGCGGAGGCGCCCAGCTATGGTTTGCCGGCATTGTTGTATGAAAAAACATCTCGCGGTGCACTGGCCTATCTGGCATTAGCTGGTGAAATGTTAAGACGCGAAAGCCGTGGTAAAGCAGAACCAGCCACAGTTTGATACGGCGATTCTGGCGACAGTTTATGGCGGCAATAATTAATGCAGTTAAATAAAGCAGCAAAAATAGTATTTAAGGTTTTATAGAATGACAGTAAAGAAAAAAATGCCAAAGAAAAAAGGTCTGGGCCGTGGCTTAACAGCATTACTGGGAAACAGTGATGTTGAGGCAATGATAGAGCCTACGACTGATGATGAGCTGCGCCATATCGATGTTGATCTGATCGAGCGCGGACCATGGCAGCCGCGTGAACATTTTGATGAAGAAGCGCTGCAGGAATTAGCCGATTCTATTGCGCAGCAAGGCGTGGTTCAACCTATCGTCGTTCGCCAAAAGGCGCATAATAAGTATGAGATCGTTGCTGGTGAACGCCGCTGGCGTGCCGCGCAAAAAGCAGGGCTGTCAAAGGTTCCAGCGGTAATAAAAACTTTTGATGATCAAACAGCGGCCGCCGTTTCACTGATTGAAAATATCCAGCGTGAAAATTTAAATCCTTTAGAAGAGTCTACAGCTTTAAAACGTCTGATCGATGAATTTAATATGACGCATCAGCAGGTCGCCGATACCGTAGCGCGTTCTCGAGCAGCGGTGAGTAATCTGTTGCGTTTACAGGATTTGAACCCGGATGTTAAAACATTGCTGGCAATGCGAGATATCGAAATGGGCCATGCACGCGCCTTACTGGCGATCGATGGCATGGAGCAGAGCAGCGTTGCTAAAGACGTTGCCAGAAAGGGCCTGTCAGTACGTGAGACCGAGGCGTTAATCCGTAAGATGTCTGCGCCAGCAAAAAAAATCAAATCAAATAAGAAAGACCCGGATATTATCAAGTTAGAAGAGCGCTTAACAGAAAGCCTGGGCGTACCGGTACATATAAAGCAGAAAGGTAAAGGTAAAGGTTGTTTAGAGATTAGCTACACCAGCCTTGAAGTGTTAGATGGAATCTTGAGCAGGATTGAGTCATAACGCAAATATCCATAGCGTGAATCGAGCATTATATTAGTGTTTGATACTATAAAAATTATTTATGGCTATATTGATTCCTTGACCTCAAACATCACTCTCTTATATAATTCGCGCGCATTCAAAGCCGTTCAGATGTTTTTATATTAAGTGTTCGGGCGGGCTGAAAGATGCACAAAACTATGCAACAAGATCAGCTAGACCCGGATGCAGAAGATCTGGACTTACTGGAACTGGAATACCAAAACCAGGCTTCACGTCAGCAGGCGTTTCGATTCATCATAACGCAGCTAATAATGACGCTTGTATTGTCAGTAACTTTGCTTTTCTTTGATCGTGTAGTCGCATATTCGTCGCTGGTTGGAGGACTCATTGCAACACTGGCCAATGCCTGGTTTGCAATAAAGGTTTTTCGAGTAAAGCCGACGGTTGCAGCTGAAACCTTGCTGGCTACGTTTTATGTTGGTGAGATATACAAATTTATATTTACCGGCGCGATGTTTATCGTTGCGTTTGTATTGATAAAGCCGCTGAGTGCAGTAGCTTTATTGGTTACATATTTTTTAATACATATGACCCCTGCGGTGCAGAACGCCTTTGGCAAAGATTGTCAGAATGTTAACGCCGACAGAAAGAAGAGATAGAGAGTACCTATGGCTGGACAAGCCCTGACAGCAAGCGGATATATCAAGCATCATTTACAGAACCTTACCTACGGTAAGTTTCCTGAATGTGACAGTGTTGCAGGATGTCCAGAAAATGCCGGTAGCTGGGGGTTTGCACATTCAGCGGCAGAGGCTAAAGAAATGGGTTTCATGGCAATCCATGTTGATACCATGTTCTGGTCTATTCTTTTAGGTGTGGTGTTCCTGTTTATCTTCCGTAAAGCAGCTAAATACGCGACTGATGGCGTACCGGGTGGCCTGCAGAATTTTGTAGAATGGGTTATCGAATTTATCGATAGCAGTGTGCGCGGTTCATTTACGGCTAAAAATCCAATCGTTGCGCCCATGGCGTTAACATTATTTATCTGGATTCTATTAATGAATCTGATGGATCTGGTGCCGGTTGACTGGTTACCACAGGTGGCTGGTGTTGTCGGCTCCTCTGTCTTTGGTGTGGATCCGCATCATGTTTTTTTCCGTGTAGTGCCAACCACGGATCCAAACGCGACGTTCGGTATGTCTCTGGCCATATTTGCCATGACACTCTATTATGGTATAAAAATCAAAGGTATCGGTGGTTTCATGGCCGAGTTAACCATGCAGCCGTTTGAAGCAAAAAGTCTTCCCGTTAAGATATTTTTAATTCCAATTAACTTTTTCCTCGAGTTTGTTGGGCTTATCTCAAAACCAATTTCTTTATCACTGCGTTTGTTCGGTAACCTGTACGCGGGTGAAATGATTTTTATCCTGATCGCATTATTATTTAGTAGCGGTATCGGCCTGGGTATTTTTGCCGGTGTATTGCAATGGGCCTGGGCTGTATTCCATATCCTGATCGTCACGTTGCAGGCATTCATCTTTATGACGTTGGCTGTTGTATACATGGAAATGGCGCATCACTCGCATTAGGACCGATAGCTGATTAAAGACATGATTTTTAGAAATTAGTAACCAATAAAGAAACAAACGAATTTTAACTTTTAACATTTTTTATATTTAGGAGATCACAATGGAAGCTTCATTGTTATATATCGCAGGCGCAATGCTTTTGGGTTTAGGTGCTTTAGGCGCTGCTGTAGGCATCGGCATTTTAGGTGCGCGCTTTCTTGAAGGTATCGCACGACAGCCAGAGCTGCTACCAATGCTTCGTACTCAGTTCTTCATTGTAATGGGTCTGGTTGATGCGGTTCCAATGATCGGCGTAGGTATCGCTTTCTACATTCTGTTCGCTGTAATCTAAACCGCTGTTTTATAAATACACGGTTTTAGATAGAACATTTAAGAATTAAAGAGAAAGCGGAGTTCATTTATGAACATTAACCTTACCTTGATCGGACAGTCGATTACGTTTGCGATTTTTGTCTGGTTCTGCATGAGATTTATATGGCCGCCTATTATGGGCGCGCTGGAAGCACGTAGAAAAGAAATTGCTGATGGTCTTGCTGCTGCTGAACGTGGTCAACACGAACAGGAATTAGCTGAGAAACGTGCTGCTAAACACATTAAAGAAGCAAAAGGCCAGGCCTCGGACATTATTACGCAGGCACAGAAACGTGCCAGTGAAATAGTTGAAGAAGCAAAAGGCGACGCTAAAACTGAAGCTGATCGTATTGTTACTGGCGCGAATGCTGAAATTGAGCAGGAAATAAATCGCGCACGTGAACATCTACGCCAGGAGGTTGTGGGTTTAGCCATAGCTGGTGCTGAAAAAGTATTAAAGCGTGAAGTCGATCAAGACGCTCATGCCAGTGCTTTGAATGAGTTGGCTACGCAACTTTAAGCGCGGACGATTCCAGGAGTATATGGTATATGACAGATTTCACTACTGCAGCGCGTCCTTACGCTAATGCTGTTTATGACCTTGCCCAGGAAACCAGTACGCTGGATTCGTGGAGTGATGCCTTAGCTAATCTTGCGACGGTCGTTAACGACGTGCAAATGAGCAAACTGTTAGATGATCCTGAGTTAGGTAAAGCCCAGAAGGGTGAACTGATTATTCAGGTATTAGGCGACAAGTTAAACGAGCAACAGCAAAACCTTGTCAAATTGATGGCAGAGAATGGCCGTTTAAAATTAATGCCAGATGTTTTAAATCAGTTTGAAGTGGCGCGTGCTAAAGCAGAAAACAAAGTAGAGGCAGAAGTTATTTCTGCATTCGAGTTATCTGAGCAGCAAACAGGCGAACTTGTTAACACATTAAAGACAAAACTTGGTTGTGAAGTTACTTTGACCACAACGATTGATAAATCGTTGATTGGTGGCGTAATCATCAAAGCCGGGGACACTATTATAGACGCGTCAATGAAATCGCAGCTAGATTCACTCGCGCTTTCATTAGGACGATAAGAGGCACACAATGCAACTCAATCCATCAGAAATCAGTGAACTGATTAAATCACGAATTGAAAACTTTGATAACAAAGTTGAAGCTCGTACCGAAGGCACAATTGTTAGTCTGACTGACGGTATTATTCGTATTCATGGTCTTGCCGATGCTATGCAGGGCGAAATGATCGAATTACCCGGTGATACTTTCGCTTTAGCTTTAAACCTTGAGCGCGACTCTGTCGGTGCGGTGGTTTTAGGTAGCTATGGTCATTTGACTGAAGGCGATACCGCTAAATGTACAGGCCGTATTTTGGAAGTACCTATCGGCGAAGCTATGCTAGGCCGTGTTGTTGACGCTCTGGGCATGCCTATCGATGGTAAAGGTCCGATCGATGCAAAATTAACGGCACCGATTGAAAAAATTGCGCCGGGCGTTATTGAGCGTAAATCTGTTGATCAGCCAGTGCAAACCGGTTTGAAAGCGATTGATGCCATGGTTCCTATTGGCCGTGGCCAGCGTGAGCTGATTATTGGCGATCGTCAAACAGGTAAAACAGCAGTAGCGATTGATGCCATTATTAACCAGGCAACTACCGGTGTTAAATGTATTTATGTTGCCATTGGTCAGAAAGCTTCAACCGTCGCGAACATCGTTCGTAAACTGGAAGAGCATGGTGCCATGGAGCATACAACGATTGTTGCTGCCAGTGCTGCGGAATCTGCAGCGATGCAATACCTGGCGCCATACTCTGGTTGTTCCATGGGTGAGTATTTCCGTGACCGAGGTCAGGATGCATTGATTATTTATGATGACCTAACAAAGCAGGCATGGGCGTATCGCCAGGTGTCTCTGCTGTTACGTCGTCCGCCAGGTCGTGAAGCGTACCCGGGTGATGTATTCTATTTACACTCACGTCTGTTAGAACGTGCATCTCGTGTAAACGCTGATTATGTAGAAGCATTTACTAACGGTGAAGTAAAAGGCAAAACCGGTTCATTAACCGCACTGCCTATTATTGAAACACAGGACGGTGACGTATCTGCTTTCGTACCAACCAACGTAATTTCGATTACAGATGGCCAGATCTTCCTGGAAACCGATTTATTTAACTCGGGTATTCGTCCAGCGATCAACGCGGGTCTTTCTGTATCTCGAGTTGGTGGTGCAGCACAAACAAACATTATTAAAAAGCTGGGTGGCGGTGTTCGTCTGGCACTTGCTCAATATCGTGAACTTGCAGCTTTTGCGCAGTTCGCTTCTGACCTTGATGACGCAACACGTGCACAGTTAGAGCTGGGTGAGCGTGTCACTGAATTAATGAAGCAGGCACAGTACTCTCCACTGTCTGTTGCTGAAATGGCGTTCTCATTATTTGCAGCGAACGAAGGTTACCTGGAGGGTGTAGAAGTTAAGAAGATCGTTGCTTATGAAGCAGCGATGCTTGCTGATATGAAGAGCAACCATGCTGAGCTGATTGCACAGATTAACGAGTCTGGTGATTATAACGATGATATTGCAGCGGCTATGAAGTCTGCTTTAGATAACTTCAAAGCTAACGGCGTTTATTAAAACGCTTAATACTGAGTAGAGATTAACTATGGCAGGCGCTAAAGAAATACGCACTAAGATCAAAAGTGTACAAAATACGCAGAAGATCACCAAAGCGATGGAAATGGTTGCGGCAAGTAAGATGCGTAAAGCAAAGGATCGCATGACCGCATCACGTCCTTATGCAGAAAAGATGCGTAGTGTTTTAAGTCACCTTGCGCAGGCGCATTGTGAGTACAAGCATCCTTATCTGCAGGAACGTGAAGACGTTAAACGTGTAGGTTACATTGTTATTTCAACAGACCGTGGTTTATGTGGTGGTTTGAATACCAACATGTTTAAAGTAGCCGTCAATGAAATGGCTGACTGGCATGATAAGAATGTTGAAATTGATTTATGTACTATCGGTAAAAAATCCGCATCATTTTTTGCGCGTTTTCAGGGCAATATTATTGCACAAACAGCAAATTTGGGTGACCAGCCTTCTAATGAAGAGTTGATCGGTACCGTTAAAGTAATGCTGGATGCCTATGATGAGGGCAAGATTGACCGTTTGTACCTGGTCAGTAATGAATTTGAAAATACCATGACGCAGACACCTGTAGTTCAACAGCTAATTCCTGTTGGCGGTGCCGTTGATACAGAGTTAGAGCATCACTGGGATTACATGTATGAACCAGACACGAAAATGATTGTCGACGCATTAATGATGCGTTTTATCGAGTCCCAGGTTTATAAAGGCGTGGTAGAAAATATCGCCTGTGAAATGTCAGCACGTATGATCGCAATGAAGAGTGCGACAGACAATGCGTCAGATATTATTAAAGAATTACAAACGATTTATAACAAAGCGCGTCAGGGAGCGATTACTCAGGAAATTTCCGAGATTGTCGCCGGTGCAGCTGCTGTATCTTAAAGATACGGACATAACCGCCGTCATTGCGAACGAAACACGGCAGCCTCATTTAGTTGCGTACGTGCTACAAAGAGATTGCTTCGTGCCTCACAATGACACAGTTTATTTAAAGAATTTAACAATATTAATACATAAGTATTTACGAGGATAACAATCATGAGTACCGGAAACGTAGTAGAGATTATCGGCGCGGTTATTGACGTCGAATTTCCACGGGACTCCATTCCTAAAGTTTACGACGCGCTAAAACTTGATGAAACAGGTTTAACGATGGAAGTACAGGCGCAATTAGGCGATGGTGTTGTACGTGCTATTGCAATGGGCCCCTCAGAAGGTTTACGTCGCGGCATGGAAGTAAAAAACACGGGGGATGCTATTCGTGTTCCAGTCGGGCCTAAAACATTAGGCCGCATCATGGATGTACTCGGTAATCCTATTGATAACCAGGGCGACATCGGTAATGAAGATACTATGCCTATTCATCGTAAGCCGCCAGCTTTCGAAGAACAGTCTTCTGGAACAGAGATTCTGGAAACCGGTATTAAAGTAATCGACCTGGTTATGCCTATCGCGAAAGGCGGTAAAATTGGTCTGTTCGGTGGTGCGGGTGTTGGTAAAACCGTAACACTAATGGAATTGATTCGTAACATTGCGGTAGAGCACAGTGGTTTCTCTGTATTCGCTGGTGTGGGTGAGCGTACTCGTGAGGGTAACGACTTCTACTACGAAATGCAGGAAGGTGGCGTACTGGATAAAGTAGCACTGGTTTACGGTCAGATGAATGAGCCACCGGGTAACCGTCTTCGTGTCGCGTTAACCGGTTTGACCATGGCGGAATATTTCCGTGACCAGGGCAGTGACGTATTGATGTTCGTTGATAACATTTACCGTTATACACTGGCGGGAACCGAGGTATCAGCACTGTTAGGCCGTATGCCTTCAGCGGTGGGTTATCAGCCAACACTGGCGGAAGAAATGGGTGTTCTTCAGGAACGTATTACTTCAACTAAAACCGGTTCTATTACCTCATTCCAGGCGGTATATGTACCTGCGGATGACCTGACTGACCCGTCTCCAGCAACAACGTTTGCTCACCTTGATGCGACATTAGTATTGTCTCGCCAGGTTGCCGAGTTAGGTATTTACCCTGCGGTGGATCCACTGGATTCCAGCTCTCGTATTCTTGATCCCTTAGTGATCGGTGTCGAGCACTACGAAATTGCTCGTGGCGTACAGGGTTTATTACAGCGTTATAAAGAGCTGAAAGATATTATTGCGATTCTTGGTATGGACGAATTATCTGATGAAGATAAGCAGGCTGTAGCCCGTGCGCGTAAGATTCAACGCTTCCTGTCACAGCCTTTCTTCGTTGCGGAAATTTTCACCGGAGCACCGGGTAAATACGTTTCTTTGAAAGATAGCCTGGCTGCATTTAAAGCGATTCTTGATGGTGACCATGATGCCTTGCCAGAGCAAGCTTTCTATATGGTTGGTGGCATTGAAGAAGCTGTCGAAAAAGCCAAGACTCTGTAGCAGTAGATAAAAGAGTAAATTACTATGTCAATGACCATGCATGTAAATATCGTAAGTGCTGAGAATGAGATTTACTCAGGTACGGTGACACAGGTGTTTGCACCTGCGGAAATGGGCGAAGTCGGTGTAATGCCGCGTCACGCTCCGATGCTGTCTACATTAAAACCGGGTGTGGTTCGAGTTATTTCACAGGAAGGTGAAGAACAGGCCTTTTATGTCAGTGGCGGCATTCTGGAAATTCAACCGCATGTAGTAACCATTCTTTCTGATACTGCTTTACGTGCTGCGGATATTGATGAGGCTGCGGCATTAGAAGCAAAAGCACGTGCTGAAACAGCGATGAAGGATAAATCTTCAGAGATGGATTATGCGAAGGCAAAATCTGAATTAATTGAAGCAGTTGCTCAAATCGAAGCGCTGAAGAAGCTGCGCAAGAAGAAGTAACACTGAAGAAATAATTAGTGAATAATCAGCTTATGTTTTAAATAGGCTAAAATAATGGTCGAACTCTTATGGTTCGGCCTTTTTTTTGCATAAGATACAATAATCATCGAGATCATATAAATGAATTTATCTGTCATTATTCTGGCTGCAGGTGCAGGTACACGGATGCGCTCAAGTAAGCCGAAAGTGTTGCATAAACTTGCCGGTATACCCATGGTTGAGCATGTATATAACACCAGCATGAAGTTAGGTGCGAAGCAGACCCAGGTTGTATATGGCCATGGCGGTGATTTATTAAAACAACAATGTTCACACTTTAATGTCGAGTGGCAGCTGCAGGCAGAGCAGCTAGGTACTGCCCATGCAGTGCAGCAGGCAAGTCCTAGAATTAACGGTGAAGATGTAGTACTTATTTTGTATGGCGATGTTCCATTAACGAAAGCTGAGACACTTGAAGCATTAGTTAAAGACGTAAGCGGAAACAATATTTCATTGTTGACCGTGAAACTGGAGCATCCAGCTGGATATGGCCGCATAGTCCGTGAAAATAGAAAGGTTACGTCCATAGTTGAAGACAAAGATGCAGGCGATGAGATAAAAAAAATACAGGAAGTTAATACCGGCATACTCGCAGTTAGAGCGGCTTACTTAAATGAGTGTCTGAACAAGATAGATAACAACAACGTACAGGGTGAATATTATCTAACAGATCTTATCGCGCTGGCAGTGAATGATGGTAATAAAGTTTTTACTACACAGGTAGAACACAGCTATGAAGTCGAAGGTATTAACGATAGAAAGCAATTAGCGCGCCTCGAAAGAATTTTTCAGCGTGGTATTGCAGAAAGCTTATTAAATGATGGTATCGGTCTGGCCGATGCAGAACGTATAGACGTTAGAGGTGAGTTGAATGTCGGCGATGACAGCTTTATCGATATTAATTGTGTTTTTGAAGGTGAAGTAAATTTAGGCACTAACGTTACCGTTGGTCCAGGTTGCGTGATTAAAGACAGCACTATCGCTGATGACTGTATTATTAAACCTTATTCAGTAATCGAAAATGCAATCATCGACAAGCAGTCAGAAGTTGGACCATTTGCACGAATTCGACCAGGCACACATTTAAGGGAAAATAGCCGTGTGGGTAATTTTGTTGAGATAAAAAATACCGAGCTGGGTGAAAACAGCAAGGCAAGCCACTTAAGCTATTTAGGCGATAGTGAGATTGGTAAAAATGTAAACATTGGTGCTGGTACGATTACATGTAACTATGATGGCGTGAATAAATTTAAAACGGTTATCAAAGAGGGTGCTTTTATAGGTTCAGACACGCAGCTCGTTGCGCCGATAACAGTGGGTAAAAATGCCACAATCGCAGCGGGATCGACGATAACCAAAGACATTGATGATGACACCTTAACCTTAAGTCGCACCGTACAAAAATCGATAAAAGGCTGGCAGAGGCCTAAAAAGAAATAAATATATTGTTTATTATTGGAATACCGGTAAAAACAAGAATGTGCCGGAGTTTTGGTCTATATAAGATAAATTACATCATAAATGTGCAGAAATGTTATTTAAATAACAAAGAGGTACATTATGATGAGACTTATACATCATTTCATTCTATTCTTTTCAATTTCTCTCCTCCTCCCAGGCAATGTTTATGCCCTGGATGCGCTTAATCATTCGGGTAATGTATTGAAGTTCCAGCAAAAGTTGGCAATGAATGGTAATGCCAGCGCACAATACAAATTAGCTACCATGTATGAATCAGGCACAGGCGTAGAAGAGAATATTGAGCAGGCCAAAAGCTGGTATGAGCGGGCATCAGCCGCAGGCAATAAAGCGGCTAAAGACAGGATGGTCTATCTGTCAATAAAAGAGCAAGGATACGATCAGGCAAAAAACTCAGCGTGGCTCAATGGCATTAAAAAGGACGCTAATGCGAGCAAAGGTAACGAGATATTTCTGCTGGCACAGCTTTATCGACAAGGGCTGGGTGTAAAAAAAGATTTGAATAAATCGCTTGAGATGCTGGATCAGGTCAGCCTTCTGGGTGCTGCTGATGTTGAGAATGAAATGGCATTGCTGCTGGCAGAAATGGATAAAAATAATAAAGCAAAAGAAATGGCGAAGAAGAAAAATGAAACAGATATTGCCCGATTAGCGCAGAAGGAAAAAGAGCAGAAAGAGAAGCAACAGGTTAAAAAAAAGCAGCAAGTCATAAAACAGGCTGAGGCAGAGAACGCTCGTCAGTCTGAAAAGATTCGAAGATATGAAAAAGCAATGATGCAGCTAAAGCTTGAGCAGCAGCAAATAGATAGGCAGCAGACCTGGGCTTCAGGCGATGATGCCGACACCATAGAAGCAGAAGATGAAATATAGCTAAAATACATATTTAAGAATTTCTGCAAGACCTTATCTTAATGGTATTAAGATAAGGTTTTTTTGTGTACGGGTGAAAAACAGCTTTAATTACAAAAAATATTTAAATACATGCACTGAAAAGGGGCGATTAAAACAGGGTTAAACGCTAAGACATTGATTTTATTATATATTAGAATAGTAGCCAGTACTAATGTTAAGGCAATCCGATTGGATATCTTGCCTCTATCTCTCTAAAATTGACCCCCCGCAACTTATTGTTGCAATAGAGGTTTGTGTTTTGGCTAGCATTATGAATTCACCAGAAAATTGCTCCTTCCCAGAAAGAAGGTTTGTCGATAAACGTCAAATTGCATTACAGCATATTTGTTTACAATTAGCTTCTTTGGGCCATCGTTGCCAACTAAGTTCTGATCATGGTTATCTGTCTGTGGCAGACAGTCTGTTAAAAAATTACTCGGCGCAAAGAGAGCTACTTGCTGAGTACCGTTGTCCGGCCGATCAGCGTATCCAGGATTTTTTGAATAGTTACTTTAAACGTAATGATGTCGATGTAAAAATTAAGCTGCCTGGTGAAACATTTAATTTAAACGAAAAAGGCATCGCTCGTGAATTATCCCTGCCGTATGATAGCGATACTTATAAATCAGACCTGATTGAGTCTTATCGTTTAATCCAGGGTGTTTTGCATAACCCAAAAAATGATCGACGTACAACATCAGGCGTGTTTCATATCGTAGAAGGCGGGCTGCCGATACCGGCAGATAAAAAAGCAGTGCCCGTCGATGTCTATGCCAACCTGTTACAGGTTGCGCTTGATCCACCAACAGAATTGCTCAGCCTGCCGATCGCTAGTGAACAAAATAAGCCGGTAGATATATGGGTTTCTTTACTGTTACGCCCCGTTGTTCGCCCGGAAGTCGAAGGTGTATTGCCAGAGAAAAGTCTTGAGACACGGTTTTTTGCACCGGGCACATTGGTTTCAAACCTGGATTTTGTCGAGACCATTTTTGGCAATGGCGGCGACCCGTTTTTGTCTGAAAATGATTCAGCGCTGGACATCGATCATTGGACCGGTCATAGCGGTTGCGTCATATTGGCGCCACACCTGACTAAATTAAGTAAAAAAGCACTTGGTTTACCGCACTACGATGATGCTACTGAACGCCAACGTGAAGAAGGTATGTGCTGGAAAAAAGATAACGAGCTTTACAATGACGGCGGTGCATTTAAAGTTGTCTGTCGTGATATGGATGGCGTTATCGTTACAATTATTGCCGACAATTATTTTGGTTACAGCAAAAAAGAGATTAAGTCACAGATTAGTTATTCGGCAAACTTGTTTGGTGGCGCTGAAGAAGAGCATTCTGGTGGCGCTGTAGCATTTCCGCGTTTTAATTTAGGCAACTATTATTTACCTAAAGTAGAAGACGAGATGGCGGGT
>Ga0316189_10004303_pt1 | contig 13721 bp, 15 predicted proteins | sample LowCovwburrow_MG_FD_204930 | JGI IMG/M metagenome (GOLD analysis project Ga0316189, IMG submission 204930) | Coastal sediment microbial communities from Maine, United States - Lowes Cove worm burrow | ecosystem: Environmental > Aquatic > Marine > Coastal > Sediment | place: USA: Maine...
GGTCGAGCATGGGGGCCAGCGTTCCGAGTGCGACGAGTCCCGCGAGCCCAAGGATCGCGAGCAGGAGGAGGATGCGTGCGTTCTTCATGTCGTTCTCCATTGGGCGGCGAAGTGCTGCCTGACACCTCTCTTGTCCCACGAAACAGCCTCGGATCACTCGCGCGAGCGGCGGTCGGCGCGGATCTCTTCGACGAGCTCCTGCAGCGTCCCGACCAGCGCCGAGAGACCGCCCCCGCCGCCCGTGCCGCCCTCTTCGCCCTCTGGCTCTTCGCCCGGCTCGCGACGCACGTCCGCGCCCTCCTGGGCCGCGTCCTGGGCAAGCTGGAGCATGGCGGCGTTGCCGTAGTCCATCCCCTTGGCGAGGCTGCGCCGGAAGTCCTTCGTCAGCCCCTCGCCGGTCGCCCCGGCGCCCTTCTCGACGAGCCCGCGGAACTTCGTGGCGCTCAGGTTGTCGGCGTTGATGAACTCCTTCGCCGCCTTCGACGTCGTCGTCCCGAACATCTTCTTCGCGAGCTCCTCGCGCTGGGCACGGCTCTTCGTCGCCCCCAGAACGGTGGACTCGACGAACTCGCGATCGCCGAGCTGCTTCGCGCGCGCCGCCTGCTCGCCGGTCAGCTTGGTCTGGATCGTGTCGCCGAGGAGGAAGCCCGCCACAGCGTCGGCGTTCGTCCCCTCCTCGAGCATCCCCATGCCCTCGATCGTGTTGGCGAGCTCGTTCTGGATCTTCCCGCGCTCTTCCTCGCTCGCCCCCTTCAGGCGGGACTGGAAGCGGGACGCCTGCCCAACCAGCTTCAGCATGCCCTCGTCGCCGACGTCGACACCGGCCACATCGCGCAGCCGCCGCACGTCGCCGCTGAGCCGCGCGCGCGCCGCAGGACTGGAGTCCTGGATGTCGCGCAGGATCTGACCCTGCTCCTTGCGCAGGAACGTGATCCGGTTCGCACCGGGGTCGCTCCCCATCTCGCGGCGGAAGTCCCGATCCGAGGTCGCCACGCCCGCCATGAGCCTGCGGAAGCCGCCCGTGCCCATTGAGTCGAGCTCGCGGCGCGTCATCATCGTGCCCGGCGCGTAGCCCGCGACCCGGTCCGACTCGCCCAGCATGTAGCCGAGAGGGCTGACCATCGCGGCCAGAGCCCCGCCCTGATCGAAGAACTCACGGATGTCGCGGCCCATCTCGCCGTACGTCGTGTCGAACAGGTCGCCGACGAAGTCTCCGATGCCCCGGACCCCGCGGTACTCAGCACCGGGTCCAGCCATGCTCTCGAGGACGGCCATGTGCGGCGTATACATCAGCCCGATGCCGCTCGACGCCGCCATCATGCCCATCGAGCTGCCACCCTTGTGCGCGTACTCGACCGCGTCGCCCAGCTTGGAGCCCATCATGTCCATGGCGGCGCCGCCGCGCGTCGAGCGGCGGTTCTCCGCGTAGAGGTTCGTCGCGGCCATGTGCTGCCGAGCCTGCGCGATGCCTGCCCGGTTCGGGTTCATCTCGGACTGAGACAGGACCTGCGCGGCCCCCCTCGACATCCCCATGCCCATGAGCTGAGACGTCATCGCAGCCGCGGTCACCTCGCCACCCATGCCGGTGATCACGTCCCGCGCAAGGCCACCGAGCGCCTTCTGCTGCTGGCCCAGGTTCGCCATCGAGCCGATGTTGGCGTTGAACTCGAGCATCTGCTGCGTGCTCATGCCCGCCGCGGCGCCAGACAGCGCGCCCATGCTCATGTCCTGCGCGCCGCCCTGGATGCCTGCCGTCACCATCCGGCCGAAGCCGGTCTGCGACATCCGCATCGTCTCGCCCATCATGTTCTGGGCCGCTGCGATCACCTGGTCGCTCTGCGGGCCCGAGAACCCAGCGGCAGCCGTGAGCTGCCCTCGGTCCATCACGCCGGCGCGCATCATCTCCGCGATCGACCCGGCCTGGAGCTGGAACGAGTTGGCCGAACTGAACGCGCTGAAGCCCTGCGCCTGCGCGCCAGCGGCGAACTGCATCGCGGCACCGTGCACCAGGTGAGGCTGGGCCATCCCCATGCTCTGCGCCGCGCCGGCGGATCCGGCGACGACCTGGCTGACCTCGCCGGGCCGGATGCCCATGCGGTACATCGACCCGACCGTGGCGAGCGCCGCTTCCTTCTCGAGGCCGAGCGCCTTGCCCGTGGCCCGCCAGTCACCGATCGACCCGACGAGGGCCTGCTCGACGGCGTGGCTGCTCATCCCGGACACGTTGATGTTCGAGAGCGCGGCCGCGCCGACCTGGGACGCCTCCGAGAAGCTGATCCCACGCATGCCGCGCACCTGGTCCTCGAACCCACGCACAGCAGCGGTGGCGTTCGGCTTCCCCAGCTTCAGGAGGTGGTCCTCGAGCATCTTGCGATCGCGGACCCGGTCGAAGCCGGTGGTCAGCGCCATGTCGCCGCCGATCTCGCCGGCCAGGATCGCTGAACCAGCGGCCGTCCCGACGCCGGGCACGAACATCAGCCCGACCCCAGCCACGATGCTGGCTGCTGAGGCTGCGGCCGACATCACGCCGAGGCTGTCCGGCATCGCGTCACCCAGCGCCTTGCGGGACCGGTAGTGCATCGACTGCGTCGTCTCGGAGAACCGCGGGTTCACGAGCCCGGCGCGCACGCCGAGCGCCGTCGCCATCCCCATGCCCTGCGCACCAGCCACGTTGTCAGCGTGCTGGCCCATCCCGGGCGCGGACTGGCGCAGGAAGTCGAGGTGCGACGTCGAGCGCGCGATCGCCGTCGCGGCGGTCAGGTGCGTGGACCCCGCCATGTCGGAGCCAGCATTGACCGCGTTCCCCATGGCCGATCCGACCGCGTCGCGCGCGGACCGGATCACATCGGAGAGTGAGGCTTCATCGAGCTCGACACGGTAGACGAGGGTCTGCTCTTCGCGGCCGGACTGTGGCATGGACTACTCCCGGGGCATGAGGTCGACACCCATGCTACCGTCCGGGCCCTGCTTCTTGATCAGCACGAAGGGCTGGTCCTTGTAGTGGTCCAGCACACCCTTCTGATGTTCGAGCTGAGCCGACTTCAACGCAGCGATCTCGGGCCAGAGCGTTTCGACGAACTCTTCCATCGCCTTCTGGGAGTCCTTCGTCTCCTCGTAGTCCTTCGACACGAGGGTCGCGGCATCGCGCGGAGCCGTCACCAGCGCCTTCATCTCGTGGATCCGCAGCGTGCGCTTGCGACACCACGCGTTGAAGGCGAGGAGCTCGTGGACTGTGCCCCAGCGGAGCCGGACCCCGTTCATGAGCAGCTCCCCGCGGAACTGCCAGATCGGGGTCCTTAGGAGTTTCCCAGGTCGCCGTTGTCGATGACCCAGAGCAGCTGGTCGCTGAACTCGTAGAGAGCCTCGATCAGCTTGTCGATGAAGAGCTGCCCGCGGCCCTTGATCGAGGTCCAGCGGTCCTTCAGCTTCGCCTCGCGCATCCACGGCTCGCCGTTCATGTGCGTCATCGACTGGCAGACCAGGCCGATGTTGTTGGCGCGCCGCACCTGGGTCGCCATGACCCCGTCGCGCAGGCCGCGCATGATGAACGCGGGGCCGATGCCGTTGATCAGCGCGTCGACCTCGTCGCGGTGCGACTCCTTGGCCTCGCTGAACTGGACCGTCAGGCCGGGAGCGATCTCGAGCACGGCGTGCGCGTTGCCCGCGAGCCAGTCCTCCACCGTGAGGTGCGAGTCGTCGTGCCACTTGAAGCGCCGCTCGGGCCGCTTCTTCTCCTCCGGCTCCTCGTCCTCGGCCGGGCCGGGGTCCTCGGGGCGCTCCGCGTCGGGCAGGACTGCGACGGGTTCGACGGGCTCGCCTCCGGTGCGCAGCAACTCGGCTGCAGCTTCGGGAGTCATCGGTGCGTCATTCTGCTCGGTCATCTTGCGGGCCTCCTGGGTGGCGTGGAAGATAGCCCGCCTACAGGAGACCCGCAAGATGACCACCCAAGTTCCCAAGATCGCGCAGTTCGGCCAGCAGACCTACCTCTCGGACCCCGGGATGCAGCGCCTCCTCGGCCAGCTCAAGCCCTTCGACGCCAAGGATGTGATCGCCAAGGCGCAGATGGACGCGCAGGGAGCCGCCGAGGCCGGTGCCGCCAGCCTGAGCGCCGTCGCGCTACCCAAGATCACCCAGATCGAGCACGACACGGCGCGCTTCGAGATCCGCGAGATCAACGGGCACCTCGTCTACTACGTCGAGCTGCGGCGCCGCATGACGCCGGACCGCTTCCTCTCCGAGGTCGTCAAGCCCACGTTCGGGCCGCTCTGGGAGAGCCGGGACCAGAAGGTCGAGGGATGGTGCGACTCCGAGGAGAGCACCAAGTGCGGGATGGTCGTGGGCCTGTGGCTGCACGACTTCGTCCTCGACGCGGTGAACCGCTCCTACTTCCTCGAGCGGATCCCGAAGGACATCGCGACCCGCATCGCCACCGCGACGGCCGAGTGACGAAAGAACCGCGCCGTGGCTACACGCCAGACGCGGCTCTCCCTCCTGCCGAACGGCCAACTAGGTCCAGGTCGTCCCGCCGACCGGAGCACCGTGGTACCAAAGCACCGGCGTTCCGCCACCAGGCGGGATGAACCAGATGTAGTACCAGACCTCGTGATCGCCAGCGAGCGGGTCGAGGCTCTCCTTCAGGACCACCACGATCGTTCCGCCACTCGCAGTGGGCTTGGTGTACTTGGACCCGCCGTTCGCGCCAGCAGGCTCCTTGGCGTACTCGCCGTCGACGCCGCCGTAGCCACCGAACCCGCCGCACGTGATCGTGTCGCCGTCGTTCGACGTCGAGATGACGCCGCCGCCGGAGTTGTCGTGGCCGTCGCCGCCCTCACCCTCTCCTTGCGCGTCCTTCTTCGTGACGGGGACAGTCTTGGCCGCGGGGTCGGGGTCTCCAGCGCCCTCGTTGCCTTCCATCCGGAAGCCGGTCTGCGTGCCGGACCCGCCAGCGGTTGGGGACTCGTCATACGCGAGCGCGAAGGCGGCCAGCAGGCACACCAGAACAGGGACCAGGATCACTCGATACTTCAACTCGCACCTCCAGACTAATGAGCCTGAATTGTAGCGAGACGGCGCCTAGACCGAGGGCCCGGAGGAAGAAACTCCCACCGGGCCCTGGTGTGCTAGCTGGCTGCGTAGCCGCCGGCGGCGCCGACAGCGAGACCTGCGCCACCGATGGCGGCGTTGCGCTTCAGGGCCTTGCCCGCGCCGGCCTTGGCGTCAGCAACGGCCTTGACGCCCTTGTCGATGCCTGGGCTCGTCATCTTCACGCCGGCGCGACGGCCGCCGAACATCTGAGCCGCACCGCGGGCCGTCTGCTTCGTCTTCCGCAGGTCCTTGGCAGCCGAGAGGGTCTTGGCGCGCGCGCTGCCCTGGAGCATCTGCCTGCCCTTGTTGAGCAGCTTGACGCCCAGCTGCGCCTCCTTGCAGAAGCCGTCGTGCGCAGCCTTCTCGAGCTTCTTCTTGTCGCGGACCAGCCCGTAGAGGCCGCCCCACTGAGCACCGGCGATGCCGCCGTAGAGGCCACCGCCGATCGCGCCGCCAGCCGCACCAGCGATGCCCTGAGCCACTGCGCGACCCGGCTTGCCGCCGGAACCCAGGATGCCCGCGATGCCGCCGATCGCTGCCCCGACGGGGGCGACGATCTTGGCGCCGATGGTCGCGCCCTGGCCGATACCGCGGACGACGGACTGGCCGCGAGTCTCTGTCTTCGCTTCCATCAGCGCACCACCCTGACGCCACTGCGGCTGTCCGAGGCCTTCTTCATCGCGTTGACCGCGCCGACGTTGATCGGCAGCAGCTGGTCGAACTGAACCGTGCAGCCCTCACCGATGATGTTGGCCTGCGAGCTGATCCCGAACTGGTAGTTCTGGATGTACGCGTTCTCGGCGTAGCAGCCGCCGTACGGCTCGTTCTGGCTGTCCAGGAAGAGGAAGAGCAGCCCGAACGGGTGGTCGAAGAGGTCCGAGTCGAGGTTGCAGAAGAAGTCTGCGTAGCCCGCGGCACGGCGCGTCTTGACGAAGTCGGTCGCCTCGACGTTGAGCAGCGTGGCGACAGAGTCGACCGCGCCAGCGTTCGCCATGAACTCCTTCGGGTAGTACGCGTAGAGCGCCCGAAGCAGGTTCGGCCCGTCGTAGAGCGTGCGAGCGATGTTGAGGCTCGACACGGTCCGTCCCACGATGAAGTAGGAGCGGCGAGAGCCGATCTCGAACAGGCGCGTGAGCTGCTTGTTCTGAGCGAGCCCGACGTTCTCACAGACACCGAGCGGGAAGGCGAAGGTCGCCTTGTTCAGCCCCGCCGGGTCGATCGAGGACGGGTCGCCCGTGCCGGTGTTGTTGAAAGCGCCGCCGACGCCGGAGGCCCCGGGCAGAGCCGCGAGGTTTCCAGCGCCTGAGAAGCCCGCCTGCGCGAGCAGGGGCGGACCGGCGGCGATCAGCGTGGTCTGGGCTCCGATGAACTGCTGCCCAGAGAGTGTGCTCTGGACGTGGTGGTTCTGGAAGTCCCAGTCGGACAGGCTTGTTCGGCTGCTCATGTCGTCTCCCGACTACTCGATGGCGAGGATCACATCGCCCTCGTTGTACGGCTTCAGCGTGACCGTCCGGACTGTGAAGATGACCCGGTCCGACTTGTTCGGGTCCCTCTCGACCTTGATGATGCTCGAGTCCGTGTCGAGCACGTTGTCGGCGATCAGCGAGGACAGGATCGCCTCGGCGCGAGGCCGGAGCTCCTGCGTGATGAACTTCTGCGTGAGGTTGCGACGCCCGATGAGGGGCCGCAGCTCGGAGCGGAACATCTTCGCGGTGAAGTCCAGGGCCGTCCGGATGGAAGACTCGGACCGGATGAGAGAGGCCGTGTCGGTCGTGAGCTGATGCCGGGCCGCCACGGGAGCGCCAGGAGCTTCCTGGATGATGATCCAGGTGCCGCCGCCCGCCATGATGTTGAAGTGCTCTTCGGAGAACACGTCCTGGCCGCCCACGGTGCCCGAGAACCCTGCCGTCGGGGCGAAGGTCATCGGGTTCCCAGGGGCCTGGGCTGCGCGGAGACCGATCGAGCCCGCGCAGTAGTAGTACGAGGGCAGAACCTCTTCGGATCCGTCGACGTTGGCCTTCACGTCCGCGGGGAAGACCGACTCGATGCGACGGTTCGCGATCGAGGCGTTGAAGTTGGCGATGATCGCCGCCAACTCGAACTTCTCCCGCACGTGGGTGTCGATGCGCCACGGGCCAGCGATGGTCGAACCCTCGCTGGTGTGGATCTCTTCGGCCAGCACGAGGGTGTCGGTGCCGATGACCGCGATGACGCGGACCTCGTTGCGCTCGACCTCGGCGCCGCCCACGTTGAACCCGAAGGTCGTGCCCAGGCCCGACGGATCGAGCTTGAGGACGTGGTTCGGCTTGACCTCGGCGAACGTGTAGGCCGCGCCGGACGGGATCTTCACCCGCGTGCGGTCGCCCTGCACCTCGAGGAGGGCCGTTGAGCCGGTCTGCACCGCCAGGACCGCGTCCTGGAAGGGGAACCGGTACGAGAGCGCGGCGTAGCGCTCCAGGCCCAGCCGCTCGGCCGGGGCGCTGAACTTCTCGACGTGCGCGATCACCAGGCTGTTGAGCGTGGGGTCCTGCGTGCCGATCGCGATGCCGTACACCTGGGGCTGCGTGCCGAGCACGTCGAGGGCGTCTCCGACCTCGGCCAGCGTCCAGTGCTTGACCGCCACGGCCGCGATCGCGTCCGTGGTCTGCAGCGCGCACATGGCGGCCATCAGACCCAGGGGGTTCTTCTCGTCACCCACGATCGGACCGACTGCTCCCACGAGCTGCGTCATGCCCTGCGTCGGGTCGGCCTGCACCTCGGTGAAGGTGCCGGTCAGGTCGCCGCGCAGCGCGCGGTAGCTGATCCGGATGTCGCCGGTCGGGACGCGCTTGCGAGTGATCGTGAACTCGAACTCGCGGCTGAGGGTCGCGGCCTCGATCGCCAGGGACGTCTCGAGCTCCAGACTCTGCGGGCCCAGGACACCGACGATCCGGATCGGACCGATGTTGTCCGCGACCGCCACCGGCTGGTTCTTCCGGATGATCTGGTACTGGAAGCTCTTCCCAGAGGTCGGAGCCTCGGAGATCAGCGCGGTCGCGAGGGTCAGGGCTCCAGCGGTGACGCTCGAGATCCGGATGTCCTTCACGTTGCGAGTCACGACAACTCCGAAGACGCCGTCGAGGTCAGCGACCTCCTGGACGAACCGGAGGTACATGTCGGAGGTCACGCCTGCCGAGATGAAGTCGCCATCCGCGTCGGACAGGATGTTCCCCGCAAGGATGGGCACGTTCATGCCCAGGACACCCGAACCGATCGGCGGGACCACCAGCGTGGTCGGTGCCAAGGTCGTGCCCGCCGGCGTGGTGGCGCTGGTCGTCGGCACCAGCGTGGTGGGGAAGGCCTCGACGTTGTCCACGATCACAGCGGCGTCGCCGACGATCGCGTCCTGGCTCGAGGTGAACTCGATGCAGTCGCCCGGCTGGACCGGACGGGAGCCGAGGAAGTTCACCCCAGCGTTCGAGATCACCAGTGTCGTGGTGGCCGTCAGGCTGATGCCCGCGCCATCCTCGTGCGGCGCGATCAGGACGCCGGTGCCCGCCGGGTAGCGGCGAACCTCGGCCTGCACTGCGGTCTCGCCATCGAAGCCAGCCCAGGTCGAGCCCTCGATCTGCACGTCCACGACGTTGCGCGCCGGGATGCCGATGATCTGGAAGTCCTGCGAGAGCCCGGTGAGGGGGTCGATCTCGCTCGAGGGCGCCGAGCGCGCCGGATCGATCAGATCGGCCACACCCGTGGCGAAGCGGATGAAGTCGCCGACCCGCGCGCCGAGCGCGAAGAGATCGATCGAGGACGGGAAGGTGAGGCGCTTGAGCCCCAGCTCCGTCGTAACGATCGTCCCGCCGAGGATCTGCTTGTAGACCGTGAGCGCCTTGCCCAGATCCACGCCAGCAGAGTCGATCACGACTTCGTCGTCGTCGGACACGTCGAAGGTGCCGTTGACGTCGTCGATCTCGACGATCACCTCGTCGAGCAGGTCCGGGGACCCCTCGTACGTGGCGGCGAAGTTGTCGACCTCGGCCTCAGAGAGGAGATCCGGGTACGCGATGTTCAGGATCTCGTCGCCCGTGTAGACGCCGGCGACTGCGCCCTGCGCGTCGCCCAACACCTTACCTACGAGCTGGAACGCCTGTGCGATGACCGCGGGCTGCAGGATCGGGCGGCGGAGTAGAGACTCCTCATCCGAGAATTCCTGAAAGACGCGAACGCCGGGCTTGGGCTTGGCAGTGACCTCGGCCATGGATCAATCTCCTTCGACGCTCAATTCTACGTCCTCGGCTTCGTCAGTGACGCGAAGTTCGATAGTCCGCAGCGGGGAAGTCCCCGACTCGTACACGATCCACTCGAACTGGATGTCGAGAATGATCGTCACGGGGACGGTCACGAGCTCGTGCCGTGCCGCGGACGGTCGTTCCACGAGTTGCTCACTACCCAGGTCGGTGCTGACTATATCACGCAGGCCAGGGAACTGTTCGCGCAGCTGTTGGCGGCAGAACTTCACCGCGAAGAAGACCCAGGTGGCGATCTCCTCCGCTTCGAGCCCATCCGGGGAGCAGCAGAACGCTGTCACGGGGATCGGCATGTGGTCCGTGAACTTCTGGCCGTCGAGGAGCGACGTCGCTCCATCCACACCCTTCACGACCACATCGACCCGCTCGAGGAACTCGTTGTAGTGCCGCGAGGCCCAGCGCATCGGGCCACGCTGCACCACGATCTTCTTCTTCTTGTCGGCCTCGTCGCCGCGGCCCCAGCCGTCGCGGATCGTCATGCTCTGCATGCCGTCGCGAGCCGTCACCGTGCCGTCGGCGTCCATCGGCATCGGCTCGACCTCGGCCTGGCCGCCAGTCTCCATCCCGAAGAGCGCGTTCTGGCTGAACCACATGTTCAGGAACTCGATCAGGATACGCTTGGCGTAGGCCGGGGGGAGCGTGGCGCGGGAGTACTCTCTGGGACGTGTCACAGTCCGAGCATCTTCCCGTCTATGGTCCCGCCAGTCACGAACTGGCCCGACTCAGTCTCGATGATCTTCGCCTGACGGCGTGCTGAGCCCATCAGCGTGCGCGCGATCGAGCGGCGCATCACGGCCCGCACTTGGCGATCTTCAGAGGGGGGCAGCGGACCATGCAGCGAGCGTACCACGAGACCCGTAGAGGTCTCGCTACGACTCACCTTGAGATCGTCGCGCCCGGCCCGCGCAAGACTGGCCTGGAGCGACGGTCCGATCTCACGCATCACTCGGGAGCCGAGAGAGACTTCCTCGTCCTCCCGAGTCCCCGCGTAGACGAACCGGACGTGCCCTGGCATCAGTAGTTCCCGTGACGGTCCGCCTGTTGCCGACGCTTCTCGCGCGCCAGGGAGCCGGGGGCCATCGGAGCCTGCTTGTGCGCGGCGCTCGCGCCGGCGACGCCCGCCGCCGCACCGACGGCCGCGCCTGCTGTGAGGAGCGTTCCGGCGCGCAGCATCGGGGACTTCGCCTTCGTGACCGGCTTGCCAGCCGCGGGGACCGTCCGCGCCGAGGCCTTGAACGCCTTGCGAGCGGCCGTCCACGCACCGGGACCGCCGCCCATCGCAGCCTTCAGGAAGCCGTCGTGCTCGGGGTGGGTCATCGAGTTCTCCGCTGCATCTGCTCGTAGATCTGGTTGCTACCAGGGGCCACCGTAACGGCTGGGGCCTTCTTCTTGTCGGCGAGACCGCCGATCGCGCTACCGGCGACCGATGTCCCGCCGAAGAGCGCGGCCTGACGACCGAGCGACCCCATGACGGATCCGCCGCGCGGCCGCCGCATACCCTTCCACCGGCCACCAACGAGCAGCGCGCCCGCCTCGCCCAGCGCGCCACCCATGCGCGCGCCGCGATCGCCGTTCGGGTTCGACCCCACCGCGGCCGAGCCGACGTCGTACGCCGTCATGGCCGAGTAGCCCTTCTCGAGAGGGCTCAGGTTCTTGAAGTTCGCCACCTGGGTCGACGCGATGCTCTTGCCGGGCGCCTTGATCGTCTGGCCGATCGAGGCGGTCGGCGTGGTCTTGTTCTGCCAGGTGCGGCGCAGCATGCGCTTGCCCATCGTGGTGCCAGCTGCGGCACCGACAGTCGCGCCGACCATCCCCTTGCCGATCGCGCGTCCCACGCTGAAGTCGCGCCCCTCAGACTTCGCCGAGAGCGCCTCCTGGCCGACGCCGGCCGCCGCGCCGACGCCGCCGCGCACGGCCATGCGCTTCGCGACGCGGTGCTTGCCCTTGTCCTTGAGCATGCGGGTCTTCGTCAGCTTGTCGGTGCTGCCGAGCTCTCCGCGGGCAAAGCCGAGGTTGCCGCTGTCCGGCGCGCGCCGCACCGCGCGCCCCGTGGCGCGCTCGTTGATGAGGGGAGCCCTCTTCTTCACGCCCCCCTCGGCCATCTGCTTGCCCATGGAACGGCCTACCGTCTTGGCCTTGCCGCCAGCGGCCACAGCCTTCTCACCCACACGAGCCAGCCCCTTGAGAAGCCAGCTCTTGACGCCAGCCTCCTTCAGGAAGGCCTCGTGCTCAGATGCGAAGGCAGTCACGACTACGGCTTCCGCCGGCCGCCGTAAGGCTGGACGTACATCGGCTTGGCCTTCGAGTTGCCCGCCATCAGGTCGCGCTGGGCCTTCGGCGTGTTGTGCGGGACGACCAACTGCATGCGCGGGCCCTTGGGTGCCGCGGCGCTGGGCTTGGGCTTGACCTTCGTCTTCACGAAGTTCTCGGTCCCGTGCTGCATCGTCATGCCCTTGCGCTGCATCTTGCCGCTGCCCAGGGCAGAGCCGACGCTCTTGATGACGCGGCCGGCGAGTTGCTTGAGACCGGCCTCCTTCAGGAAGCCGACGTGTTCATCCGTGTTCATGGTCTACCTCGCTCCTGATGCTTCGATCAGGATACCTGTTGCCTCGTCAAGTGCTGTCACTCCCGTCATGAACCCGACGAAGCTCTCGGGTGGACGGTCAAGGTACGGGACCTGGATCTGCTGCTCGATGTCGTCCGGGTCGATCCGGCGCGCGTCGGCGAACTGGCGCACCTCGTGCTCACCGCGCTCGCCCTCGAGCTTGGTGTTGTCCCGGTCTCCGAGACGCCACCGCGACCCGTCCGGCTTCGCGAAGAAGTCGCCCGGCTTGAGTTTCGGCGCCGGGGGAGCCCAGAACTCGCGGCCGACCTCGCGCTTGCGCTCCCCGATCGGGCTGCTCAGGTCGACGCTGGTCACCGGAGCGTTGTGGTAGCAGTAGCCCAGGATCGGCTGGGAGTAGCCCACCTGGTACCCGGTGCCGTAGCAGCCCTTGCAGTCCGAGCGGGTCGTGCGCTGCAGCACCGAGTCCCAGCAGTCCACGCACTTCTCGCCCGTGTCGTTCTTGATGAAGAACGCGACGTAGGTGCCGTTGTACCGGCGCAGGAGCAGGAGCTCGCGGCGGATGATCTCGATGGCCGTCAGGTGGCGGTTCTCGCCGACCGACCCGACCTCGCTGACCGTGCGCTGCACCGAGAGGCCGGTGATGGTGCTCTCGATGAGCGCGCCCTCGCGCATGAAGTGGTCCGTGTCGAAGAAGCCCTCGGCTCCCGTCACAGGGTGGACCACGTGCCAGCGAGCCACGAACCAGGTCGACTCCGGGTAGAGATCGCCCTGGATCTGGACGCCGTAGCGCCCCGGGCCCACGAGCCCGATCTGGCCGCGGCGATCGCGGAAGACCTCCGTGGTCACGTCGTTCACGCGCGTCTCGCACGCCTTCACGACGACGGGGATCAGGGCCGTGGTCCCATCGGCGTAGGTCGCCGTGAACTCAGCCTGAAGCGTCCGGCCTGTGACCTCGGGATACGTGCTCATGACCGCGTCACCCTCTGGCAGATCACCCGGTAGAACCACTCCTTGTGGAACGTGGCGGCATCAGCGGAGAGGTCCGTGAAGCTGGTCCGAGTACCAGGCAGGTTACGGCCGACGCGGCGGAACGGGCCGTTCGGGAAGCGGGATCGCTCGATGGTCTGCCGCACGCCGTCCGGCTCGGTCACCTGTCCGGCGGGCCACTCGAGGTCCCACTCGACAAGGAACGCGTTGAGCAGCTGGTGCCGACGGACCCGCACGTTCGTCGCGGTTGGGATGTCGTTGCGCACCGCCCGCACCACGGTGTCCGCCGGCGGCGGGTTCGTCAGGGGCGGCGACGTCGACGGCGCCGTGGTCGGTGCCAGCGTGGTCGGAGCGGGCGTCGGCGCAAGCGTAGTCGGAGGGAGTGTGGTCGGCGGGAGCGTGGTCGGGCCAAGCGTCGTCGGAACCGGGGTGAAAGGCACCCCAGTCGAACCGTCCTCATTCAGAAGCCAGATCCATGCCACTACGACGTTTCCAAGAAGACGCCCAGAGACACGGTGACCTGGTGGTCATTGTGAGATCCATCTTTCACCTGCATCTTCACATCAGATCCAGGGACCAGGGCGATCGGGAACCTCAACGGAGGGGCGAGGGGGGCGAAGGCCGAGAAGCGCCACGTACGCTTCGCTGTGAACGAGGCCTGCCCAGGCTCGCGAACCATGAGCGCCGCGGTCACTGAGACCGCCTTGTCGGTACGCGCCGCGATCCCATAGAGGGTCGTGATGTAGCCCTGACCAACGGCAGGGACCGTGCCAACCGCCATCTCGGACCGGCCCGAG
>Ga0316189_10004304_pt1 | contig 13721 bp, 14 predicted proteins | sample LowCovwburrow_MG_FD_204930 | JGI IMG/M metagenome (GOLD analysis project Ga0316189, IMG submission 204930) | Coastal sediment microbial communities from Maine, United States - Lowes Cove worm burrow | ecosystem: Environmental > Aquatic > Marine > Coastal > Sediment | place: USA: Maine...
CCCGTTCGGCGCACCGCAATACCCGCAAAGTGGCAATTTCGGTTCCCGTGGCAAGATGGACAAATGTACCTTCTGCGCCGGTGGTCCCGAAGAAGCCCACTCGGCTGAAGAGTTCAAAAAATATGGCCGCAACCGCATGGCAGAAGGCAAATTGCCGATCTGTGCCGAAATGTGCTCAACCAAGGCGCTGCTGGCTGGCGATGGCAACATCGTCTCCAACATCTACCGTGAGCGCGTCGTCGGTCGTGGCTTTGGTTCAGGGGCTTGGGGCTGGGGCCGTGCCTATCAGGGCGGCGCGTCCTGAGTTGAACTGACATAAGAACAGAGGCGGTGTATATTGTACACCGTCTCGCCTTCCATCCGACAGGAGCAATCTATGATGTTGCCAAAACTGACAGCAGCACTGTTTTTCATTGCACTGATGCTTGTGCCGGTGCTGATGTCCTCAGATGCCGCATATGCCCAGTCGGTTCGCCCGCCTGCAAATGCTGTTAATCAGCCCGGGCAGGGGCCAGAAAGAATTGGCACCAGCAACACGCTGGGCGAAGATTCCCAAAGCGACTATTGGCGCGCCCTCAGGCATGGCCGCAGCGGCATTTCGACTTCTGGTCCAGGGGGCGGATTGCTGATCCAGTCGCAAGGTGAAGACTGGCGGCTGATCCGCAAACAATACATCATCAAATATAGCGGTTCGGTTTTAATCGGCGTGCTGGCGCTTCTGGTTCTGTTCTATTTTATACGCGGCCGGATTCGCCTCAAGGGCGGGCGCTCGGGCAAGACCATTTCAAGGTTTTCACTGTCCCACCGCACCGCCCACTGGTTCATGGCCAGTGTTTTTATTCTGCTGGCGGTCTCTGGCCTGATCATTCTGCTTGGCCGCACTGTACTGGCGCCGCTAATCGGCAAAACCGCCCATTCAATTATCGCCAGTGCAGCCATGCAGGGCCATAACCTGTTTGGCCCGTTATTCATCATTGCCCTTGTCTGGCTTTATTACATGTTTGTGCCGGGTAATTTTTTCAAAATGGTTGACCTCAAATGGCTGCTGAAAGGGGGCGGCCTGATCGGCGGTCATGCCAGTGCCGGGCATTACAATTTTGGTGAAAAGGTGTGGTTCTGGGCCGTTGCCTTCGGCGGCTTGCTGATATCGATCACCGGCATCATTCTGGAATTCCCGTGGCTGGCGGCCAATTTGCAACTGCTGCAGGTATCAACCATAGTACATGCTGTTGTCGCTATCGGCCTGATCGCTTTTGCTCTTGGCCATATCTATATCGGTACCCTTGGCATGGAGGGTGCTCTTGATTCAATGACAACCGGTGATGTCGATATCAACTGGGCCATAGAACATCATGATTTGTGGTATGAGGAAGTGACCGGCAAACCTGTTCAGGCGGATAAGTCAGCCGACAATGAAGCACCCGGCCATGCGCAAGTTTATACACAGTCCAGGTCATAGGCAGGGAGCTTGAGATAAAATGACATTTTTACAAATCGTCGAAGGCCCGCTGTTTTATATCGCTGCTGCCGTGTTTGTTATCGCCGCCCTGTGGCGGCTGATCGGCATCATCCGCATTGGCCACAAAGCCGATATAGCGCCGCCAAAAGGTTCAGCAACCGGCGGCTTCATTGCCGGAAACTTGCGCCATTTCGTGCCGAGAAAATCATTTGCCAAGCGCACCTGGATACATCTTGTTGCCGGTTATTCTTTCCACCTTGGGCTGTTTGTCCTGTTGCTTTTTGCAGCGCCACACATAGATTTTGCCAGAGACAGAATTTTCGGCTTTGACTGGCCGGCCATGCCGCGCTGGGGCTTTATTGTTGCGGCTCAATTTGCCTTTGCCGGGCTGATCATGCTGTGGGTGCGCCGCTTTGCTGATCCGGTTATGCGCCTTATATCAGACTGGGACGATCACATCGGCAGCTGGCTGACATTTCTGGTCATGCTCACCGGTTGTCTTGCCTTGCAGGAATCTCATGACGCCCTGAAAGCCATCCACATGCTGTTTGTCGATATCTGGCTGATCTACTTCCCGTTCAGCCGCCTGATGCACGCCCTGACATTCTTCTTGTCGCGTGGCTATACCGGTGCAACCTATGGCCGAAAAGGAATGACGTTATGACTGCAACATCCCAAAAAGCTGTCGATAAATTCCTTGAAGTGATTGATTCTGATATAGCCGCTTTTGCCGAAAGCTGTGTTCACTGTGGTGAATGCGCTGAGGCCTGTCATTTCTATCTGGCCACCAAAGATCCGAAATATACCCCGACCTATAAATTATTCCCGCTGGTCAAAGCCTATAAACGTCACAAAAGCCCCATATCGGGCATTGCCAAAATGCTTGGCTTTGCCCCGGCCGAGGTCACCGAGGAAGAACTGCGCGAGTGGGAACCGCTGGTCTATGATTCCTGCACCATGTGCGGGCGCTGCACACTGGTCTGCCCGATGGCGATCGATATTGCAGGCACCATACGCAAAATGCGCGAAGGCTATGTCGCGGCTGATATTGTGCCCGACGGACTGGTTTCCGCTGCGGCCAATGCCGAGCGTACCGGCAGCCCGATGGGTGTTACCCTCAAGGCATTGAGCGCCCAGATTAAACATCAGGAAGAAGCCACCGGCATAAAAATTGAGATCGATAAAAAAGGTGCCGACTATATGGCGCTGCTGTCATCAATGGAAATCATGGGGTTCCCTGAAATTATCGGCGCCTATGCCAAATTGTTCAAACAGGCCGGTGTCAGCTGGACCATTTCTTCCAAGGCTTTTGAGGCCACCAATGTCGGGGTCCAGATTGGCTCCGGCAAGATGGCCAAAATGTTGGTGGAGCGCATTGTCGATGCGGCAGAAGAGCTGGAAGTCAAGCATGTCATCAGCCCTGAATGCGGCCATGCCTATGGTGCTTTGCGCTGGGCCGGCCCGAATATGGTCGGCAAGGAGTTTTCCTTCAAGGTGGTTCACATCATCGAGTTGCTCGACCAGTTGCGCCGTGAGGGTAAAATTCCTGTCGGTGAAAAAGATACAAGACGCATGACCTTGCACGACCCGTGTCAGATTATCCGCCGTGGCGGCCTGTTGCAGGAACCGCGTTCATTGCTCAACGATTCCTGTTCTGATTTTGTTGAAATGGAAGGCGCTGGCATTGCTAATTTGTGCTGTGGTGGCGGTGGTGGTGTTTCAGCCAACCCGCGGGCTGAAGAATTGCAAATGGCGGCCTTTTCGAAAAAACTCGACCAGATCAATGATGTCGGTGGTGTTGAGGCGGTTGTTGTTCCTTGTGCCAATTGCCGGACGGTATTTGAGGATGGTCTTGATGAGTTTGAGGCTGACTTTGAAGTGATTGGTCTGGGTGAACTGGTGGCAGATACGCTGGCGACAAAGTGACCGGTTGAATGCTGTCGGTCTGGCGATATTTTCTGGTTTTCCTTATTTTTCCAGCCTTGCCACTTCAGGTACAGGCACAATCAACCCTTGCCCATAATTCTGCAAATCTTGTCGGCCACGGTGGCCCGGTCAAAGCCATAATCGTCAGTCATGATGGCACCCGTGCCCTGACCGGCGGCTTTGACTATGCCGCCATGTTGTGGGACATTAAAATCCGCAAAAACCCGCGCCTGGTAAAACGCTTTCCCGATCATGATGGCGGCGTAAATGCGGTTACTTTCATCAACAACAGCCGATTTGTCAGTGCTGGTGATGATGGCACGGTTTATCTCTGGGATACAAAAAAGGCTAAAGAACCGCATCGTTTCAAAGGTCATCAGGCCAAGGTGCTGTCTGTCGCGGTGTCCCGTGATCAACATATAGCCGCCTCTGCAAGCTGGGACCGAACCATACGCCTGTGGGATCTGAAAAACTTGCAACCTGCCGGGGTTCTTTCCGGACACAAGGGCCCGGTCAATGCGGTGCTGTTTTCTGCCGATGGGGAATCTGTCTATTCAGGCAGCTATGATGGCACCATAAATAAATGGCAGGTAACAACAAAATCCCTCATCCGCCCGGTCTATCGCCATGGCTGGGGTATTAATGTCATGGCCTGGTTGCCTGGCAAAAGCAAAATCCTGTTTGGGGCGATAGACGGTTCGCTACAGATTTATGATCTGCAAACAGACAGTATTGCCAAAGTTCTGATCCCGCACCAGCGCCCGGTTCTGGCTCTGGCGGTTTCAAAAGACGGAAAATTTCTTGCCAGTGGCGGCGGTGACGGAGTGATCAGGGTCTGGCAGACATCTGACTGGTCGGTGGTTGAAGAACTCCATTCCACTTTTGGCCCGGTATGGGCGCTGGATTTTTCCGATAACCACCACATCTATTATGCCGGACTGGATGATCATGTTGTTGCCTGGAAAATATCACCGCGCGAAATTGGCAAAGAGGTACAGGGAAAATTCCCGCGCCGCTTTCAAAAACTTGAAAACATGTCACTTGGCGAGCGCCAGTTCACCCGTAAATGCTCCATCTGCCACACCCTGAAACCGGGTGATGCCAACCGGGCCGGGCCATCGCTGCACGGTGTCTTTGGCCGCCGGGCCGGCAGTCTTAAAGGATATGCCTATTCCACCGGCTTGATAAAGTCTGACATTATCTGGAGTGAAACAACAATCGACAAATTATTTCTCCACGGACCGGAAATTGTCACACCCGGCTCGAAAATGCCGCTACAAAGAATATCAGATAAACAAAAGCGTCAGGCATTGATAACTTACCTTAAGCGCGAAACCCAAAAACAACCCGGAGAGTAAGATGTCAGGTGACCATTTTAACATGTCGATGCGCAAATTCTTAAAACAAGTGGGGGTTACATCACAAAAGCAGCTTGAAGCCGTTGCCCAAAGCATGCCCGGTGGCATGACTGAAATGAAAGTAAGAATGGTGTTGTCCGTGGATGGCACGGATTTTCAGCATGTGGTTGAAGGACACATCGATCTGGATGTCTGATTAGTGATGAGTATGTCTGAACAAAACCCGGTCGTGCCACCGCTGCTCAATGCCATCAGGGCATCTGACCCGTTTGACACGGCATTGCAAAACTTAACCACCGGGAGCGCTGGCACTGGGGCAGGGGACCTGTTCTGGTCTTCAGATAACAAAGTCACCAACCTCGCCATTGTCCTTGAGCCCGATGTGTCAAAACGCCAGGCACTAGAGATGATCCCGCTGGCCATGGTGGCGCTGGGCGATTGTCTGGGCGTGCTGGTGCCGCCTCAGGTCGCGGTGCAGTTTCGCTCACCCCTGCAGATTGTGGTCAATGGCGGCGTGGCCGGCGTTGTGACAGCAGCCATTGATGGAAATGACACAAAAGAGACGTCACCCGACTGGCTGCTGCTTGGCGTTGAAGTGGGACTGGCCCGGGCTGATGATGCCCCCGATCCCGGCCTGACGCCTGACCAGACAACACTGGATGAAGAAGGTTGCGAGGCGCTCGGCCACATCAAATTTATCGAAACATATGCCCGTCATTTTTTATCGTGGATGGCCATCTGGCAGGATGAGGGCTTTACCTCTGTCGCCCGTTCATGGAAGTTCAAGGCCGAGGATGAAAGCGATCCGGATATGGAACTGATCGGTCAGGCGGTAACGGTAGTCAGGAAAACCAGATGAGTAAATTGCTGCGAACAATCCGCTTTGATGAGTCAGACGAAAACGTCTTTCACCACACCGCCGCTCAACAGGAATGGGCCATCTCGTGTGCCTTTCAGTTTTGCGATCATCAGTGGGAGGAACTGGATGGCAAAACCCGTCAGGCTTTCAGCAACGGTTTTCTCGGCCTTGCCTCATTTGGCTATTCAACATTCGGCTGTGTCACCAACATCACCGCCAGCGCTCTTGCCGAGGTCGAGATGATGCTGGCCAAATATATCTATGAAAACTATGGCGCACCTGATCTGAAATCAGCCCTTGAAGCAGCCAGGCAGGAAATTGCTTACACCTGCCAGCTGTGTGAAGAAGTGCCCGAAAATACAGTCTTTGCCGTCAAGCGCGAGTTCACCATGGACGGCCGCATAAAAGAAGCCTTCCACAAAATCGATGTGCAAGACGAAACCGGCCTGCATGCCAAAATCTGGACTGTTGTTGAAGATAATTAGAAATTCAATATGATAAATCACTTTAGAATTATGATTCAACACGTTGAAATGAATCATAAAACGCAGACCACTATTTCCGGAAATTAATGCCGGGTTGGCTCATCGTCATCGTCAATATAATCAGCTGCCGTCAGGGTTCGGGGTACAGTTCCCATTGCCATCGGGTCTTTTTCATTTTCAGCCATGGTGATCACCCGGCAATTTTCACACATCTTCAACAGCGCCAGTTGATCACTTGTTTGGAACATCGGATTTTTGCCAGCCAGAATGCCGATAACTTTTTCAATGGATGATTTCGACCCAAATGGTTTGCCACACTTGCTACACTCAAACGGTTCTTCTTCATTCAGAACGATGGGCGACAGGGCAGCCTTGTCAAAATTATAACGCGGCACTAGCGAGATGACTTTCTCCGGGCATGTCACCCGGCACAACCCGCACTGCACGCATGAATGTTCGGTAAAGGAAACCTGCGGCCGGTTCTCATGATCGCCAAGCGCCCCGGCCGGACAGGCCCCGACACAGGACAGACAAAGCGTGCAGTTTTCAGTATCGATGACAATCTGCCCGTAAGGCGCATGACTGGGCAAATCGAGAACCTCAAGGCTGGCCGGTGCCATGGCATTCAGATTGCTCAACGCCAGCCGGGCCGTTTCGCGCTTGTTTTTGCCGGCACTGATATTTTGCGGCGCCGGTGTTCTGATTTTGGCAATGGCATTCAATACTTCAGCCACCTTGTCCGGGTCATCTTCACAGACAAGTTGCACCTGCATGGCCTTGTCAAATTTCATGGCGCGTAAAAATGTGTTGGTCAGCTCGGCCTGAAATTCCAGCGCCGATAATTCATTCTGCTTTTTGAGCGAGGCCAGAACAACCACACTTTGAACACCACTGGTAAAAAAGGCACTCAAGGCATCATGGCCGATATGGGCAATGGATTGAACCGCCAAAGGCAATACATGCCCGTCCAGCCCGTCACCAAAGCGGGCCATGGAGGCAATCAGCCTGTCGCCATGCTCGTGTTCATGCACCAGCAAAACAGGGTTCTTACCCCCGGCCGCAAGATAGGTCGATACCATGATCTGGCTCTGTTTGATCAGGTCGGCACGGTCGGGATAAGCATAAGATATCGCCCCGGTCGGACAGCTTGACGAACAATGCCCGCAACCGTCACAAATCTTGTGCGCTACCCTGACTTTGTCGCCGTCTGAAAAAATCGCCGAACTCGGACAGTTATCTATGCAATTGCTGCACCCGGTCTGACCGTTGCGGCTGTGGGCGCAAATGGCTGGATCATAGGAAACATAAAACGGTTTTTCGAACTCGCCGACCAGATCGCAAATGTCAAACATCGCTTCGGCAACCTGTACCGGATTATTCGGGTCCACACGCACATAGCCATCACGCCCGTGCCGCATATTCAACAATGACTCATGGCCAGAAAGGTCAAACAGCAAGGCGGTTGCAAGCTCAACACCACTTTCAGTGTCATTAAAGGCAAGTTGCTGGCGCGAACTGGCCTGCGCCCCGGCAAAATGATCAAGCGTGGCATAATATTGTCCCATGGACCCCGACAGGGATGTAATTGCGCCGCGATAGATCGGAAATTGTGTAGAAGCGGCAACAAATACATCAGCCGTCTCCCCACTTAATACAAGTGATACATCCAGGCGGCTCGACAGTTTTTCAGCCACATCAAAGGCCTGCTGCCCGGCACCATAGACAATACAACTGCCGTCACTGCTGACCGGCAATAACCCAGTCGGTGTCGGATCATGGCTGGCAGCGGCAATTAGTGCTGCCATTTTGGCTTGCGCCTTGGTCCCGGCTTTGCTCCAGCCAGCGGTTTCACGAATGTTGACAAATTCAATATCAACATCGTTTTGCGTTTCGTTGTGCTCTTGTGCCAGTTCATGAAAAAGAGGTGCTTCCTGTGTACAGGCAACAATCATCTTTTCTCCCTCGTTGCCATCAAGTGCAGCTTCAAATTTGTCCACCTGTGAGCGGCATAAATGCGTATGGATTTCAGGCTCTTTTTCAAGCCCCAGATGTGCGGCCAGTTTTTTTGAACTGATGTTCATTGTTCCCTGGCAATTGCACACAAGCAGTTGACAACTAAACGCTTTTTCTTCTTGGTAAGCCTTTGTCACTGCCTGTCCTCCATTGCATATTATTTTGTCGCGACTATAGTATGTTTAAACAAAAAGAACTATGGCAAAACAGCTGGAAAAAGATGGTATGACAGAAACCGGACAGCTAGAGGAATATTCAGCAAAGCGGGTTGAAACCGTTCCCTGTTGCGTCATTCTTGCCCGCAAGGAGGTCGAGTCACCGTGGGCTGATTATACCTGGGAGCCGGTATCGGTCGTCCTTGATGCCCCGCAGGGTGTGCATGGCAAGATTGCCAGTCAGGGCGAGGGCTGGACGCATTATTTTATGGAATGCAATCCGCTGGAACTGCATCGCAAAGACGCACCAGCCTATCGCGAATGTATTCAGGATGGTGACAAGGCTTCATTGTGGGTGGTGCTGGCTGAAGATGACGATGTGGAAGAAGAATTGCCCTATTATGTGCAACTGGTCACAGCTTCGCCCTATGAAGCACAGGATTATCTTGATTCCGGTGAGTTGATTATTGAAGCCGTTGACATGCCAGAACTGTTGCGGGCTTTCATCAAGGATTATGTCGAGCGTTGCCCGCCCGAGGAAGAATTTATCAAGCGCAAGCAGAAGAAAAAATTCCACGAGGAACACAGTTTCGGCCAGCAATCACTGCATGAAATCCGTCAATTCACCAAGAAAAGGCATTAGCGCCATGACCGATGACAAAAAGGGTTTTGCTTCCCGATGGTCTCAGCGCAAGGTTGCAGCGCGCACTGAAGATGCGCCGGAAACGCAAGTGCCAGAAAAAGTTGCACATCTGCCGGAAACGGAAGAAACGCAGACAGCCGTTAAAGAGGACAAAACCGATACAGAGTTGTTGACCGAGGCGGACTTTGATGATGTTGACTTTGAAGCCCTTGACAAATCATCAGATTATACCCGTTTCATTCAGTCCAATGTACCTGAAGAAATTCAAAAGAAAGCCCTGCGCAAATTGTGGGAGTCGGATTCGGTTTTTGAAGTACTCGACGGCATGAATGACTATGATGAGGATTTTACCGGCGACGGTCTGGCTGGCAAGGTTTTCAAATCTGCCTATAAGGTCGGTCGTGGTTTTATGACCGATGAGGATGAAAAACCGGCTGTTGAAAATGTCGATGAAAATGCCACAGAAACTGCTGAACAGGAGCAAACACAAGAACAGAACGCGGCTCAAATTGAAGCGCCGGATGACGAGCCTGAAAGCTTGACTGTTCCCGACCATGAACAACCTGAACAGGTTTGACCCCGGCAACCAAAACAGATAAGAGCCGGCCATGCGTAAAATTTTCATTGTTTTTGGCATCACAGCCCTTGTTTTAATGCTGACCTTTGGAGCGGCAGAGCAATATGCTGACCGCTCGGCAATCCCGCGTTATTGTGCCGATAAAACAAATGTGCTTGCCCGGGTGAGGGACATAATTACCAAAGGCGAACCGGTCGGGCAGGGGGCCAAGCGACCTTTCATCGTGGCAGCAAAGCTGATTTTTCTCGTCCCGCAACGCGATAACGAGACAGTCTCCGGCTATATTGAGCGACTGCAGCGGCATCTGGACAAGAAATGCAGATAACAGTCTGAACCCGGTACGGCTTATTTTACACCCCGTTGATGCTCGTCAATTACAACCCCGGTCCGGTTTGTAAAAGTCCCAGCAAAGTAATCCAGAGCGTTTCATGTTTTGTTTGAATCACAAATACAGCATGAAACGCCAGATTATCAAAGAATTGGGTAGGCGCGTCCGCTTCAATGTGAACCGGACACACTTCAGGTTTTGAGGGGACAGGGTGGCTATGTCTGAAAAAACTGATAGCAAATCATCACCAGACAGCGAGGTGCTGGGCAAAACTGTGTTCTTTATTACAGTCATTGCCATGCTGGTGTTTTTCTGGTGGTTGCTGATCTATGACCACGGCGTTGTCTCGGTCCATTAATTGAAAATTTGGAGAAATAGCGTGCTTTCAAACAAATGGCTTGTTCTGGTTGCTGCCCTTCTCATTTGGGGGGTCTATTTCCAGACCATGGACTGGGTGCTGATGGAGGCCCAGGGCCTGCCGGTCACAATGTCCCTGATGCCGAGGTAAATGATAAAAATGTTGAATAATCCATTTAAGGTATTCGTTTTCCTTGCCTTCACTCTTCTGGCCCTGTTTCCAGAATTGGCCTTTGCGGCTGAAACGGCGGGTGAAGCGGTTGCCGCTGCTGCGCCCAAACCAACCCGCGCCGATTATCCGCAGATTGCCGGTATGAATGCCCGCACCCTGGCCTGGGGCTTTGCCCAGATGCACCTGTTTCTAGCCGCCTTTGTCCTGGCCGTGCCTTTGTTTTCTATCGTTATGGAATATCTTGGCCACATCACCAAAGATGAACGCTATGACAACATGGCCCACGAGTTCATGAAAATCACCATGTCGGCCTATTCGCTTACGGCGCTTTTCGGGGGCACGCTGGCGCTGACGCTGTTTTTGTTCTACCCGCATCTGATGGGCTACCTTATGAAGGTATTCCGCGGCCAGATGCTGCTTTATGCGCTGCTGTTCCTGCTCGAATCCGTCACGCTCTATATCTATTATTATTCCTGGAACGCCATGCGTTATGGCAATCGCAAATGGTATCACATGTCAATCGGTCTGTTGCTCAACACCGTTGGCCTGACACTGATGTTCGTTGCCAATGCCTGGGCGACCTTCATGATGTCGCCTTCAGGTGTTGACCCGGCAACCGGTGCCGTGGTTGGAAGCGTTTGGGACGCAACCCGCAATCCCTTGTGGAACCCGGTCAACCTGCACCGTTTTCTGGCCAATATTGCCTATGGCGGGGCGATTGTCGGGGCCTATGCCGCCTATATGTTCCTGGCTGAAAAGAAACAACAGATCAAGGCCCATTATGACTGGATGGGCTATACCTCGAACTTTATCGCCATTGCCGGCTTCCTGCCACTGCCCTTTGCCGGATATTGGCTGATGGCCGAAATCTATGCCTATTCACAACAAATGGGCATTACTGCCATGGGGGGTATTCTCGCCTGGCTGTTTATCATTCAGGCGGTGCTGATTGGCACTATCATGCTGGCGGCCAACTATTATCTGTGGTGCGGCCTGATGCGCACCGACCGTGGCGCTGAATATGGCAAATATGTAAAATATATAGCTGTCGTCATTGTTGGCGGTTTTTTGGTTTGGGTCACCCCTCATTCGCTGATTTTGACAACCGATGAAATCCGCATGCTTGGCGGCACCCATCACAAATTCCTCGGGCCGCTTGGCATTATGCCAGCCAAAAACACCGCCGTAAATCTGATGCTGGTCTTTACCTTCCTGTCCTTCCAGATGTTCTATCGCTCCAGCCGTATTCCAACTGTTTCATGGGCCAAAGCCGGCAATATGGTGATTGTCGCCCTCTATGTCGTCGGCTGTACCAATATCGTACTGGCGGGCATTTATGGCTACATCACCCCGACAGTTTACAAGGTTGGCGCTTCGGTGCCGCAGGTGGTCTCAACCCTGTCGATCATCGTTTTTGCGGTTATCATAGACATTTTCATGCTGCGCGGGGCCAAAACGACGAAAGTTCACTGGGGCCGCATGTCTGAGCGCTCGCAATACGCCCTGTTTGTACTGCCGGTGGCCTTTACCTGGCTGATGGGACTGATGGGTTATATCCGCTCAAGCCTGCGCACCCACTGGCATGTTTATACCATTATGAAAGACAACTCACCTGAAGCCTATATTCCGACAATCGGTCAGGCGGGCAATACGATTACCGTTATCACCTTGAGCTTTATGGCGATCATGGTGTTTGTTTTCTGGTTGTCGCGACTGGGGTCCAGCAAGCAGGAGACGCCGTCATGACTTTTGCCCGTGTGATGATCTTTTCTCTGTTCACCCTGTTGGCCTTTACCGCCTTCTCCAATCTGGTGCCACAGGTCCAGGGCGACCCACCGCAGGAAGAAAAAGTCGATACCGTTTCGCTTGATATGGCGGGCATGATTTCCCTCGGCGAACGGTTGTTTTCGGGCAAGGGCACTTGCACATTGTGCCACAACAACCTTGGCCGCGCCCCAGATCTGCTGGAACTTGACCTGGCCAAGGCTTTTCCTGAACGCATTGCCGATGCCCGTTATGAAGGTATCGCCAAAGGCAAGACCGGTGCCAAGGCGGTGGAGGAATATCTGATCGAATCGATGATTGATCCGTCAAAATATGTCGTTACCGGTTTCGGTAAAAAAGGTTCAAACGACACCATCAGCCAGATGCCAAAAGTTGACGCTGCCCCGGTTTCCTTGTCGAAAGTGGAAATTGACGCCCTGACAGCCTTCCTGCAGGACAAAGCCGGTTTGACTCCGACAGTTCCGCTGCCAAGCGCCGAAGAGGCGCCTGCTGAAAAGTCAGATAGTGATGACGAGGAAGAACAAGGTCCGGCCACCACTGCCGTTGCCGCCCTGGAAAAATACAATTGCGGCACCTGTCACGATCTGGAAGGTTCTGAGGCCGATCTTGGTCCCAAACTGAAAGGCATCGGCAAAAAGATGGACAATGCCAAAATCATCGAAGCCATTATCAAACCCAATGCCGAAATAGCGCAAGGCTATGAAGAAGGCACCATGCCCGATGATTTCGGTGAACAGATGCGGGTCAGTGAATTGAACCTGATCGTTGAATATCTCAAGAAGTTACCGGAATAGGCATAGAGCGTGACCATGAAACGATTTTTTTCATACCCACTGTTTTTGTCAGTTCTGACACTTGCCGGTTGTTATGTGCTGTTTGCCCATATCATCTCGCCGCCATTGCCTAAGTCGCTGCTCATTCAATATATGGTTATTATTGCCGTCGCCATAGTGCTGGTGGCGACATTTAACAATGAAACGGCAGAACGCTTTGGCGCACCGATCAAAGCCCTTCTCGGCAGTCCGTCAATGGCCGTACCCCGTTTCATTGCCCTGGCTGTCATTGTCGTTGGCGTGGCCGGGCTTGTTTATAATAAAATAAAGCCATCCACGGCCTCACCGGTCGAGTTGCGCACGGTACATCCGGCCCCGCCATCATCGCTCAAAGTCTATGGCAAAACCTACAACCTGCTCAAATTGACTAACCCGGTTCGCGATGCCAATCCCAAGGGCAGCGATGGCTATGCAGAAGCGGTCAAAGCCGGTGGCGATCTTTATTACAAGAATTGTATTTATTGTCATGGTGACCTGCTCGACGGCAAGGGCCATTTTGCCGATGCCTTTAACCCGCGCCCGATCAATTTTCAGGATGTCGGCACCATTGCCCAATTGCAGGAAGCATTTTTGTTCTGGCGTATTGCCACTGGTGGCCCGGGCTTGCCGCGCGAAGGTGCCCCATGGTCATCTGCCATGCCGGTCTGGCATGAAATGCTCAAAGAGGATGAAGTCTGGAACATTATCACCTTCCTCTATGACTACACCGGTCAGGTGCCACGCACCTGGGAGCTTGAAAAGACTGAAGTTAAAAAGGAAAAAGAACCGGCA
>Ga0316189_10004307_pt1 | contig 13715 bp, 9 predicted proteins | sample LowCovwburrow_MG_FD_204930 | JGI IMG/M metagenome (GOLD analysis project Ga0316189, IMG submission 204930) | Coastal sediment microbial communities from Maine, United States - Lowes Cove worm burrow | ecosystem: Environmental > Aquatic > Marine > Coastal > Sediment | place: USA: Maine...
ATGGGAATGGGGGTGTGAAAAGCCGGCTTTTTTCATCAGAGCAGGATAGCTCTGAGATGTTGAAGATTTTGGGTTATTAAGCCTTGCTTTCTACCTCATTAACCATTTTTAACATCTAATTTATACCGCTAAACGTACCCGTTATGGAGGTATTAATCGAAATACCGTAATTTACAGGGGTCAAAAAAATAAACTCGAAATGAAAAAGATTTTACTACTAGCATGTGTATTTGCATCGGGTATTCTTCAAGCTCAAAACAGGAATTCCTACTCAGGCAGCATAGACCTGAATAACGTGGTGGATGATAAGCTACAGGTATTTGTCGCTCTTCCACAAACAAATCAGTCAGAGGTTGAATATCACATTCCGAAAATCGTTCCGGGCACTTACTCGATCAGTGATTTCGGAAGGTTCGTTACCGATTTCAAGGCAATGGATTCCGAAGGTTCTGAACTTGAATTAGAAAGGTTGAGCGACAATAAATGGCTAATTAAAGGAGCGGACAAACTTCAAAAAATCAGCTATTGGGTGGAAGACACCTACGACACTGATAAAGGTAATGCCATATTCGAACCAGGCGGAACTAACATTGAAGACGGGAAAAACTTTGTAATCAACACATTTGGTTTTTTCGGGTACATCAAAGGGATGAAAGACCTGGCGTATGAGGTAAGCATCACTCACCCGGAAGGCCTTTATGGTGGCACTTCAATGATAGACAGCAATGATGATCCATTGATAGATACATTCACCGCACCAAATTACTTTGACCTGGCTGACGCCCCGATCATGTACAGTAGCCCCGATACCACCACTATGATGGTTGGCGGCGCCGAAATATTGGTCCAGGTGTATTCACCAAATGACGTGATGGATTCTAAGTTCGTCATGGAGAATGTTTCTGAAATACTGGTTGCCCAGAAGGATTATTTAGGCGGGACACTGCCAATCAAAAAGTATGCTTTCCTCATCTATTTGCTTGGAGGGCCGAGTTTGTCAGGCGGTTTCGGAGCTTTAGAGCATTCTTATTCATCGATGTATTCGCTGCCGGAAGTCAATCCAATTTTGTTGGCTCAAACAGTAAAAGACGTTGCCGCACACGAGTTCTTTCACATCATTACTCCATTGAATATCCATTCTGAGGAGATTGGCAATTTTGATTTCATCGATCCGAAAATGTCGCAACACTTGTGGATGTACGAGGGTGTTACTGAATATTCAGCTGGCCATGTACAGGTGAAACACGGACTCATGGGTTTGGATAATTATCTCAGTGTGATAGAGGGGAAGATTGCACAATCGCAGACTTTTGATGATAGCCTACCCTTTACAACCTTAAGCAAATTGTGCCTTGATGAGCACGAAGACCAGTACCAAAATGTGTATCAGAAAGGTGCCTTGATTGGAATGGCGCTTGACATCAAATTGAGAAAATTATCTGGTGGGGACTATGGGATCCAGGACCTAATGCAAGAGCTGGCCAAATATTACGGTAAAGAAACTTCGTTCAAAGATGATGAACTGTTTGACAAGATTGTGTCTTTGACCTACCCTGAATTGAGGGAATTTTTTGATCTGTACGTTGCTGGCCCTAATCCACTTCCCTACAAAGAATTGTTCAGCGAGGTTGGGTTGGAATACATTGCGTCTGGTACTAAGGAGCAGTTGACCATGGGTAACATTGGATTGAGCCTCAATGGCGAAACTGATCGCGTATATGTAAGCAATCTTGATGATGTGAACGAGTTTGGCCTTGAAATGGGCTATCAGGAGGGTGATGAGTTTCTATCGTTTAATGGAGCGGAAGTGACTCCACTGGGCTTTCAGCAAATAGTGGAAGATTTCAGAAGTGGCAATGCTGAGGGAGACAAAATAAAGGCTGTTGTGATGAGAACAGTGAATGGTAAAGCCAAAAAAGTGAAATTAAAGGCTGCCGCAGTTATGGTGTCAATGGATGTTGAAAATTCAATAGAGATAAATCCGAATGCAACCGAGGAACAAATTAGCTTGCGAAAAGCGTGGGTAGGAGCTTAAATTATAGATGAAAATAATTCACAGACCAACAGGGGAACTTATTGCTGAGGGGAAAAAGGGTTGGTCCATTTTTCCTTTTGAAGGCAATTATTACATCAGCCAAAAGGCATTAAAAACTATGGGCTTCAAACACAGTTTTATTCCCGGTTTATGCCCTTACAAATTCATTTACCTGTGGATGAATTTCAAACCGGCGGAAGGCACTGAGAATAAAATGCTTGGCTGGATGTACGTCATCCCAAATCCTTTATTTCCTTTTATCTGGTTTCGTGTAGCTGTGCCTCAACATCATGAGAATATTGAAATAGTTGAGGGCTAATATTAACAAGCGATTCTACTGTTAGTGTAATCATCTTCGGCAATAAAATTGAAATCAATGCCCAATAAATCGGCAATATCTTCACCGGTTTCCAGCATGTCTTCATCGTCTTCTTCGTAATACCAGTTGATGATTACTTCGATCCCGTTCTTTTTAATTTCAGCTAATTTCCTAAGGATCTGGAAAATACATTTCAAGGAACTGGTATTGAAGTATTCCAGGTTTACGTTGATTGTTAGGTCTGCAGAGACTTGGTTTTTGAGAAAGTTGTCAAGGTATTGAAAGACTGGATTATAAAAACCCAGTGAATTGTCGGGGCTTGATCGACCTCTCAGGTCTAATATGCCTTCATTCCAGTTAAATGAAACTAATGGTGTCAGGGGCGTAGGTTCCAGGTGTAAGTTTTGCATAAGTTAAGATTTTAATTCTGCCGGTTTAAATTTTCTTGGTATCAAAGGTATGAGCTTACCTGTTTTACTACAACGGGGTAATAAACCTAAATTTAACTAGGCACAATGCCTAAGCCGATTATTTAGGTAATGACGGAATGATGTTCTAATTATTTATTAATTATTTCAGAAAATCACACCAAAATTGATCAACTGACATCTTTGAGTTTATTGAAATATATTGACTTCGTGATCTTTTTGTGATAAAGGTTTTTTTAATTTGAAATGATATGAAGTCACTTTTCTATTTTGTCACTAGAGGTTGCCTGGGTTTAATTCTGATTGCTCTTTCTTGCTATAGCTGTATCGAATTGGGTGAGGAGCAAGTTCCTTCTTTTGAAGAATTCCAATGGAGTATTCCTGAAGAATTGGTGGAAGAAGGCAACGCGTTCGATTTAATAAAATCCATCGATGAACCTAAATTTATAAACGCCGATGAGGTTGACTTCCTTTCTGATGATGATCTTGTAATTGGATTTCAAGGAGCAGAAACCATTAGGGTCTACCCCTTTAAGATTTTGGATTACCATGAAATCGTAAATGATGAAATTGATGGATCTAAAGTGGCCATCACATATTGCCCTTTGACCGGCACTTCATTAGCCTGGAGCCGCATCATCAACGGAACGGAAACCACCTTTGGAGTTTCAGGCTTGTTGTTTAATGCGAACCTCTTGCCCTTTGACAGGGCAACGGAGTCTACCTGGTCCCAAATGCTGGGGCGGGGTGTAAGGGGTGAGTACAATGAACAAGACCTTTCAACCTATCCTTTGGTTGAGATGCCCTGGAGCCAGTGGAAAGAAGTCTACCCGAATTCTGAAGTACTGAGTTATGAGACAGGATTTGATATCAACTACGACCAGTATCCTTTGGGTAATTATCGACAAACAAACAGCCTAATTTTCAATGTCAAGACCTTCGACAATCGTTTGTTTGCCAAAGAGAGGACCCTTGGCGTTGTGGTTGACAGCGTGGCAAGGGTTTACCGATTTGACCTGATGGATCCTGATGGGTTGATCACGGTAGTAAATGACACGATTCAAAACCAACCAATTGTAGTTGTTGGCAATCAGCACTTTATGGTCGCTTTTTCTGCCGAGGGATTTGAGAGGATCGTACCAGTTCAAGGTGAACTCCCTATTATTTTGAGCGACAATCAGGGAAATAGTTATGACCTATTTGGGAAAGCGGTGTCCGGCCCAAATTCAGGTGAGCGGCTTAATCAGCCCGATGCCTACATGGGCTACTTCTTCGCCTTTGGAGCGATGTTTCCGGCTCCGGAAATATTTGAGTTTTAGTTGTTAGACGGCCTGAATAGGATATTATCTCAGATCCGTTGTTCGATTGATATGGTATGATTGGGATATACTTAACTTTTGAGTGCGGCGCAGGCTGTTTTTGGTCTTATCAAAAATGAAGGTCCCTCTGAGAAGAGAAAGGCTGGTGATTGGAGTTCACAAATAAAAAAACCGGACGTTGCGCCCGGTTCTTTTGGAATCCATAAATAATTGAACCTGTTTAACAGACTCTATACTTTAATACACCTGTTGTTGCATTTTATTATATCTGATATTCTCAAATTCATACCTGAAAGGTAATCCATAATACAATTGCATTTTGCTTTATTCGATGATGCAGTTGAATTATTCGACGAACAATCAGGTTGTTTTCGATGAATTGAAATTGATTTCATCAATCAATAGACAAAACAGCCACTTGTTAGTTATGTAGATTAAATGCTAAATTCAAAATGTACATTTTACATAAAAAACAAGTCATTCCAATCTCATTAAACGAATCCTGGGATTTTTTTACCTCTCCTCATAACCTCAAATTCATTACCCCAATCCACATGAATTTCGATATTATCGAGGGCGGTGATGACAAGATTTATCCCGGCCAGATTATTTGCTATAAGGTAAGCCCAATGCTGAGATTGAGGCTTGACTGGGTTACTGAGATTGCACAGGTGGTTGACAGGCAGTTTTTCATCGATGAACAGCGCTTTGGCCCCTATTCATTTTGGCATCATAAGCATTTCTTTAGAGAAGTTGAGGGCGGAACTGAGATTGAAGACCTGGTGCATTACAAATTGCCATTATCATTCCTGGGAAATTTGATTCATTCTGTCTCCGTTAAAAAGCAGCTTGAACATGTTTTCGATTTCCGTCAGCAAAAATTGATAGAACTTTTCGGATGAGCCACTATCTTCGAGGCCACAAATGAATTGGCTTCAACTATTATCATATCAGCGACCCGGTGAAAAAGCGGTAAAACCGCAAAACGAAGGGCAGGTGCGGAGTGCCTTCGAGGTGGATTACGACCGGATAATATTCTCTCACCCTTTTCGACGGCTGCAGGATAAAACCCAGGTATTTCCGCTCCCCGAGCATGACTTTGTTCATACCCGCCTCACCCACAGCCTGGAAGTTTCCAGCGTGGGCCGGTCACTTGGCAAACGGGTTGGTGAGCAATTGATCGAAAAACATCAGGAGCTGGCTAAAAGCCATTTCACCGCATTTGATTTTGGGGCAATTGTGGCTGCGGCCTCCCTGGCCCACGACCTGGGCAATCCGCCCTTTGGACATTCCGGTGAAGATGCCATTTCCGATTTTTTCATTAATAATGCCAAAGGCCAATTTTTCAAGGATCATGTCTCTGACAAGCAGTGGGCAGACCTTACCAATTTTGAAGGAAATGCACAGGGATTCAGGATATTGAACAGAAAAGGAACCCATGGCCTTAAGCTGACCATGGCCAGCCTGGCAGCATTCACGAAATATCCCAGGGAGTCTTTAATTGCGGAAGTTGACGACTCAAGGAAAAGCCAAAAGAAATACGGGTTCTTTCAGAGTGAGCAGGAAATATTTCAGAAAATAGCCGAAACAATCGGCCTGAATCGATTGTCAACAGGGGAGGCAATTTGGTGCCGGCATCCACTGGCTTTTTTGGTGGAGGCCGCCGATGATATTTGCTACAACATAATCGACTTTGAAGATGGATGCAGGTTGGGCCTGGTAAGTTTCGAACAAACACGAGACCTTTTGTCAGAAATCATCGGAGAAAAATATGATGAGTCCAAGCTGGATAAGATTATCGGCAAGGACGAAAAAATCGGTGTTTTGAGGGCGATGGCAATCAATCAGCTGATTAATGAAGTCTCTGAGTTTTTTATTCAGGAAGAAGATAAAATCCTTCAGGGTGAATACGATCAGGCATTGACCAATAATATTCCCGCCTCAGGGTCTTTGAAAAAAATCGAGAAGCTTTCAATCGAGAAGATTTACCGGTCTACCCAGGTAATGGAAAGAGAAGCGGTTGGCTTTAAAGTGATTGATGGTTTGCTGGAAGAGTTTACTGTGGCTGCATTCAATTCCCGTTTCAATAAAGGAGAATATTCCCGACAGCAACGGAGCATTTTTCGTCTCTTGCCGGAAACAATTAAAGCTGAATTAGTTGATCAATCTAACTCACCTTATGATGCGTTGCTGATCATAACAGACTTTGTTTCAGGCATTACTGATTCCTATGCTCTTTCGCTTTACAGAAAAATAAACGGCATTTCTTTGCCGGTTTCAAGGCCTATTTAAAAGAATTTTGAAAGTGCCATAGAGTTGGCCTACAAACTGTGGTGGGATAAATTGATTCGCTTACCTTTGCGCCCCTGAAATGTGGAGGTTTATTGCCCATACTATTCTTACCTATCGACGTATCCTGATCGTCCTCGTGGGATTGGTCACGATATTCATGGCCATAAAGTCCCAGGAAGTCCAGTGGTCTTTTGATTTGGCCAAGACCGTTCCGGAAACGGATCCGGAAATGATCTTTTTTAATGAGTTCAAAAAGCAATATGGTGAGGACGGCAATGTCCTCGCTTTGGGTATTAAAGATAGTGCTATATACCAGGTTGATAATTTCAGAAGGCTGAAATACCTGTCGGAGGAGCTGGCTAAACTCGGAGGGATAAATGACGTTTTAGCGTTGCCGAATTTTCATCGATTGGTGAAAGACAATGCTACTAAAAAGTTTAAACTGACGCAGATTTTCACCGACATCCCAGATAATCAGGATTCACTAAACGTCCTGTTGAATGAAGCTGCGAACATCAAACTTTATAGCGGTTTACTGCTCAACAAAGAAAATGGGGCTACCCTATTATTGGTCACGATTGACCGGGTAGTGCTCAATTCAAAGGACAGGAATGTGCTGATTGAGGACATCCAATTCGCGGGAGATGCCTTTTCTAAAGCCACCGGCATTAAATTATATTATGCAGGATTACCCTATGTGCGCAGTGTAACCACGGGAAAAGTCAAAAATGAGTTGAGGTTGTTCCTCATCCTGTCTGTTGCAATTACTGGCATTATTTTGTTTCTCTTTTTCAGGGCTGTTAATGCGGTAGTAATTCCGCTTATCATCATTGGGGTAATTGTGGTTTGGTCGATGGGGACTCTGGCATTGCTTGGTTTTAAAATAACCCTCCTCACGGGATTGATTCCACCAATTATAGTGGTCATCGGTATTCCGAATAGTGTATACCTTCTGAATAAGTATCATCAGGAATACCGCTATCATGGTAATAAAATCAAAGCGCTTCATCGCATTATCAGAAAAATTGGTATAGTCACCCTGATCACCAATTTTACTACTGCCGTCGGATTCCTCGTCCTCAGTTTTGCAAACATCACCATTCTGAAAGAATTTGGTATCGTTGCTGGTATTAATATCATGGCCACCTTCGTGGTGAGTATCATTCTCATTCCGGCGCTTTATTCTTATTTGCCAGACCCTTCCGAGAGAAACCTTCGGCACCTGGATTTCAGGCCTTTGGATAGTGTGTTGACCTGGCTTGACATTTTGGTCCATAAAAAGCGAACCTTAGTTTATGTTATTACAGTTGTTTTAGTCCTGCTGTCAGCATACGGTATGACCCGGATTAGGGCTGTGTCATTTATGGTGGATGACCTTCCCGAAAAAAGCGATATCAAACAGGATTTGAGGTTTTTTGAGAGCTACTTCAGCGGCGTGATGCCATTGGAAATAATAGTTGATACCGGAAATAAAAAGGGTGTTCAGAACCTTCGCAACCTTAGGAAAGTGGAAGAACTGACTACATTCCTGGATAGCATTGAATACATTTCACCGCCAGTATCCGTGGTTAGTTTCATTAAGGCAGCAAGGCAGGCCTACTACAATGACAATCCGGCTTTTTACTCCTTGCCAAATGATCGCGACAAGGCATTCATCTTGAGGTATTTGGCTGATGACGTTGACAGCCTGGGAGTGTCCAATGCTTTTGTAGACTCAACCAAACAAAAATTAAGAATTTCTTTAAGGGTGGCGGATATCGGATCAAATAGAATGGATTCGTTGGTCACAAAGGTGATTCAACCGAGGATAGAAGAGATTTTTGGAGGCTCAAAAATGAGCGCTACCCTTACCGGTACCACTCTTCTATTTATCAAAGGGAATAAATTTCTCATTGAAAATCTTCAAACCAGCCTGGTTATCGCTTTTATCATCATTTCAATCATTATGGGCATCCTTTTCAGGAATGTCAAAATGATCATCATTTCATTGGTCCCCAACGTTATTCCACTGATGATGACCGCGGGATTAATGGGTTATTACGGAATTCCATTAAAGCCTAGTACAGTCATAATTTTCAGTATTGCCTTCGGGATTTCCGTCGATGATTCCATTCACTTCCTGGCCAAATACAGGCAGGAACTGTTCGCCAATAATTTCTTTGTGCCAGTTGCAATCAGTAAAAGCCTGCGGGAAACGGGCGCAAGCATGATTTACACGTCGATAATCCTCTTCTTTGGATTTGTAATTTTTACCCTTTCAGATTTCCTTGGAACAGTCGCATTGGGGGCCTTGACTTCAATCACCCTGCTGATCGCCATGCTCACCAACCTCATCGTTTTACCATCATTGTTGCTCTCTTTTGATTCTGGTAAACGTGACACGGCCAAACATCTATGGGTTGAATTTGATGAGTTCTATTTTGAAGACGACGATGAAGAAATTGACCGTAGCCTGATCGAGGTAAAGGAAAATAAAGCCGGAATAATCGATTCGGTCTCTGAAAAGAAATAATTTTGCACCCTCAAAAATTTAAGGAGTAGTTGTGAAGTACCCTGAGTATAAGTCCCCTGATTATCCGGCAGTTGCAAAAGAGATACTATCTTATTGGGAAAGAAATAAAATTTTTGAGCAGTCTGTAGAAAACCGGGAGGGTCAACCTTCATTTACTTTCTACGAGGGACCGCCTTCGGCCAATGGCACACCGGGTATTCACCATGTGATGGCCCGAACGGTAAAAGACCTGTTTTGCCGATACAAAACCCAAAAGGGATTTCAGGTAAAACGCAAAGGTGGTTGGGACACCCACGGACTGCCTGTGGAGCTTAAGGTAGAAAAAGAGCTTGGGATTACTAAGGAAGATATTGGGAAAAAAATCTCCGTTGAGGAATACAATAATAAGTGCCGCGAAGCGGTCATGAAATTCAAGGATGAGTGGGACGACCTGACCAAAAAAATGGGCTATTGGGTTGACCTGGATGATCCTTACATCACTTTCAAGCCAAAATATATTGAGTCGCTTTGGTATTTGTTGAAGCAATTCTATGACAAAGATTTGCTTTACAAAGGGTATACAATCCAGCCCTATTCCCCGGCGGCGGGTACCGGCCTCAGTTCCCATGAATTGAATCAACCAGGAACCTATAAAGATGTAAAAGACACCTCAATTACAGGCCAATTTAAAGTGGTTCGTGATGAAAAATCGGAGTTTCTATTTGATGGCAACGAAGATGTTTCCATCCTGGCCTGGACCACCACGCCCTGGACCCTTCCGGGAAACTGTGCATTGGCAGTTGGTAAGAAAATTGAGTATGTCAAAGTAAAAACATTCAATCAATACGATTTCAAACCGATCAGTGTAATACTGGCAAAGGATAGGGTTAACGCATACTTCAGTGAGAAGGCCCGGCAAGTCACCATGGCTGATTATGAGCCAGGCCAGAAATTAATCCCTTTTGATGTCCTCGATTCCATAAAAGGAACTGAATTGTTGGGTGTTCGATACGAGCAGCTTTTGCCTTACGTTCAGCCTGAAGGGAAGGCCTTCATAGTAATCCCCGGGGATTTTGTTACCACTGAAGATGGTACAGGCGTTGTTCACACGGCCTCCCTGTTTGGAGCGGATGACTTCAAGGTCTGCAAAGAAAATGATATTGCGGCTATCACCGTAAAAGATGAAAATGGATTTGATGTGCCTGTGGTTGATAAGCAGGGCAGGTTTGTAAAGGAGATCACCGATTTTGGTGGCCGATATGTCAGGGAAGAATATTATCCTGATGAGGTGCGGAAAGATCCAGCATTCAAATCGACAGACGTATTGATTGCGATCAAGTTGAAAGAGGAAGGGAAGGCTTTCAAAGTAGAGAAATACGAACACTCTTATCCACATTGCTGGCGTACAGACAAACCAGTGCTTTATTATCCCCTCGACTCATGGTTCATAAAAACAACGGCCATGAAAGACCAGTTGGTTGCGCTCAATAACACAATCAACTGGAAGCCGAAAGCAACAGGAACAGGCCGCTTTGGAAACTGGCTGGAAAACCTGGTTGACTGGAACCTCAGTCGGTCTCGGTTTTGGGGCACACCACTGCCAATTTGGGTTTCCGAAGATAAAAAAGAACAGAAGTGCATCGGGTCAGTTGACGAGCTGGAGAAGGAGATTGAAAAATCAATCCAGGCTGGCGTGATGGGAAAATCACCTTTTGAGGGCATGGAAGAAATCGACCTTCACCGCCCTTATGTCGATGACGTGATTCTTGTGGGTGAAAGCGGCAATAAGTTGTTTCGTGAGCCCGACCTTATTGACGTTTGGTTTGATTCGGGAGCAATGCCTTTCGCCCAGTGGCATTATCCATTTGAAAACAAAGAGATTTTTGATGGCAGTTACCCCGCAGATTATATTAGTGAGGGTGTGGATCAGACCAGGGGATGGTTTTTCACACTCCATGCTATTTCCGGAATGCTCAATGACAGTGTAGCCTTTAAAAATGTGGTTTCCACGGGCTTGGTGCTTGACAAAAAAGGTAACAAGATGTCCAAACGACTGGGCAATGCGGTGAACCCGTTTGAGACAATGGACAAGTTTGGCCCTGACACCACCCGGTGGTACATGATCTCCAATGCCAACCCATGGGATAACCTAAAATTCGATTTGGATGGTGTGCTGGAGGTGCAAAGAAGATTCTTCGGAACACTTTTTAATACTTATTCCTTTTTCGCCCTTTATGCCAATTTGGACGGGTTCGAGTTTTCAGAGGAGAAGCAAATACCGGTGAATGAAAGAACCGAAAGCGATCAATGGATCATATCGCGGTTGAACTCACTCATCGCAGAAGTAGATTCGGCGTATGATGACTATGAGCCAACCAAGGCTGCCAGGGCAATCCAGAGTTTCATTATTGATGACCTGAGCAACTGGTATGTCAGGCTGAATCGTAAGCGTTTTTGGGTTGGTGATTTCACCGAAGATAAAAAAGCAGCCTACGAAACTTTATACACTTGCCTGCTGAACGTGGCAAAACTGGCCGCCCCGGTTTCACCATTCTACATGGATAAGCTGTTCCTTGATTTAAGTGGAAGTGGCCAGGAAAATGGCCGATCGGTTCATTTGGATGAATTCCCCTCATCAAACAATAATTTGATTATCAAAGACCTGGAAGCCAAAATGCACCTTGCCCAGGATATTTCGTCACTGGTTCATTCATTGCGCAGGAAGCATAAAATTAAGGTGCGTCAACCGCTTTCACGAGTGATGGTGCCGGTGCTCAACCAAAAAACCAGGAAGCAGATTCAGGCTGTCGAAGACCTTATCAGCTCCGAAGTGAACATAAAATCAGTAGAATACCTGGATGACACCTCGGGGGTTATTAAGAAAAAGATCAAACCCAATTTCAGCAAATTGGGTAAGCATTTTGGCTCTAAAATGAAAGCGGTGAGTGCAGCCATCGGCGCCTTGAGTTCCGATGAGATTGCAGAATTAGAAAAGAATCAATCGATAAAGCTCAATATTGGTGAAGAACTTGTTGATCTGGCATTTGACGATGTAGAGATCACCACGGAGGACATTCCCGGCTGGTCTGTGGCCAGTTATAATGGCCTCACGGTTGCCCTCGACATCACAATCACGGATGAGTTAAAAAGTGAAGGCATTGCCCGTGAATTTGTAAACCGTATTCAAAATTTGCGTAAAGACACAGGCCTGGAGGTACAGGATAGGATCAGCATAATCGTAACCACCGGGGACGAAATAGTGAAGGTGGCTTTAAAAGAGAATAGCGATTATATTTGCCGCGAAACGCAGGCTGAAAGCCTGGATCAGGCAGAAAGTTTAGAAAATGGTCAAAAACTCGACCTCAATGGTTATGAGGTGTTTGTAGTGATCAGTAAATAACATTTGGAATAGGGAGTCGTAAGATAAAAGGCACTACAGCAAAAAAGTGAAATACCTTCAATACTATTTACTCAGTTTAACTATTATTGGCATTGACCAGGCAGTGAAACTACTTGTTCATTATAATATGGACATGGGTGTGGCAGGTCAAATTCATATCCTCGGAGATTTTTTTAAGCTGCATTACCTCACCAATCCCGGCATGGCTTTCGGCATGGAGTTGGGTTCCGATTACGGAAAGCTTTTCCTAACCATTTTTCGCCTCTTTGCGATGGTTGGGATCGGTTACTACCTCTACATGTTAGTGGAAAAGAAGGTTCACACTGGTTTAATTTGGTGTGTGGCACTAATACTTGGAGGCGCTGTGGGCAATGTTATCGATAGCGCTTTTTATGGTGTTTTGCTTGACAATGCCCCTTACGATGCATCCACTCCCTGGTTCCATGGTCAGGTAGTAGATATGTTTTACATTGACATTTGGGAAGGTCGGCTGCCAGGTTGGATTCCACTTTGGGGCAATGAATACATGGCCCTATGGCCGGTTTTTAATATCGCTGACGCCTCAATTTTCGTTGGTGTTGCCATTATCCTCATCTTTCAAAAAAGGTTCTTCGCTGAAGACAAACTGGCACATGAATCAGTTAATTCCGAAATGAACAACACCGAAACTGTTTCGGAGCCGGTGAGCAATTCGCCGAGTATGGAAGATAAGTTCAGGGAATCTTAGGGGATACTTTCAAACAAATTCAGTTAGGTTATTTTTCCAATAAAAGAATTTCACCTACTTTAAATTTAACCTGAAACTTACCAATTAAAGGCAAAACCTATTCTATTCTAATAGCCAGACCTGTATTGAACATGAATGTATTGTCAGCAATTTTGTTCGCTGATCTCCAAATCTCCTCGCTGCCAATGAACAACCTCCCTTCAACTTTGAAAGCCACGTTGGGAAGGGGTGAATAATTTAAGGAGGCTGTAATTGAACTGGTTTGAAATTCCGGCGCAAGGGTAGTGAACAATATCTGGTCCCGATCTGAAACGTATTCAAACCTGGCTCCTACGCTCCATAATTCTGAAAGAGTCATTTTATTCACCCAGGTTAAAAACAATACTGTACCATTATCTTGTGAATTGAAGCGTTCCTGGCTTGTGATGTCAATAACAGCGGTAGAACTAATTTTATCCTTCGCATAACTGACATAGGCGTTGTTATGGATTCTAAATTTGACACCAGACAGGTCATCACCCTCATTTCCAAAATAATTTCCATAGCTGAAGCTAATATTTTCGTTTACCACATAGTCCACAGCCATTCCAAATGATTTGGCGTCATTGGTTTCATAAATATTCTGCCATCCGTTTAATACCACAGCCCGGAAGCTCAGACTTTCATTTAATTCAGTGGAGAATTGAATGCCTGTTTGAAAATAA
>Ga0316189_10004308_pt1 | contig 13713 bp, 17 predicted proteins | sample LowCovwburrow_MG_FD_204930 | JGI IMG/M metagenome (GOLD analysis project Ga0316189, IMG submission 204930) | Coastal sediment microbial communities from Maine, United States - Lowes Cove worm burrow | ecosystem: Environmental > Aquatic > Marine > Coastal > Sediment | place: USA: Maine...
CCCCTCTTTTCTCACCGAATCCAGCATCATGGGTAAACGGTGCAGGGTTTGCGGACCAAAGACCATGTCCACGATGGGCGCCCGGTCGATGATCGCCCTGCCTTCCTGGCTGGCCACGCAACCGCCGACGCCGATCACAACCGCCGGGTTTCTTTTTTTAATCTGTTTCCATCGGCCCAGCTGGGAAAACACCTTTTCCTGAGCCTTTTCACGGATGGAGCAGGTATTGATCAGAATTACATCCGCTTCTTCCTCGCGATCCGTCAGTTCCAGGTCGTGTGAAGCCGCCAGCACGTCGGCCATTTTGCCGGAATCGTACTCGTTCATCTGACACCCGTGTGTCTTAATATATAGCTTGCCTTTCATTGAATCCGTCAGTCTTTAAAGCGAACCGCGTAGAATACACCCATGCTCATTTTCCCGCCACGATAAAAGGATTGTTTCATTGACAGATACGACCTCGCAAATACTGTCTGACCAACTGCTGCGGCGTCTGGGTGATGCACGTCATGTCATGGTTTTAACCGGCGCCGGAATGTCAGCTGAAAGCGGCATCCCGACCTTTCGCGACGCACAAACCGGGATATGGGCTAAATACCGCGCCGAGGACCTGGCCACACCAGAAGCGTTTGCAGCAAACCCGACCCGTGTCTGGCAGTGGTATGAAGAGCGGAGAAAGACTGTCAGATCGGCCAGGCCACACGCTGGACATTTCGCACTGGTCGAACTGGAATCGCTGGTTCCCCACCTCGACCTGGTCACCCAGAATGTGGATGGGCTGCATCAACTGGCTGGTTCCAGGAATGTGACGGAATTGCACGGAAATATTCTGCGTTCCAGGTGCCATATCACTGGCCGGCACATCAGCGCAGGCTGGCTGGAGGACTCGGCCCAGGCAGTGCCTCCCTCGCCTTATGTCGGCCACGGGCTCGCGCGGCCCGATGTCGTCTGGTTCGGCGAGACTCTGCCGCGCAGGGAACTGGAAGCAGCGATGGAAGCAGCAGCCCGTTGTGATTTCTGCATTTCAGCCGGAACCACCTCCCTGGTGCAGCCGGCAGCCAGCCTGCCGCTGATGGCTTTGGAAAACGGTGCTGCCGTGATCGAAATCAACCCGATGGAAACACCACTGAGCCCCCACGCAAACCAGTGTTTGAGAGGCCCTGCATCCGAGATTCTTGGTATTCTTACCGGACAGTTAAAGTCATGGAAACACGACGCTGGTCAATGACCCTGACTATAATCCAACACACAATCAGACGTACCCGGACGAACTGGAAGACATAGTGAAAGAGACGACCACACTGCAAAGATATCAGGATACGCTCGAAGAAATCCGGCAAGCCGGCCTCTATAAAAGCGAGCGGATTATCACCTCACCACAAAGCGTTGAAATCAATGTTCAGGACGGTGGAGAAGTACTCAATTTCTGCGCCAACAACTACCTGGGCCTGGCAGATAATCCAGATGTCATCGCCGCAGCTCACAAGGCACTGGATGACCACGGCTTCGGCCTGGCTTCTGTCCGCTTCATCTGCGGCACTCAGGATTTGCACAAGCAACTGGAACAGACCATATCCCGTTTTCTCGGAACCGATGACACGATTCTCTACACCTCCTGTTTCGATGCCAATGGCGGTCTGTTCGAAACCATTCTCGGGCCGGAGGACGCCGTTATTTCCGATGCGCTCAACCACGCGTCCATCATCGACGGAATCCGGCTGTGCAAGGCCCAGCGCCACCGCTATCCCAACAGCGACATGGCTGCCCTGGAAGACATTTTGAAGGTAACCCGGGACTGCCGCAGCCGCCTGATTGCAACTGACGGGGCGTTCAGCATGGATGGCTACATCGCCAGGCTGGACGAAATAACGCGCCTGGCGGAACGCTATGACGCCATGGTGATGGTCGATGACAGTCACGCCACGGGTTTTCTCGGGCCTACGGGAAGAGGCTCGGCAGAACATCACGGTGTGATGAACAAGATCGACATTTTCACTTCCACGCTGGGCAAAGCACTGGGTGGGGGGTCCGGCGGATTCACGTCCGGCCGGCAGGAAGTGGTTGACCTGCTGCGCCAGCGCTCCAGGCCCTACCTGTTTTCAAATACCCTGCCGCCACCACTGGTTGCAGCCGGAATTCGCGTTTTTGAAATGCTTTCCTCCACCACCCAACTGCGTGATCGCCTGGAAGAGAATACCCGCTATTTTCGCGCCGCAATGACGGATACAGGTTTCGACATCAAGCCGGGAGTACATCCGATCGTTCCTGTCATGTTGTATGACGCGCCGCTGGCCCAGCAATTTGCATCCCGGTTACTTGAAGAAGGGATATATGTGATCGGTTTCTTTTATCCCGTCGTGCCCAAGGGCGAGGCCCGGATAAGAGTGCAAATTTCAGCTGCTCACAAGAAAGGGCACCTCGACAAGGCGGTTGAAGCGTTTTCAAAGGTCGGAAAAGAGCTCGGCGTGCTCAACTAGCCGGCTGCAGTTCAAAGCAACTTGATTTCGCGCAGTCGTTCCACCAGGAAATCATTTGCCGTGATGGCCTGCGGATAGCGGTTGGGCCGTTCCGGACTGACACAGTGCGGAAGGGTTTTGATCAGGAAATCGGGATTCGGGTGCATGAAGAATGGAATCGAATAGCGTGACAGGTCTGATTTGGCGCCCGGCGGATTGATCACACGATGCGGGGTCGAGGGCAGAACATCGTTGGTCAGCCTTTTCATCATGTCACCGATGTTGACCACGATCGTCCCGGGAATGCTGGTCACCGGAATCCATGTTCCATCGCGCGACAGGATCTGCAGCCCCTCCTCGCTGGAACCGATCAGCAGCGTAATCAGGTTAATATCTTCATGCCTGGCGGCTCTTACCGCTGGTGTCTGCCTGTCCGTTATGGGCGGATAATGTATCGCACGCAAAATGCTGTTACCCAGCGCAACCCGGTCGTCGAACCAGCCTGGCTCCAGGCCAATGGCAAGCGCGATGAGCTGCAGAATGCGTTTACCCAGTTCATCCAGGGCACGATACAGTGCGTATGCCTTTTGTTGAAAACCGGGGACTTCAAATGGCCAGGTGTTTGACTCGAGAATGTCCGGCCAGGGATTATCAGCATCCATTTCCCGTCCTACGTGCCAAAATTCTTTTAGATCGGGAACGGACTGATCCCTTGCCTGTTCTATGCCGAAGGGTGTGTAACCGCGCTGACCGCCGCTCGTCGAGCGGTAACGCATCTTGACGTCAGACGGTAACGCAAAAAACTGCCTGAAAACGGCGTAGGCGTCATCGATGACGGCATCGGACAATCCATGATTGATGAACCCGCAAAATCCGTATTCTCGGTATGCATCGCCCGCTTCCCTGGCCAGCGCAGCCTGGTCGCTCCCAAAGCGGTGCAGATCAAGAACGGGAACGTGCCGCGACACCGGGAGAGCCGGTCAGCCGCCCAGTTCGGAGCGAACGGTATCGGCCAGCTGATTGGCCAGACGCTCCACCAGGCCGGGATCTGAACCCTCGAGGGTCACCCGGATCAAGGGCTCGGTGCCGGACGGCCTGAGAATAACGCGTCCCTGACCGTTCAGTTCAGCTTCCACTGCCCGTACGGCGCGGTTGATGACCTCGGACTCGCTGAATACCAGGCGTCCGCCTGCTGAGACCGGCACGTTGATCATGGTTTGTGGAAATTTCTGCATGCCCTGCCTCAGCTCCTTCAGGGTTTTGCCGCTGCGCACCATCACTTCCAGTACCTGCAATGCACTCACGATGCCGTCGCCGGTGCTGGTGCGATCCAGGGACAGCAGGTGTCCTGAAGCTTCTCCACCGAGGGTCCAGCCTTTATCGATCAATGCACGGTGAATGTGCCGGTCGCCGACAGCCGTCCTGATGAACGGAATACCGAGCCTGGAAAACGCCAGTTCAAGACCGAAATTGGTCATTACCGTGCCCACGACACCGCCGGTGAGCGTGCCGGCCTCCTTGCGCGCACAGGCAATGATGTACAGCAATTCGTCACCATCCACCAGTTCGCCGTCACTGTCGGCAAACACCACCCGATCACCGTCGCCATCAAGCGCTATGCCGAGATCAGCACCGCTGCTCAAGACATGCTCCTGCATCGCCCTCGGCTCCGTTGAGCCACAGTGATCATTGATGTTCATGCCGTCCGGGGTGTTGCCGATGACATGAACCTTGGCGCCCAGTTCCCTCAGGATCGCGGGCGCGACCTTGTAGGTAGAGCCGTGAGCGCAGTCCAGGGCTATGCGCATGCCGCTCAGCAGCGTGCCAAACGGCATGGTGCCTTTGCAAAATTCAATGTACCGGCCTGCCGCATCATCGACGCGGGACGCCTTGCCCATTTGGGCTGAATTGACGGTGACAAAAGGCTGGTCGATCTCTTCCTCGATGGCCAGTTCGACGTCATCCGCCAGTTTTTCACCATCAGCCGAAAAAAACTTTATGCCATTGTCTTCATAAGCGTTATGGGATGCCGAGATGACAATTCCCGCACAGGCATAAAGCGTGCGGGTGAGATAGGCGACTGCCGGAGTTGGCATCGGCCCGAGAAGAAGTACGTTGGCGCCTGCTGCAGCAAGGCCCGCTTCCAGCGCAGATTCGAACATGTAACCGGAAATCCGCGTGTCCTTGCCGATCACAACGGCCCGTTTGTCGTTGGCAGCCAACACGATTCCCACGGCTCGGCCCAACCGCAAAATCCAGTCAGCGGTTATCGGCGGCACCCCTACCCGTCCGCGCACTCCATCAGTTCCAAAATACTTACGGCTCATGGAGGAATTTTAACCGCTGCGGGCCTGCCGTGTCTCTAAGTGATTAGCTCCGGTGTTTTTCGGTCAGACCTGTTCGGCAGGACCACCAACGCTGGTTCGATCACCGGTGCCGCTGGCGCCGCCGCTCGGGGCATCGGGTTCACTATCCTGCCAACCCTCCGGCGGATCCGGTTCCTTTCCATCCATGATCTGATCGATCTGGCCGCCAGTGATGGTTTCATATTTCATCAGGGCGTCTGCCATCATATGCAGTTGGGGATTGTGTGATTCCAGCAATGCCTTGGCTGTACCGTGCGCAACGTCGATGATTTCGCGTACTTCGACATCAATCAGCCTGGCTGTATCATCCGAGACATGCTTGTGTTGCGTTACCGAACGCCCGAGGAATACCTCGTCCTCGTCCTCAGCGTAGGTCAGGGGCCCGAGTTTTTCCGTAAGCCCCCACTTGGTCACCATGTTGCGGGCAATGGCCGTTGCACGCTCGATGTCATTCGATGCTCCCGTCGTAACGTGCTCGGAGCCGAATACGAGTTCCTCGGCAACCCTGCCACCGAACAGACTGGCCAACTGGCTCTCAAGCTGCAGCTTGGAAATGCTGTACTTGTCCTGCTCGGGCAAAAACATCGTGACACCCAGGGCACGCCCGCGCGGAATAATGGTTACCTTGTAAACCGGGTCATGCTCGGGTACGAGCCTGCCAACAATTGCGTGGCCAGCCTCGTGGAAAGCAGTCAGCTTCTTTTCCTTCTCGGACATCACCATGGATCGCCTTTCGGCGCCCATCATGATCTTGTCCTTGGCCCGATCAAGATGGTCCATCTCGACCAGCTTTGCATTATCACGTGCTGCAAATAATGCGGCTTCATTCACCAGGTTGGCCAGGTCGGCGCCTGAAAAACCGGGGGTACCGCGTGCAATTACCTTGGCATTTACATTGTCACTGATCGGGACTTTGCGCATATGAACTTTCAGAATCGCTTCACGTCCGCGAATATCCGGCAACGGGACCACCACCTGTCGATCGAAACGTCCCGGACGCAAAAGCGCAGGATCGAGGACATCCGGGCGGTTGGTGGCAGCGATCACGATCACGCCTTCACCACCCTCAAAACCGTCCATCTCCACCAGGAGCTGGTTCAGGGTCTGCTCACGTTCATCATGACCACCGCCCAGGCCAGCACCGCGATGCCGGCCGACAGCGTCAATTTCATCGATGAAGATGATGCAAGGCGCGTGTTTCTTGGCCTGGTCGAACATGTCCCGCACACGTGAAGCGCCCACGCCCACAAACATCTCGACAAATTCGGAGCCGGAGATCGAAAAGAACGGTACTTTCGCTTCACCGGCAATCGCCCTGGCAAGAAGGGTTTTACCCGTGCCCGGAGAACCAACCATCAATACACCGCGGGGGATATGTCCACCGAGCTTCTGAAACTTGCCTGGATTCCTGAGGAACTCGACCAGTTCACCGACTTCTTCCTTGGCCTCCTCTACCCCCGCGACATCTTCGAAGGTAACCTTGACCTGGTCTTCTCCCTGGAGTTTCGCGCGGCTCTTGCCAAAAGACATTGCGCCACGGCCAGCGCCACCGCCCTGCATCTGGCGCATGAAATAGACCCACACGCCGATCAGCAACAGGATAGGCGCGACGCCAAGAATCAGATCCACGAAAACGGAGCGCTCGGCCGGCGGCTCCGCCGAGATTTCTACTTTATTTTCCACCAGGTCATCGATCAGCTTCGGATCCGGGGGACCAAACGTTTTAAAGTCACCGCCATCCACGCTGTTGCCGGTGATAGCATTTCCGGCATCATTGCTCTGAATATGGACTTGCGAAACTTTTCCATTCCTGACGTCATTCAGGAATTCAGAATAAGACAGCGGTTCAGACACCGTGCCAACGCTCGCATAGTGATTGAAAATAGAAACCAGTACGATTGCGATAATCGCCCAGGTCAGCAGGTTTTTAGCTAGGTCGTTCAAATCATTTCCTCAAATCCGGTAGAGTCTCGCATCCCTGTTCCGTCTGCTTCGCAGCCGAAGGCGGCCTCGCTCAATTAAATTTTTACAAAAACCCAATTACTTATGGTGCACTTACAATTTACTCGACTTGGCGGTCACGAGCCAGCAAATAGACTTCCCTGCTTCTTGGCCGGGAGGCTTGTGGCTTTCTCACCTGCACCTTACGGAACATAGACCGGACTTCGCGAACATATACGTCAAAATCCGTTCCCTGAAATAACTTGACCACATAATCGCCGCCAGGTTTCAGGTGCGCCTTCACAAATTCCAACGCCAGTTCAGCCAGGTACATGGCTTTTGCCTGGTCAATGGTCGACATGCCACTCATATTGGGGGCCATATCGGACAACACAAGATCAACCTGGCGACCGATCAACGCATCCTCCAGCGCATGCAGCGGCTCTTCTTCAGTGAAATCGCCGTGGATCATTTCCACCCCTTCGATGGGTTCCATTTCAAGAATGTCCAGCGCGATCAGCTTCCCGGACTCGCCCAGAAGGGGCCTCACCACCTGGCACCAGCCGCCAGGAGCTGCGCCAAGATCGACCACCACCATGCCCGGTTGTATCAGTTGATACTTTTCCTGCAACTCCAGTAACTTGAACGCAGATCGGGATCGCAGGCCTTTTTGCTGGGCCATTTTGACATAATGATCGTCAAAGTGCTCCGACAGCCACCGGTTACTGCTCTTACTTCTCGCCATTCCGGATATTCCCTTGCATGATAGAATGCCTGCTTTGGTTTCAACCCCAGTTTACGACATCAGGAAGCATTACATGCCCCTTACCAACCAACAGCTTCGTTATCTCCGTGGCTTGACGCATAACCTCCATCCGGTGGTCATGGTAGCCGACAAGGGTCTTAGTGAAAGTGTCATGGCCGAAATCGAGTCTGCCCTTGAGCACCATGAACTGATCAAGATAAAACTGCGCAGCGACCGCGAGACGCGATCTGGCTGGGTTGAAGATATTGTTGAAAAGTTTGGGGCTGAACTGGTTCACTCGATTGGACAGGTTGCGTGTTTTTTCCGCCGTAATCCAAAAAAGCCCATAATAGAATTACCCGCGTGATCGGGTGTAACAGGATCCTGGCAGGACCGTTGCAATGGAACTGACTCTTCAAAACCCCGGAAACCATCTCTTCATCAGGTCTGTGACCAAGGACGGCATTCGGGTAGTGGATGATCTCTACCAGTCTTCGATCATACTGTCCGCCGGTGAAATCATCCCGGGCTGGCCGGTATCCTCTGTGGAACAGCTGACAACAGGCACTCTCGAACCGGTGCTTGGACTTCAACCGGAAGTGGTTCTGATTGGAACCGGCTCCAGGCAGAAATTTCTCACGCCGGAGCTATTGATGTTTTTTTACAGCCGGGAGATCGGAATCGAAGTCATGACAACCGATGCGGCTTGCCGCACATTCAATGTCCTCGTTTCCGAATCCAGAAACGTCGTCGCTGCTCTGATTGCAGTTTAATCCCCTAGCGGTAACTCACTGAATCCTTCGCGTTTCGAAATGTCCCGCAACCGGGAAAGGGCCGCCAACTGAACCTGGCGAACCCGCTCACGGGTAACGCCAAGGAGCTTACCGACCTCTTCAAGCGTTTTCCTGCCGCGCCCATGCAGTCCGTAACGGTACTCGACAACATTCCGTTGTTGATCCGAGAGTTGTTTCACCCAACTGCCAAGCAGGCGCTCGGCTGCAGCATCGACATAACGCTCCTCCGGATTGCTGCCGCCTTCATCCGCGATGGAATCCATTATCTGGCGTCCCGACCGGAACTCAGAAGACTCGTCTGTTGAGGCAACCGGGTCGTTCAGCCTGAAAATACGTTCAACGGTAACCGGATCCGTATTGAGCTTTTCAGCGACCTCCTCCGTCGACGGCCGCCGGTTCAGCTTTTGCTCCAGCTCCCGGGAAGCCCTGAGGAATATCGTCAACTCTCGAATCACGTGAATAGGCAACCGAACGGTCCGGCACTGATTCATGATCGCCCGTTCAACAGACTGCCTGATCCACCAGGTAGCATAAGTGGAAAAACGAAAACCACGTTCCGGATCGAATTTTTCGACGGCACGAATCAGCCCCAGGTTACCTTCCTCGACCAGGTCAAGGAGCGGCAATCCGCGCTTGGTATAGTGGCGTGCAACGTTAACAACCAGCCGAAGATTGGATTCGATCATGCGTTGACGGCTGGCCAGACAACCATTTCGTGCTGCGCGCGAAAGAGAGATTTCTTCTTCCGCCGTCAGCAGAGCCGCCCTGCCAATCTCGCTCAGATAAATGCGCGTGACATCATGCGCAGGCTCACCCGGCCGTGATTTCGCAGTTCGAAAAAGTTTTGGCTTACTAGAAGCCCCAGTCGAAGACTGGATAGTTGTGGATACGTCCTTGTGTCCAGTTTGGACATCATGCATCCCCCCCTCCTCACGCCCGGAAGCGCTGGTTAACCGGCCCACCCCGCCTAAAATCCAGTCCGGTTATCCTAAGAAGAATAAAATTTGACTTGGTGGACTTTTTACGCTAGCACAAATCGCAGCAATTGTCTCTACCAATTGATCTGGATCATGGTTATGACCATTGAACTGGTTTACGCGTCATCAGCGACCCGGCAAATATTTAAGCGGATCCTGCGGATTTCCGTTCAACCTGATCTCGAAATGCAACATCGCCTGGCTGCGATCATTGCTACCCATTTCCGCAATCCGCTCCCCTGCTGATACATTCTGTCCCTCTTTCACCAGCCGCTTCCGGTTATGCGCATACGCGCTCAGGATGCTTTCGCTGTGCTTGATAATCACCAGTTCCCCATAGCCCAGCAGTCCGCTGCCGCTATACACAACCTCACCGGCCGCCGAGGCAATGACAGCCTGGCCTTCCTTGCCGCCGATATCAATTCCTTTCCTGGCCGGGTCATTCGGCTTGAACGTACTGATGATTCGGCCTTCCGCCGGCCATAACCATTTTCCCGGATCAGCCGAGACCTGCTTTGCGGGAGCAGGCGGGGGAGAAGTTGTAGCCCTGGGTGGCGCATCATAAGTCACGCTGTTTGCGCCCTTGGGCGGTGCAGCTTTGACCACGGTCCCGCTCGAGGACGAAGCGTTGCCCGCGGCACCCGATTTCGACGCAGCAGCGGACGTTTCCTGGCCGGTCCCGGCCGAAAGCCGCAATTGCTGGTCAGGGTAAATCGTGTAAGGCGATCGTATGCCGTTCCACCTGGCAATATCTTTCCAGTCTTTGCCGAAGTTGAACGCGATCGCATGCAACGTGTCGCCTTTTTTGACACGGTAGTAACCGTCCGGAGTCGCCGCATATGAACTACCCTTGGCGGAATCTCCCGGGGTTGGCTTCCAGCCTGTGGAACAGCCTGCGAGAACTCCCGCACAGAGCAACACCACGCATACCGCCGTTCCTTTCATGACAATCCACTCAGCATGGGTACGAAGATAACACCTCCGAGATCTTTTTCATCAACTCCCTCTTCCGTCCGGCGAATAGCCAGCAATCGCTGCACGCCGCCCTGCTCCACCGGCACAACCAGCACGCCTCCAATTCTGAGTTGCTGTATGAGCTCCGAGGGAACACCAATCGAAGCAGCTGTCACGATGATGCCATCGAACGGCGCCTGGCTGGGCCAGCCCACGTGCCCGTCTGCATAGCGTGTATAAATATTGTTCAGCCCCAGCTTATGAAACCTGCGCCGGGCCAACTTGAGCAGTTCTTCAATACGCTCAACCGTGAAGACTTTTGGTACCAGGGACGCCAGGATAGCCGCCTGGTAACCGGAGCCCGTGCCGACTTCCAGCACTTTTTGCGGCGTACCCCCATCGAGAATCGCCTCGGTCATTTTTGCCACTACCCAGGGCTGCGAAATCGTCTGGCTCAGACCGATGGGCAGTGCCGTATCCTCGTACGCCCTGCTGGAAAGAGCTTCGTCAACAAATTCATGGCGGGGAACGGTCGCGATCGCCTTGAGTACCCTTTCATCCTCAATACCGTTGCTGCGCAAGCGCTGCACAAGCCGGTCACGGGTACCCTGTGAGGTCATTCCGATGCCCCGTGAAGAGGGTTTCAGCTTTTTCCGATGAATCACGCCTGTCCCTCCGGTTCGCTGATCTGCTTAAACGAAATTTCTGAAACCCAGCCTGAAACCTGGTCAAGCGCCTGGTAACGCGTCAGATCGACATGAATCGGGGTTATCGAAATAAAGCCCCGGCGCACCGCGTCAAAATCAGTGCCCGGGCCGGCGTCCTGCCCCGGACCGGCGGGGCCGATCCAATACATCGGCCGGCCACGGGGATCGATGGATTTAACCACCGGTTCAGCCCGATGCCGATGACCCAGCCGTGTCACTTCGAATCCCTTGATTTCACGCCAGGGCAGGTCAGGAACATTGATATTCAGTATCGTGTCGGCCGGCAGCGGATCTTTTCTCAAACGCTCCACCAGGGAGGCCACGGCCTCGGCAGCCGTTGAATAGTGTTCCGGCTTCTCGGAAAAGACCAGTGAAACCGCGATGGCCGGCAAGCCCAGAAAACGGCCTTCCATTGCGGCTGCTACGGTTCCAGAATAAATCACGTCATCCCCCAGGTTCGCCCCGGCATTTATACCTGAAACCACCATGTCAGGGTCTTTCTCGAGCAAGCCGGTCAAGGCTATATGTACACAGTCGGTCGGCGTTCCGCTGACGCTCCAGGTCCTCTCTCCGGTTTTTCGGATTCGCACCGGCGAATCCAGCGTAAGCGAATTGCTGGCGCCGCTGCGGTTTTGGTCCGGCGCCACAATAGTCACTTTACCCAGTGAACTCATGCGATCGGAGAGCACTTGAATACCCCGTGCAGCGATCCCATCGTCATTACTGATCAGTAAATGCATACCCTTTCCGATCCGGAAATTGCTATTGTAAGGCCTTGAACGGTTCACTGAAATGAATTCAGAAAAGAAAAACAAGGACGACTTGAATTTCAGCCAACTGGTTGGCGACGTGACGCCCCTGCCTGCCTTTAACCGGATTGAGCCGGTGCCAAAGCTGACACCAGCCCAGGCGCTGCAAAGAGAAAAGGACGACCAGGAGGTTCTGCGCGAGTTACTGCAGGCTCCTGACGAATTTCATGAAGCCGAAACAGGTGAGGAACTGCTGTTCTTGCGGTCCGGCTATCAGAAACAGATCCTGCGCCGTCTGCGAAGAGGCCATTACAGTGTTGCAGATACCATCGATCTTCACCACATGGGTGTCGAAACTGCTAAACAGGTGTTGGTGGACTTCATTGAGCAGGCGCTGAATCGCGGAATGGCTTGCATACGGATCATCCACGGCAAGGGCTTGCGCTCACGTAACCTTCCGTTGCTCAAGATCATGACAAAACAGACTCTTCGCAAACACCCCCGGGTCATCGCCTTTGCATCCTGCCGCCCCGTGGATGGAGGGACAGGCGCCACCAATGTTCTTCTTTCAAGCCGGCCGGCAGCAAGCCGGTGACCGGCCTGCTGATCCTCATCGTCACTGGAATAGCGGTGATCAGCTGGTGGCGATTACTGAAAGGCAAGGAACTTGCGCGCCATGCTGCCGCTGCCAGCTGCAAGGAACATGGGCTTGTTCTGATAGACGATACCGTGATGCTTGAATCCGTGCAGTTAAGGAAAGTGGATCCAGCCCGTGCCTGGGGGCTGAAGTATCGATTCGAATTCGCCAGGAACGGCATACTGCGCAAAGGCGGAATTGTGTTGATTGCACCCGGCCGGCGACCTACAGTCATTATCGAAACCGATCAGGGGCCCTTGATCGAACAGGTTTGATTACTTGACGATTTTCAAGTGCGGGCGCCTGGCCGGCTTGTTGTCCGGATCGGCGCCGGGGTCCGTCGGCGGCTCGGTCCCATCATCCTGTGCGAACATCATTCCCTGGCCGTTTTCCTTTGAGTAGATTGCCAGCACCGCTTCAATAGGCACTGTCACCCTGTGCTCGCTTCCAGAAAAACGGGCTTTGAAGGTCAGCCAATCATTGCCCAGGTCGAGTTCCCGAACCGCTGCGTTGTCAATATTCAGGATGACTTTTCCTTTCTGGATTGCCTGATCCGGAACATCAACGCCATCAGCTCCGGCTTCAACCAGCACGTGCGGGGTCATGTTGTTGTCAGCGATCCATTCGTAGAGCGCCCTTAACAAATAGGGCCTGTTCGATGTCATCTCAGCAGTCATGGACGAGAAAGAATCAGCTTGAAAGCATTAGATCGCGCTCAGCCTGGGTCAGGCTGCTTTTGAACGATGGCCTGGAAAATACACGGTGCGCATAAGTCTCTACCGATGTTCCCGGTTTACCGAGTTTGACGCCATAATGCGAGAGCCGCCAGAAAAGCGGGCCAAGCGTGCAGTCCACCAGACTTAGTTCATCACTGAGAACGTAATCAGACATCCTGAATAATTCGTTGGCCGCGAGGATGCCCTCTTTCAGCTGCCGGGCCGCCTGCTCTGCCTTTTTACCGGTTGAGCTTTCAATTTCGTACGCCAGTGAATACCAGTCTTTTATCACGCGGAAATGCACCAGCCTCAGCTGCGCCCGTGACACCGGGTCCACAGGCATCAACGGAGGATGAGGGTAGCGCTCGTCCAGATAATCATTGATCACACCCGCGTCGTACAGCACGAGATCACGATCCACCAGCGTGGGCGCCAGGTTGTAAGGATTGAGTTCGGCCAGGTCAGCAGCCGCAGACTCGTCAGCAGAAACGTTGACGATGTCCACATTAATGCCTTTTTCGGCCAGAACAAACCGCACCCGGTGGCAATCCAGTGAAGTTTCCGATGAATACAGCGCCATGGTCGAACGACCTCGAACTGAAACTACCACATTAATCTCCTAGTTTGTTGATGCCTGCGAAAACCGCACAAACACCCTTGTCAGCGCTGCG
>Ga0316189_10004309_pt1 | contig 13712 bp, 12 predicted proteins | sample LowCovwburrow_MG_FD_204930 | JGI IMG/M metagenome (GOLD analysis project Ga0316189, IMG submission 204930) | Coastal sediment microbial communities from Maine, United States - Lowes Cove worm burrow | ecosystem: Environmental > Aquatic > Marine > Coastal > Sediment | place: USA: Maine...
CGTGAAGTCAATGATGAATTGGAGACCAATATTGCCATTTTAGGCGATTTACAAGGGCCAAAATTAAGAGTGGGAGTTATGGCTGGCGAGGTGGTTGTTGCACCTGGAGATGAAATTATCTTTGTTACTGGAGAACCTTTCGAAGGCAATGCGGAAAGGGTCTATATGAACTATAGTGCCTTTCCTAAAGATGTAAATCCAGGGGAACGAATCTTGTTGGATGACGGAAAGTTAATGTTCGAAGTTGTTTCTACCAATAAAATAGATCAGGTAAAGGCGAAAGTCATTCAAGGTGGACCACTCAAATCAAAAAAAGGGGTCAATTTGCCCAACACGAATATTTCGTTACCGGCACTCACGGAGAAGGATATCCAAGATGCAATTTTTGCAATTTCATTGGATGTGGATTGGATTGCCCTTTCCTTTGTAAGACATAGTCAAGATATTATTGATCTTCAAAATATAATCAAGGAACATTCCGAGTATAAAATCCCGATAATTGCTAAAATTGAAAAACCCGAAGCGGTTGACAATATAGATAAGATTGTTTCTTATTGCGACGGACTTATGGTTGCTCGTGGAGATTTAGGTGTTGAAGTGCCCGCCCATGAAGTTCCTTTAATTCAGAAGAAGCTGGTGTTACGAGCCAAAAAAGCCAGAATTCCAGTAATCATTGCGACCCAGATGATGGAGACTATGATAACAAGCCTTACGCCTACACGGGCCGAAGTTAATGATGTTGCAAATTCGGTAATGGATGGGGCAGATGCAGTTATGCTTTCGGGTGAGACATCTGTCGGTAATTATCCGGTTCAGGTAATTGAAAAAATGGCGAGCATCCTTGAGAGTGTTGAGAATTCAGATTTGATCAATGTACCACAAGAACCACCACATATTAGAACAAATAGATATATCACAAAATCTGTGTGTTATCATGCTGCCACAATGGCCAATGAGATAAAGGCCAAGGCCATATCTACCTTGACCAATAGTGGTTATACGGCATTTCAAATATCGGCTTGGAGACCAAGTGCACATATTTTGGTATTTACTTCCAATAAAAGAATTTTGACCCAATTGAATCTACTTTGGGGTGTAAAGGCTTTTTATTATGACAAGTATGTTTCTACCGATGAGACCATTGAAGATGTTAACGGCATTGCCTGTAAGAAAGGCTTTTTGGAAGTGGGCGATATGTTGATTAGTTTGGCAGCCATGCCTATTAAAGATAAGGGAATGGTAAATACCCTAAGGGTAACTGAAATCGAGACCTGTAGTTTTTAATAAAAGGATCTTATAAATCAAATTTCAACTGAATGGAAACCGAGTCATGTTTAGGCTCGGTTTTCTTTTTTTCGGTATTCAAGTTGGCTAATGATATTCCCAACAGGCGGACTGAATTTTCCATTTTTTCCTGATATAGCAATTCTGTAGCGATTTCTAGAATAAGCGATTTGTCAGCCACGAAATACGGTAAGGTCTTACTGCGGGTCTGTAATGTAAAGTCACTATACTTTATTTTTAAAGTAATGGTTTTACCAGCAATTTTCGACTTTTTCAAGCGTCTCTCAAGTTCATTGGCGATATGATCTAAACGTTCCATCATAAATATCTCGCTGCTTAAGTTTTCGCTAAAAGTACGTTCTGCTCCTACAGACTTTGGTATACGATGTGGTTTTACCTCACTATTGTGAATACCTCGAACAACATTATAATAGTGGGAACCGCTTTTACCAAAATGGTTTTCAAGGAAATCAAGTGGTTTAGCCTTTAAATCCTTGCCTGTGAATATTCCCAACCTGTACATTTTCTCCGCAGTGACTTTGCCAACACCAAAAAACTTTCGAATTTCCAAATCTTCCAAAAATTGTAACACCTCTTCCGGATTAACTGTTTTTTGGCCATTGGGTTTATTAATATCGCTCGCAACCTTTGCGATGAATTTATTGATTGAAATCCCAGCTGAAGCCTTAAGTCCGACTTCATCTAAAATGCGTTGTCGAATTTCCTTTGCCAATAAAGTTGCAGAAGGATTGCCTTTTTTATTGATGGTGACATCCAAATAGGCTTCATCCAAAGAAAGTGGTTCAACCAAATCAGTATATTCAAAAAAAATACGCCGTATTTTTTGGGATATTTCTTTATAACGCGCAAATCTTGGTTTTACAAAAGTAAGGTGAGGACAGTTTTTCCTTGCCAAATAGCCACTCATTGCACTTCGTACACCATATTTACGAGCCTCATAATTCGCGGCTGAAACAACACCCCTTATTTCATTGCCTCCGACCGCTAATGGCTTGCCCTGCAGTTCAGGATTATCGAATTCTTCCACAGAGGCGTAGAAAGCATCCATGTCTACATGGATTATTTTTCGCAATAGATAATCTTCGGGCATAAACAAATTTAAGTCATATCTTAGTTATATGAATACCCAACAGAAAACAGCGATACTATTAGGGGCAACCGGACTTACAGGAGACTTGCTTTTACAACTTTTGTTAAAAGATAATCGCTACAAAAAGATTAAACTGTTTTCACGTTCGACCTCAGGTGTAGTTCATCCTAAAATGGAAGAATATCTTGGTGACTTGATTCATTTAGAAACCTTCAAAAACAATTTTATGGCAGATGAGGTATTTTGTTGTATTGGAACGACGAAATCCAAAACTCCTGATAAAGAACGGTATAAAAAGATTGATTTTGGCATACCTACAAAGGCCGCTAAACTTTGTAAAGAAAATGGTATTGAGACTTTGATAATTATTTCTGCTTTGGGTGCCAATTCAAAAAGCAACATATTCTATAACAGGACAAAAGGTGAAATGGAAGATGCTGTTTTACAGCTTCAAGTACCTAAAACCCATATTTTGCAGCCTTCTTTAATCGGAGGTAAGCGGGAGGAAAAGAGAATTGGGGAATGGTTATTCAAACAATTGATGAAAGTGGCAAACCTGGTAATGGCAGGACCATTGAAAAAGTACAAATCCATTCACCCCATAGATATCGCGAAAGCTATGTTTTGGTTAGCAAACAATGAATTTAAAGCGGTTAGGATCCCATCAGATGAAATAAAAAGTTTGTCCGGGAATCAATAAATCAAATAACGGATACTGAAACAAGTTCAGCATAAATGATAGAAATAGAACGCAAATATTTGGTTAAAAGCGATGCATATAAAGAAGAAGCGACCTCAATAAAAAGAATAGTACAGGGGTTTCTCAATACACATCCCAATAGAACCGTTCGTGTACGTATAAAAGGGAACAATGGTTTTCTGACCATTAAAGGTATTTCCAATGAAGCGGGAACATCACGGTTTGAATGGGAACAAGGGATAAAAGTTTCAGAAGCAGAAGCTTTGCTTAAAATCTGTGAAGAAACTATTATTGAAAAAACGAGATATGAAATCCCAGTAGGGGCCCATATGTTTGAAGTCGATGAGTTCCAGGGTAAAAATGAAGGATTGGTCATCGCCGAAATAGAACTTGAAAACGAAAATGACCCATTTGAACGTCCTATATGGCTCGGTGAGGAAGTAACTGGGCAACTCAAATATTACAATTCGCTACTGAGTAAAAAATCGTATACATCATGGGAAAAATGAAGTTTATAATCTTAGCTATAGTGCTATCGCTATTATTTTCCTGCAAGCCAGGGCAAAAAGAGGATGTTGAAGTGGTTGAGGTGGTGAAGGAAAAATCAATTAGGGAAATCAATGATGAGTTGATTAGCAAAGGGTATAAGACTTTTGATTTTGTAGATGAAGCTACTAAAGACACTATGCTCATGCAACAATATTTCATTGCCTTTCTAAAAAGAGGCCCAAATCGTTCACAAAACGAAGCCGAAGCAGACAGTCTACAAGTATTGCATATGGAACATTTAGGGAGAATGTACAATGAAGGCTATGCTGATATATCAGGGCCCTTTGGGGATGACGGTGATATTCGCGGGATTACAATCTATAATACCCCAACACTTGAAATCGCTGACAGCCTTGCCAATATGGATCCTATGGTAAAGTCAGGAAGATTGGTTATAGAAATACATCCATGGTGGGCTGCCAAAGGATTTCCTTTGCGGTAGCCTTATCCCCAAGGGGGCTTATAAAGTACTTTTGAATTGCTCTAAGAAGCGAACATCGTTCTCGCTTAATAAACGAATGTCTGAAATTTGATGAAGTAAAAGCGCGATACGGTCAATACCCATACCAAAAGCAAATCCGGAATATTCCCCAGAATAGATACCGCAATTTTCCAGGACATTGGGATCTACCATTCCGCAACCCATAATCTCTAACCATCCTGTACCCTTGGTCATTTTATAATCGGTTTCAGTTTCTAAGCCCCAATACACATCAACTTCTGCACTTGGTTCGGTAAATGGAAAATATGACGGTCTTAATCTGATCTTTGATTTCCCAAAAAGCTCAGTGGTAAAGAATTGTAAGGTTTGTTTTAGGTCGGCAAAAGACACATCCTTATCTATATAAAGACCCTCTACTTGATGGAAAAAACAATGTGAGCGCGCTGAAATAGCCTCGTTTCGATAAACCCTACCTGGCGAGATTGTACGTATTGGCGGTTTGTTATTTTCCATATAACGTACTTGAACTGATGAGGTGTGGGTACGTAATAAAATATCAGGGTCGGTTTGAATAAAAAAGGTGTCCTGCATATCCCTGGCCGGATGATATTCCGGCAAGTTCAAAGCTGTGAAATTATGCCAATCGTCCTCAATCTCCGGGCCTTCCGAAACATTGAACCCTATTCTCGAGAAGATATCGATAATCTGGTTTTTGACGATTGAAATAGGATGCCTTGCACCAAGAGCCATAGCCTCACCAGGCCGAGTTAAATCGCCATATTTGCCTGTTTCCTCAACTTTGCTTTCAAGTGCTTCCTTGAGTAGTTGCACCTTTTCTGTAGCGGCTAACTTTAGCTGATTAATAGTCTGACCAAATTCCTTTTTCTGATCGTTGGGAACACTTTTGAACTCTGCGAAATACTCATTCAGCAGCCCTTTTTTACCTAAATATTTAATACGAAAAGTTTCAATGGCATCTTTGGAATCGGCTGTGAAATTTTCAACTTCTGAAATATGTTCCTTTATCTTATCGATCATGGTGCTAAACTAAGAGGACAAATTTAAAACATTATACCAAGTATAGTGATAATAGGACCAATAAAAAACCGTGCCTTTATAGAAAGGACGGTCTTGTTTGGCCTAAAACTTATATCAGTTGTTATCCTTTACATGTTGTTTTATCCAAGTTGCGCAATCCTTGAAAGTTTCAAAAATATGCGCTTCGGGAATAAAATCAGGAATAATGTCAATACGTTCCATCATGTATCTAGGCTGACTAAGTAAATCAACAAAAAGTACGGTAATATTGTTTTTGTTCAACTCTTGAAGCACATCCTCCATGGCATACAGACCTGATTGGTCCATATATTGCATTCGATCCAGTCGAATGATTACATAAGTTGCCGTACTGGGAATTTGATTTGCCAAAGCTTGAAATTCACTCGTTGTTCCAAAAAATAAGGGTCCTTTAATGTGTTTAATGAATACTTCCTCTTTGAGTTCCTGGGGGAAATCTGTTTCATCTGCCCATGCTTTTTCCTTATCCAAAGACTTAACATCCGATCGCTCAGCGGTTAGGTCACCCATTTTTTTCATGAACATCAGAGAAGCAATGACCAAACCAATCCCAACAGAATAGACCAGGTTCCAAACAGAAGAGAGTACTAAAACGACTAGCATCACAACTACTTCAGAGCTCAGTTTCAATGGCCCCAGCTTTATATCTTTCGGTAGATTAGGAATAGCTTTAAGCCCCTTATAATCCATTACGGCTATACCCACAGTGATAAGGATACCGGCCAATACTGCGGCAGGAATCTGTGATGCAATTGGCCCCATGGCAAGTAGAATGACCAACAACAATACACCCGCTATCATCCCTGATAATTTGGTTTTACCTCCAGAATTGATGTTTACTACTGTTCTAATTGTTGCACCTGCTCCAGGCAACCCTCCAAAAATGGCCGCTATTGTATTTCCGATTCCCTGCCCTACCAGTTCCTTGTCTGGTTTATGTTTGGTCTTGGTCATGTTATCAGCAACGACAGAGGTCAATAAGGAATCAATTGCTCCCAAAAGGGCCAGGGTCAAGGCCGTAAAAATGTAGGGCGATATGGCCCCGAGTTTGAATTCGGTGAAGATTGCAAGATTAGGCATCGGAAAACCCTCCGGAATTTTTTCAATGGTCCTATAATCAAGCCCAAAACCATAGGCAATACCTGATACAACAAGTAAGGCCACTAAAGTGCTGGGAACAACAGTGGTAATGCGTTTAAACCCGTAGATGATAAAAATAGTGGCCAAGGCGAGACCAAGTTCCAACCAATTGATGTTTTTTAAGGCATTTGGTAAAACCTTTATGGCACCAATAACCCCTGAGGCATCTTTCGCAGCCAATGTTTTAGCCTCCTGCAAAATTGTCATTTCAGTTACCTCGTTGGACCTTTCAATGGTTTCTTTGAAGTTTTCCAGTACCAAAATACCTTCACCAGCCTCTTCCCTTAGAATATTTTCCAATATCAATTCCTCGGCCTGAGGTTTAAAAGGCGCTACCCAAGCATCATCTTCTTTGGGATAATAGCCCAATGCGGGCAAAATCTGGGTGACGAGAATAATGACACCAATGGCAGTCATAAACCCTGATACCACAGGATACGGAATGTACCTGATGTATTTTCCAACGCCTATAAAGCCTAGCCCAATTTGCATGAGCCCAGCCAATAGAAATATAGTTAAAATAGCTGGGAGAGCTTTTTCCACACTACCGTCAAAAATGGCTATGACACCTGCTATGACGACCATACTCACAGCGGTCATTGGCGCGGTTGGGCCAGATATCTGGGTGTTGGTGCCGCCAAAAAGGGCAGCAAAAAAGCTTATGAAAATAGCGCCATAAAGTCCGGCACTTGGGCCCAGTCCAGAACTTACCCCAAATGCAAGCGCCAGTGGCAAGGCAACAATACCTGCAGTAATACCCCCTAAGAGATCTCCTTTAAAATGAGCGAAAAAGTTTTTCATTTGGATTGAATAATTTATTGACAAATATAACAATGCAAACGCAGAATCAACTTAGTAGAACCCCATTTACTGTTTTACACGAAGAAGGCCCCACTTATTTGAGTTAGACCTTATCTTTTCTGAAATCAAGGTTTAAAACCAATGCAAATTGCAAATACCATTTTCCGAAATCGTTCAGCTGTTGGTGCATCATACCTACTTGTACACTCGTGTTTTTTCTTAACTGATAGCCCAACGCGCCATATAATCGGTTACGATCAAAAAAATCTTTCTTCCCATTTAAAAAAACCTCATCGTAAATACCGGCAAACAAGGTGCCCTTTTCAATTCTCGGTTTGTTCAAGGGCACAAACAGCATTAAGCGGTAACGAAATCTATTTCTATAATCGTTTTTGACCCATCGTTGTTCCAAACGATATCGATGCTCAAATTTAACCCTACCTATGGTATTGGTTAATATGAATTGTTGCCAAATACGATGTTCCTCAGATTCAGGAGCGGATTGTTCACTTTCAAATTCATGATTGGCAATATAGGCATATCCGCCAGTAACAAAGGCTTTCTCTGAAAAATGATAATTCAACCCCGTACGCAACAACAACTGTTCAATATTAACCGGAGCAAGCGTATGGTTTCGATACTGCACTTCTGTATGCACGCTGAACTTATCACTTACCCTGTTCGTTCCGAAATACATTAACCAGTCACCTGTCTCTTCTTGTTGTGCAAGAAGAGACAATGGTAAAACCAGCAGAAGCAACAGGCTGCTTTTTTTTATTCGCAATCTTTTGTTCATGATTTAATAAAACTTTACTTCACCCGTTGAAATATCATACATAGCACCAATGATTAAAATTTCCCTATTCTTTTCCATTTCGGATAATATAGGGCTGTCTTTGTGTATGTTTTCTATTGCCATATGCACATTTTTTTCAGCAACATTATCTACAAACTCAAGATTGTTGGAATTTCTAAGGCTATTGTCCGTTGGTTCTTTTACGGCATCAACAGCAGGTTCAATTTTATTGATCAGGGCAGTCAGATTCCCCATCCTTGCGTGGTCACAAGCTCCTTTTACAGCGCCACAACTGGTATGGCCCAATACTACAAGCAATTTCGTACCCGCCAATTTACAGGCGAACTCCATACTACCCAAGATATCTTCATTTATAAAGTTCCCTGCAATACGTACACTAAAGATATCTCCTAGACCTTGGTCAAAAACCAACTCGGCCGATACTCTAGAATCTATACAACTTAAAATAGTAGCAAAAGGGAATTGCCCTTCACTGGTATCATTGACCTGTTCGAGTAGGTTTCTATTTGCTTTTAAATTGTTTTGGAATCTTTGATTCCCTTCTTTTAAATATTGCAATGCCTTATCTGGGGTCATTGTCGCCTGTGTTTCTTTTGTATGTGCTTTCATATTATTTTGTTTTTAATTATTTTATGCAGATTTTGGTCTGAGTTTGAAAAATTCTAAATAACTGACTGGATTTTCTACTGTTCCCCTTTCTGAAATTAGTTTAATTGTTATATTTCGAAGCTTGGCTTTATGTGAAAAGTCATCCAGTATTTCAATGATATCATTGTCAAGATAACGGGTTTTTCTCACATCCAGTTCAAGATAACTATCTTCGGGTAATTTATCCAATTCCTTTAGGATAGCTCCCTTGTTAAAAAACGTAACTTCCTCCGCCAAGGTCATCTTTATCTTTCCGTCATCAATATCTTCCCCTTCCTTGTGTAGAAAGTGTGAATTTTGGTAACTTTTGATTAAAATTACAACAATACCAACGAGCAAACCGAGCCCTATACCTACCAAAAGATCGGTAAATATAATACCCAGTACTGTTACCGTGAAAGGCACGAATTGTTTCCAACCCAAATTGTACATGGATTTGAACAGTGCTGGCTTGGCTAGTTTAAAACCGACTATAAACAAGATGGCCGCTAAAACTGAAAGGGGAATCATATTCAATAATCTAGGTATCAGAATTACAGAAATCAATAAGAAGAATCCATGAATAATGGCGGACATTTTTGTCCTACCCCCAGACTGTATGTTGGCAGAACTACGCACAATGACCTGAGTGATAGGTAATCCTCCAATCATCCCGGAAATCATATTTCCGGTTCCTTGTGCCAAAAGTTCTCGATTGGTTGGCGTCACACGCTTTTCAGGGTCTAGTTTATCAGTTGCCTCTACACAAAGTAGGGTCTCCAAACTTGCTACCAGGGCTATGGTAAATGCCGTTATCCAAATTTCAGGATTTGTGATACCCCCGAAATTCGGCAAACTAAACTGCGCCAAGAAAGAAGAGGCATCTTCAGGAATGGGGACACTTACCAAATGTTCGGCAGAAATTCCGAAAGTTTCGTTGCCTTGGGTAACCACAAAAAAGATAATGCCAACTACAACGGCAACCAAAGGCCCTTGTATGAGTTGGAATACTTTCCCTTTTTTTGATAAAACTTTATCCCATAATAATAAAATGACCAAACCAATAATGGCAATAGTTGTTGCCCCTGGACTTATATTGTTAAAAGCGTTAAGTATTTCCGAAAAGGTATTTTCACCATCTACCTGAATGAATGCAAAATCACCTTCGGGGTCGGCATCATATCCGAAAAAATGAGGTATCTGTTTTAGGATGATAATGATTCCAATGCCTGTCAACATTCCTTTAATTACAGAGGAAGGAAAGTAATACCCAATAACCCCAGCTTTTAAAACACCAAACAACAACTGTATGGCTCCACCCAATACTACAGCAAGTAAGAAATTTTCATACCCACCGAGAGTTCCAATGGCTGTTAATACAATGGCCGCTAAACCGGCCGCAGGTCCGCTGACCCCTATTTGGGAACCACTCATTGCTCCTACTACTATTCCTCCTACAATCCCTGCAATCAATCCTGAAAACAAGGGTGCTCCACTTGCCAAGGCAATACCCAAGCATAGTGGCAATGCAACAAAAAATACTACGATACTTGCAGGCAAGTCGTTTTTTAAATATTTGAACATGTAATAATGTATTTTGCCTTCGAATTTAGTTCGAAGACCAGTTAGTCAATTGAAAAAAATTAAAAATGGACTAAAAGGTATATTCTGGAGGAGGCAAAAAGATGTCCATCGAATGTGAATAGTCACCTTCGAAGCAGGCGTTGGAAACAGTCAATGTTTCTTTATAATTCAATGTTGGTGAAACAAAATTACTGTGGAAGAAAAAATCTTTATCTGAGATTTCCTTTTTTTCTTCTTTTTTATTCTCTTCCTCAGTAAAATCCATGACCAAGATCTTATCGCTGCTAGCGCCAACCAAAGTAATAATCGATGGGGCTAATATGGCAAAGGCCAGTATAAAAGATAATATGAGAAGTAAAATAGATTTCATTGTACCTTTAAAATGAGCGTAAATATAATAGTATTACTTTTAATATTTGTTAATGAAAAATTAAAAATCCTTCAACAATTTTATGCTTTCTGAAGTTACCCAACCGGTTTTGCCATCTACAATCTTGATTTTTTTCCATTCATTTAGTTCATCAAGAACATTTACTTTGGTTCCTTCATGCAAAACGAATATGGCTTCGCTTCTTTTGTTGGGCTCAGCCTTTATTTGAACTTCACTATCGTAAACAATGGCAGGCTGATCGGTTTGAAAGTCTTTGTATTGTACAAATGCAAATATAACCGCCATAACAGAAATGAAAAGCGATACAATACTACCGATAAATGCAATACGCTTTTTGGTGGCATATTTAAAATAGTAGAATGCAATGTAAAGTAGCACAAAGAGAAACATGAATATGACAGCAGTATAACTCCATTGATCAAAAGTCATAATCCCGGTAACAGCTTTATAAATTTTTGACAAACTTGTTTCCGGCATAATTTCAATGGCATCCAAGGTCATGTTTCGAGCATAGGAAAGGTTATTTTTAATTTCCTTATCGTTGGGAGAGAGCAATAGTGCTTTCTCATAATTGTAAATGCTAGGTGCGATCTGATTTAATTTATAATAGGCATTGCCAAGGTTAAAATATAGTTCGGCAGAATGTTCATCATTTTCCAAAATTTCTGAATAGTAATCTATGGCTTTTTGGTAGTCGCCATTATTGTAAGATTCTGTTGCCCTATTGAAGAGTGCTTCGTTTTGGGCATTTCCCAAGAAAGCGAGTAACATTACAATAATATGTAGTAACTGATTCATTGTCTATAATTGTTTATCAAGGTAGGAGATAACCTCACTTGCCTTATCATAGTCCTGTTGCATTTGCACTTCTGAAAAAGGACTGTAACGAGCCATTTCACAATTTTTCAATAAGCTTACAAAGCCTTCTTTCGTTTCCTCATCCACGTCTTTTTCTGTTAATAAAGTGGCTATTTTATCCTTACTGAATTCTGAGGTCTCAATCTTCAATTTTGCTTTCAAATAATTATGCAATGCTTTCTCCAAAGCGACATAAAATGCATCTTTATTACCTAAGGTCTTTTTGGCTTCTGATAAATATTTCCTAGCCAATTTATTGGCTCTTTTAATTTTATTGCCCGCAATATCACCAGCAATGGCCTCTCGCTTTTTCCGGAATAAAACTGCTAGGGGTATAAGTAGTAATGGCAATAACCACCAGAGATAAAAAATATTGGAACCGAAAAAATAGTTGGTTTCAATAGTTGTTAAATTAGGTTTTAGTTTAAGAAAGCTAAATTGATTTCCTGTAGTAACAACAGATTGTTTTGAGTTTCTTGCGGCGCTATTGGCAGCTTCAGAAGTATTCATTGGACCTTCGAGCACATTTATCAATATCTCTTCAGAATTGATTGTATTGTACTTTTCTGTCTTTGGATTAAAAAAGCTGAAAGCAATGCTGGGCATAGGGTATTTGCCCTTAAAGGTCGGAACGATAGTATAGCTGTCGCTTACTTTTCCTCGCATACCTGACAAAGTGGTTCGAACGCTTTCATTGTGCTCTGGGTCGTAAACTTCCAATGAACTTGGCAATTCGGGTTTTGGCAATTGAAAAAGTTTTAAATTTCCTTCACCGTTGACCTCAACTATTGCTTGTAGTGATTCTGACGCATTCAAGCTTGTTTTTGTAGTAGAAACCGTAAAATCGAATTCGCCTACAGCACCTCCAAAATTTACCGGCTTCCCAACGGCAGGTAAATCTTTCACATTGATCGATCGCTTACCTGCAGAAACCGTTTTATTGGTCTGCGTATAAATTCTCCCTCCAAAAAAGTCACGCTTGTTCGTTGGCACATCTACTGTTACATCAAGTGAAAGAGGCTCAATCTCCAATTTACCGGATTTTTGGGGGTAGAGCACTACCCGTTTTAAAATCACATAGCGATAAGCTTTTCCATTATAGGTGCCATTTTCCGGGGTCAATCTTTGGACTGGAATATCTTGGCTCCAAAAGTTATTGTATTTGGGAATATCCAATTGACGATAATTTGTAACCCGAATTGAAGGGCTGACATAAAGTTTGTATACTATAGTGATCTCTTCATTTAAATAAGGGTTCGATTTTGAAACCTCAGCAACCAAATGCAGATTGTCGTCCGCAAAATCATCGACGGTCATTTGACCATTGGGCTTCTCTACCGCGGCTGTTACTTCGACCTTTTTAGCCAATGACTTGTAGGTTTTTCCACCAATAACGATCGAAGCTTGTTTTATATTAAAGCTGCCGCGAGCAGTAGGTGCGAGTGTGTAGGAATATGTTTTGGAATAAGAACGCACCCCATTGACCCATGATGAACTTATGGCCTGGGAGGGTCCCATAAGGACTCGGAATCCTGCAAAATCAGGTGGACTGAAATCGTCACCATCTTTGTTCATGGTAAATTCAACGCGTAACCTTTCGTTGATTCCCAGCTTTTCTTTACTGAGGTTCATTTCAAAAGTAACGTCATCATCTTGTGCATTCATAACAAATGCAATGAACAACAATGGAAGCAACGATATGAAATATTTAAAACTCATTTTAATTACCAATCCTTTTCATTTTTAACTTTGGCACCTTTTACTTTTTTGGCGTCTATTTTCTCCTGTACCTTTTTCTCTTCATTCTGCATGGCCTCTAACAGATTTTGAATCTGTTGTTTGGATAATTGATTGGGTCTTGGCTGTTGTTTTTGTTCTTGGGGTATGTCTCCTTGTTCAGGTTGCTTTTTTTCCTCTTCTTTTTTATCGCCCTCACCTTCTTTATTATCCTCTTTCTTTTCTTCGCCTTTATCCCCTTCGTCGCCCTCGTCTTTCTTATCACTTTCGTCCTGATCTTTCTTATCTTCCTTATTGTCCCCTTCGTTCTTTTGATCTTGGTCCTTTTTATCTTCCTGGTCTTTGTTATCTTCGTTTTTGTCTTGTTCTTCCTGTTCTTTTTTTAGAAGTTCTTTGGCAAGTGCTAAATTGTAACGGGTTTCTTCATCTTTGGGATTGTTCCTTAAGGCCTCTTTATAAGCCTCAATCGCTTTTTCATATTGTTTTTGTTTCATGAACACATTACCCATATTATGATATGCTTTGTGTTTGTCAGGTTTTTCATTGGCCAATTCCCCTGCCTGCTTAAAACGCCCGAAAGCCTCACTATAGGTT
>Ga0316189_10004310_pt1 | contig 13710 bp, 15 predicted proteins | sample LowCovwburrow_MG_FD_204930 | JGI IMG/M metagenome (GOLD analysis project Ga0316189, IMG submission 204930) | Coastal sediment microbial communities from Maine, United States - Lowes Cove worm burrow | ecosystem: Environmental > Aquatic > Marine > Coastal > Sediment | place: USA: Maine...
TCCATCCTGAACCAAACGCTGTGCTTTGAATCGATTTCCGGCTCGGTGGAGCACTCACTCATCCAGCCAATTTCCCGAGCCTGCCATTTGCCAACGTTGTGTTTCGCCCTGTTGGGCGAGTGACTTTCTTTACCCCGCGGCAAAGAAAGTAACCAAAGAAAACGCGCCCTGGGATGGTGCCGGCTACGCCGGTCCCCTGTGGTCCTCGCCCTGGCGGGCGCCCGTGAACTCGCTGCGCTCAAACAGGCACGGGCTTTTGTCCCGCCAGGACTGCGGTCCTCGGCGCCATCCAAGGGGACACAAGAATCCTTCGGCCGGATCCCTGCGACTTGTGGAGCCCCTTGGCGCTGCCGATCATCGCAGCCGGGGCGAGACTCCAGAGTTGCTACCGTTGTGACGACCGCACGCGATCCAACACAATGAAGGTGAGATCGAACGCATTCGCGTCGTCAGCGGGACGCGCGCGGGACTGCATCTCCCGCCAGTCAGCAGGATTCAGATCGGGGAAGTGAGCGTCTCCCTCCACGTCGGCATGAACGCGAGTAAGGTAAATCCGATCGGCCTGGGCTAAGGCCAGGCGATAGACCGCCTCACCGCCGATCACCATCAATTCAGCGGCATCATCGGCCGCTTCCAGCGCCCGCGTCCAGTTCCGCACAACCGCACATCCCGGAGCGATGTAATCAGGATTGCGGCTCAGAATGAGGTTGGCTCTGCCCGGGAGGGGCCGCCCGATGGACTCATGGGTACGCCGCCCCATGAGAATGGGATGACCCAACGTGACCCGCTTGAAATGCTGCAGGTCGGCGGGTAGATGCCAGGGCAATCCGACGTCGCGGCCAATGACACCGTTCTCCGAAACCGCCACCACCAACGATATCCGCATTCCGCCGCCTAGGGGAGCCTCTGATCTATCCACAAACGCGCATCTTGGATCTCAAATGCACAGCTTCATCGTTACAGATCTTAGCAATAGCACAACCACTGCCCGCGATCTCCCCCGCGATCCGCCCCTTGAATATGCACATTAAGGGGGCAGATGCGAGGCTCCCGACGCAGCGCCATAGTCATACTATGGCCAAGCCGGGAAACGCGGCAGATGTGCCCTTGTGGACCGAAACGCGATTCGTATCAATTGTTCAGACCTTCCCTAGACCGCCACCGGCGCCGAAATGGATGGATAGGGATCGTATTCGCTGAGTTGAAAATCGGAATAGCGAAACGCGAACAAGTCCGCGACCTCGGGATTCAGGTGCATTCTGGGCCCCGGCCGGGGCGTTCGGGCCAGTTGCTCCGAGACCTGATCGAGATGATTCAGGTACAGGTGGGCATCGCCCAGGGTATGGATGAATTCACCGGCGTCCAGGCCGGTGGCCCGGGCAATCATGAGGGTCAACAGGGCATAGGAGGCAATGTTGAACGGGACGCCGAGGAAAATGTCCGCGCTTCGTTGATACAGCTGGCACGACAGACGCCCCTCGGCCACATAGAACTGGAAAAAGGCGTGGCAGGGAGGTAACGCCATTTGGTCAAGGTCCGCCACGTTCCAGGCGCTGACGATCAGGCGACGCGAGTCCGGTGTGGACCGGATCTGGTCCAGCAACACACGGATCTGATCCACATGGCCGCCATCGGGCGTGGGCCAGGACCGCCACTGATGGCCGTAGATGGGACCCAGTTCCCCGTCGTCATCGGCCCATTCGTCCCAGATGGTCACGCCGTTTTCGTGTAAATAGGCCAGATTGGTGTCGCCCCTCAGGAACCACAATAGTTCGTGGATGATGGAGCGCAGATGCACCTTCTTGGTGGTCAGCAGGGGAAATCTGTGATCGGTCAAGTCAAAACGCATCTGGTGCCCGAACACGCTGAGCGTACCGACACCGGTGCGATCAGTCTTGCGCACGCCGTGTTTCAACACATGATGCATCAAGTCCAGATACGGCTGCATATCAGCCCTCCCGTTCGCGCCGATAGGCCATCCATATGAAAAGCATTCCAAACAGAATCATTGGCGTGGACAGAAGTTGTCCCATCGTGAGCCAGTCCAAGGCGAGGAAACCCAAGTGTAAATCGGGCTCCCGGACGAACTCCACGGCGAAGCGAAACAGACCGTAAAGCAAGAGAAACAGTCCGGAAACAGCCATGGTGGGCCGGGGTTTTGCGGAGTAGATCCACAACACCGCAAACAACACCAGACCTTCCAGAAATGCTTCATAAAGCTGGCTCGGGTGACGTGGCATCTCGCCTGCGCCGTAGCCGCGAAAAACCATGCCCCAGGGCAAATCCGTGGTCCGGCCCCACAACTCTCCATTTATGAAGTTCCCAACGCGGCCGGCCCCGAGCCCAATGGGCACGAGCGGTGCGATGAAATCGGTGACCTGGAAAAACGTCAGGCTCTGCCGACGTGCGAACAAACCCATGGCCACCAGAACCCCGAGCAACCCGCCATGAAACGACATTCCCCCCTCCCAGATTCGGAGCAGCGAAAACGGGTCGGACAAAAACCCGGGCAGGTTGTAGAACAGGGTGTAACCGATGCGCCCGCCCAGAACCACGCCTATGGCAGCGTAAAACACCAAATCGTTGACCGCCTCTTCGGTCAGCACGCTGTTACCCTGACGGGCCCGATATCGCCCAAACCACCAACCACCGACGAAGCCGATCAGGTACATCAGGCCGTACCAACGCACGGCAAGCGGACCAACCTGCAGGATCACCGGGTCGATTTCGGGATGAATCAGCATCAGGCTCAGGCCATGGTGAAGCGGGCGGTTACGGACTTAAGATAATCCGTCTCCGGGATGGCCGGATGGACCGGATGGTCCGCGGCCTGATGACCCCGGTCAATGATTTGGACCATCCGGTCGGTGTGGCGCGCACCCTTTTGAATGAGCTCCGACAATTGTTCGGGCAACAAGATCTGAGAGCAGGAACAGCTTACGAGCATGCCGTCCTTGGCCAGCACCTGCATTGCGAGTTGATTCAGCCTGTAATACCCCTGCAGCCCGCTCTTGGCGTCCTTGCGCCGCTTGATGAACGCCGGAGGATCGACCACCACCACATCGAATCGACGGCTATCGGCCCGCAACGACTCCAACACCTCGAACGCGTCCGCACGCTCCATCTGGACCCGATCTTCGACCCCGTTGAGCACAGCATTGGCTCGAGCCTGTTCCAGCGCCGCGGCGGAACTGTCCACACACAAAACTTCTTGCGCCCCGTAGCGGGCCGCCTGAATACCCCACGCGCCGACATAGCTGAACAGATCCAGTACGCGGGCCTCCGGCACCAGACGTCGCAGACGCGCCCGATTGTCATACTGGTCAAAAAACCAACCGGTCTTTTGTCCCGAAGTCGCCGAAACCCGGAAACGCGCATCGTGCTCACACACTTCCAAATCCTCGGGCATCGGACCGAGTGCGGAGTCGACGTAGGCGTCCAGACCCTCCAGTGCCCGCACCGGCGCATCGTTACGCCAAAGCAAAGCGGCCGGCTTGACCACCTTTGTCAATGCGGCCTCGATATGGCCCTTCATCCGCTCCATGCCTGAAGTCGTGATCTGCCCGATCAAGACGTCGCCATAGCGGTCGATCACCAACCCCGGAAGACCATCGCCTTCTCCATACAGAAGCCGATAGAATGGATCCGGGTAGAGCCGTTCACGCAGCGACAGGGCCACCTTTATCCGGTGCACCAACAGCGACGGGCTGAAAGGGTGGCGGTGATCCCGACTGACCAGCCGGGCCGCGATCAGAGAATGGGGATTGACGTAACCGGTCCCCAACGATTTGCCGTTGCTGGCCTCGATGCGCACCGGCTGGCCCGGCTCAAAACCCTTGAGCGGGGTCTTCACCACATCCACCTCGTTGCTGAACACCCACAGGTGTCCGGTCTTGAGCCGGCGCTCTTCCTTGCGCTTAAGCCTCAGCGGTGCGAAGCGGGATTCATCTTCTGCCATGATGCTCATATGCCGTAAGCGGGGCGCGCTACTTTACCGCGAATGCGGACCGCGACCTAGGGAACCATCTGATCTATTCGTGAACGTGCATCTTGGGACTGAAATGCACAGCTTCATCGTTGCAGATCTTGGCAATAGAACAACTATTACCCGCAATCTGCCCTGCGATCCGCCCCTTGAATCTGCGCATTTCAGCCTCCAATCTGCTTCGCCCAGAATAAATCAGAGGCTCCCTAGTGTCCCGTCCCATGCATATCAGCAAGAAGAGAAGCGAATTGGCGCTGCCCGGTGTAGCGCTTTGCCAATTCCGAGCGGCTGAGACATAGTTGACCAAACAAGTCGGGATTAGTCGTCGCCATGTCCCAGAACATATCGGAGCACAAGCGCCTCGGCCAGGAAACCAGTCCCTACCTGCTTCAGCACGCCCACAATCCCGTGGACTGGTATCCATGGGGAGATCAGGCGTTTGAGCAGGCACGCAGAGACAACAAGCCGGTGCTGCTTTCCATCGGCTACGCCGCGTGCCACTGGTGTCATGTGATGGCACACGAGTCATTCGAGGATCCGGACACCGCGGCGCTGATGAACGAACTGTTCGTCAACATCAAGGTGGATCGCGAGGAACGCCCGGATATCGATCGGATCTACCAGCATGCACACCAGATCCTGGCGCGCAGGCGCGGAGGCTGGCCGCTGACGCTTTTCCTGACTCATGATCGGATCCCTTTCTTCGCCGGCACCTACTTCCCCAGACAGCCGCGGCACGGCCTGCCCGGCTTCAGCGACCTGATGCGTCGCATCGTCGATCTCCACCGGCGGCACCATAGCGAAATTGATCAGCAGAACACAGCGCTGATGGCCGCCCTGAATCACCCGGCGCTGGACCCGGCCTCCACCGACGAGATACACGATGCCGGGCCCCTTCAGGTCGCCCGGGATCAGCTCCAGGCGTCCTACGACCCGGAACACGGTGGGTTCGGTGGTGCGCCTAAATTTCCCCACCCCACCTATCTGAGCCATCTGCTCCAAAGCTGGTGGCGAAGTCGACAGACCGCCCGCACTGACGAAGCCGCCCTGAACATGGCCTGTTTCAGTCTGCGCCGGATGAACGAGGGCGGACTCTATGATCACCTCGGGGGCGGTTTCTACCGCTACTCGACGGATGAGCGCTGGATGATTCCCCATTTCGAGAAAATGCTATACGACAACGGCCCCCTCTTGGGGTTGTACGCACAACTCTTTGCCATCACCTCAGATGCCCAGTTTCGACGGGCGGTGCTGGGCACGGCCGACTGGGTCCTGCGCGAAATGCAGGCACCCGAAGGCGGCTATTTTTCCTCTCTGGACGCGGACTCGGAGGGCGAGGAAGGCCAGTACTATGTTTGGACTCCTGAACAGGTCGCCGCACACTTGGATGCAGATGAGTATGCCGTCGCATCGGCTCGTTTCGGACTGAATCAGGCACCCAACTTCGAGGGGAGGTGGCATCTGTTTGGCCACCTCGATCCAACCATACTGGCCGATCGGCTCAAGCTGGATCCAGCCATCCTGGCGCAACGATTATCATGTGCAGAGAAAGCGCTGCTGCAAGCTCGGTCAGAGCGCATCCGACCCCATCGGGACGAGAAGATCCTGGGTGCCTGGAATGCGCTGATGATCAAGGGCATGGCTCGGGCCAGCCTGCACCTCGACCGATCGGATCTGGCGGATTCCGCCTTCCGCGCACTGGATTTCGTTAAACAGACCCTATGGCGAGATGGGCGCCTGCTGGCAGTGTATGCGGGGGGTGAGTCCAAACTCAATGCGTACTTGGACGACTACGCGTTTCTCGCGGACGCGGCTCTAACCCTCAGTCAATGCCGGTGGCGGGCACAGGATCTGGAATTCGCGGTGGCGCTGACCGAAGCGCTTTTGACGCATTTCGAGGATGCTGAACGCGGTGGCTTCTACTACACCTCGCACGACCACGAAACCCTGATCAGCCGACCCAAGCCCCTTTTGGACGACGCTTTGCCCTGCGGCAACGGGGTTGCCGGCCGGGTGCTGCTGCGTCTGGGCCATTTGCTTGGGGAAACACGCTATCTCGATGCCGCCGATCGGCTGATGCGCTGGTGCTGGCCCACGGTCAAGGCCGCGCCGCTGGCCCACGCCAGTCTGGTGGCGTTTCTGGATGCCAGCCTGACGCCCCAGCAAACAGTGGTGATCCGGGGTGATCCGGAATCCATCGAAGCATGGCGCAGAGTCGCGACCCAGGACTATGTGCCAAACCGTCTCACCCTGGCCATCCCCACCGGGGCCAACCCACTGCCTGGGCTGATGGATACCCACCGCCCGCGCAGCGGCACTGCGGCCTATCTTTGTCGGGGGCAGGTGTGCTCACCCCCGATCCAGCATCTGGAAGCCTTCCAAGAGGCGTTGTCCTGCGGGCCGCAGTCGGGATAATCCCTCTCAGAAACCCTAACCGGATCATCATGGCCAAAACCCTTGCCGACCTGATCGCAGCCGCACGCAGCCAGATCCAGGAGATTCAGCCCGATGATTTGGCCGAACTCCTGGACAACGGCACGGACGTACTCCTGATTGACGTTCGCGAACCAGACGAACACAACGCGGGGCGCCTTCCCGGCTCCGAACTGATTCCCAGGGGACAGTTGGAAGGCGCCGCCGACCCCAGTAACAAGCACCGTCGCCCGATATTGTTCAACGCCCGGCAGCGATTGGTGGTGCTCTACTGTGACACCGGCGCCCGCAGCGCCCTGGCCACGCACACTTTGCTGGAAATGGGATTCGAGCAGCCCCGCAATCTGGCCGGCGGCATCGAACTCTGGGCCGCCGAAGACCTTCCCGTCGAGACCCGGGAACATGGCCGCTGATCGACTGCCGTCAACGCCGGCGCTGAGACTGCTGCGACATCACGGTGTCGCTGTACAGTGTCACCAATACGCCTATGTGGAAAAGGGTGGGGCGGCCGCCGCAGCAGCCGCCCTGGGCATCGCGCTCCACGACATGATCAAGACCCTGGTGTTTGATCGGGACGACGGGCAGCCATTTCTGATCCTGATGCATGGGGATCGGGAAGTCTCCACCAAACAACTGGCCCGCAGCATTGGCGTGAAGCGAGTCGCACCCTGCGCCCCGGGCACGGCGACACGGCACAGCGGCTATCAGGTGGGCGGCACGTCCCCTTTCGCGACGCGGAAACCCATGCCGGTCTACGTGGAACACAGCGTATTGTCCGCGCCCAGGATCTATGTCAACGGCGGGAGCCGGGGACTGATCCTGGAACTGGCCAGCGCCGATCTGGTGCGGATTCTGAACCCTCGACCAGTCCAGGTTGCGATCTACCCTTAACGAGGGGTCTGATCGATCGATACGAATCGCGTTTCGGCCGATAAAAGCACAGATGCGACGCCCCCGGCCCAATCGCAGCAATTGATCAGACCTTCCTCAAGTCAGCATCCCTTCCAGGTCGGCGTCCGTTTTTCCATAAAGGCATCGATGCCCTCACCCGCATCCTCGGCCATCATGTTGCAGGCCATACGCTCTCCGGCAAAGTCGTAGGCATCCTCGATGCCCATCTCCAATTGCCGATAGAACATCTCCTTGCCCAGCCGGATGGCCAGCGGGGATTTGGCCAGGATGGTGTCGGCCAGTGCACCAACCGCCTCATCCAACTGGCCGTCGGCCACCGCCTGGTTCACAAGTCCCAGCTCCTTCGCGCGTTTGGCGCTTACGAACTCACCGGTGAGCAACATCCCCATGGCCTGCTTGCGCGACAGATTTCGGGACAGAGCAACCGCCGGCGTCGAGCAAAACAGGCCAACGTTGATGCCGGAAACCGCGAACCGCGCGGAATCGGCGGCCACCGCAAGATCGCAGGTCGCCACCAGTTGGCAACCCGCGGCGGTGGCGATGCCGTGGACCCGGGCGATGACCGGCTGCGGCAAACGCAATAGGCTCAGCATGACCCGACTGCAGCGCTGAAACAGCGCCTGGTAGCCTTCGCGATCCGGGCTCGCCCGCATTTCCTTGAGATCGTGACCGGCGCAAAAGGCGCGGCCCGAACCGGCCAGAATGACCACGCGCACGGTGTCGTCAAGGGCGATAGCGTCCAGTTCCGCCTGCAACGTCTCCAGCATGGCCATAGACAAGGCATTGAATTGATTGGGACGATTGAGTGTAAGCGTGGTCACACCCGACTCATCCCGGCGTAGCAGAATGGCTTCCTGTTGGGCTACTGCGTGTTCGGTGACACTCACCTGATGTCTCCCTTGTCGTTAAAATGAGCTTTGGTCGGGGTCGGAACCCGGATCGGCGTCCGCCAGCGCCAGACCCAGTCGCTTCGTCAAAATCTCGATCGCCCGGGTCAGTTCATCGATCGTGTTCTGTTGCCGCATGAGAATGGCACCCACATCGTCCAGAGTCGCATCCAGGTGGCTGGCGCGGATCTCCAGCTCGGTGAGCCGGGCCTCGTTCGATGAGCCGATATCATGCGAGCTGGGCATGGCGCCAGTATAAACGCGTCCGGCCGACAACTGGCTATAATGCCGACCAATCGCACACGCCGGAAACCTTCAATGCTTCGACACAAACCGTCCATGAGCCGCCCAGGGGGCTTCTCAATACTGTCCGTGCTGATTTGGTTGGCCGCCTCCCATGCCCAGGCGGAGGTGTTCCCACTGCCGCCGAAGGGGATCGACATCGTCGGCAAAATTCGGGTCGTCCAGGCCAGTCACGACGACACTCTGCTGGATATCGCGCGCCGCCATGGCATCGGACAGGACGAGATCGTAGCGGCCAATCCAACAGTGGACCGCTGGCTGCCGGGCGAAGGCACAGCGGTGGTGTTGCCGACGCGACACATTCTGCCCGATGCACCCCGGGAAGGTATCGTCGTAAATCTCCCCGAAATGCGCCTCTATTACTATCCGAAACCGGGTCCTGCGGAGACACCGACGGTCATCACCCATCCAGTCAGCGTGGGCCGCATGGACTGGGCGACGCCCCTGGGTCTGGCCCGTATCGTGCGCAAGCAGAAAGACCCGGCCTGGCATCCGCCTGCCTCAATCCGTGCCGAAGCCGAGGCGGCCGGCAGCCCGCTTCCGAAACGGGTTCCCCCCGGCCCGGACAACCCGTTGGGACAACACGCGCTGCGGCTGAATCTGCCCGGGTACCTCATCCACGGCACCAACCGGCCGTATGGGGTCGGTATGCGGGTCACCCACGGCTGTATGCGTATGTACCCGGAGGACATCGAATCGCTTTTTTCCCGGGTCGAGGTGAACACCCCGGTTCGACTGGTTAACCAACCGGTGAAGGCCGCCATATTGGCCGACTCACTGTTTATCGAGGTCAACGCGCCGCTCGACGAGCTGCCGATGACGGAGGCCGAAGCCATGGCGGTGGCGGAAAAGGCGATCGAACGGGCAGCCGGAATGGGTTACCCCGGACTGGCGCGACAGCAGGCTCAGGCGGTGATCGCCGAGCACTCCGGTACGCCCGAGGTTATTTCACGCCGGGTTCAGCCCTGATCCCGTTCGGCGGTTAAACACCGTCGTCGCAAACATGATGGGGGGCGGAACTGACGTCATATTTGAGCTTAAACGAGCCGCAGGCGAGACCACTCGGCGGCAGCGTCTGGCACGGTCGTCATGCCAGACGCGGGACCGCGCTGCTTACTTGTACATGCTCTTCTTGAACATGCGGTCGATTTTTTCGTCGGTCTGCATGGTCTGAGTCTGGGCAGCCTCAGCCATGCGACGGGCGTCGCTGGCGTCCTGACTGGCCTGATCTGCGGTGGTCTGGGCCCGGCTCACATCGGCCTGCAAGGTGGTGACCTGATCCTGGAGGGCCTTGAAATCGCTGGTGCTTGCGCAGCCGGTGGTCAGCAGGGCAGCGGCAAAAACGGCGCACAGTAGAACGCGTGGCATGGTCTCAGTCTCCTGTTGTGTGGGTGCGGCAAAGATATCGGATTCGGCGCCCTATGCCCAGTCGTCAGCGCACCACCACGACCGTGCCTTCGCCCACCCAGCCGGCCAGATCGTCTATCTGTTCATTGGTCAAAGCGACGCAACCCCGGGTCCAGTTAAACCGTTTGTGGACTTCCGGACTGCCCGAACCCAGGCCGTGGATGCCCACAAAACCACCCAGAGGTGTGTGCTGAGGCGGCATTTCGCCGCGATCGTGGGCGGCGATGATTTGATCGAAGGTGGGCTGATCTATGCGGCCGTCGTCCAGGGCACGACGGGCATCATGCCGGCCGGGGTAATCGAAACCGTAAAAACGGCGAAAACGGCTCTCGGGTTTCAGATAGGCGATTCGGTAGCGTCCAACCGGCGTCACGTCATCCCCGCGCCGGGCCTTGTCGCCAATGCCGGACCGGCCCACTGCGATGCCGGGATAGACCGCCAAGGTGTCCTCGGCCCGCATCACCCGAAGTTCCCGCCGGTCGCCATCCACCAGCAGCCATACCCGGCCCGGGTCTTCGGCCTGCGCTGTGGGCGAGAGCAGCACCGCCAGCAGCGACAGCGTTACTGTCCACCGAACCGTACGGAAACGATGGAACAAAACGAGAGGCTGGGGCGGTTTAAGCCGGTTGACCGCCAGCCAGGGCACTCTGATGCTTGCGCGCCAGGGCCAGCAGCCGCGGGGTAGGCCCCGCGTCCTCGTAAATCGGATCACCAAACTCATCCTCGGCAATCACGCGCTCCCCCTGAACGTAGGGCAGAGCGCGCTCCAACTCCTGCAGGGCTTCCCGGAGCAGATCCGCCACGATTTCCCTGGGCGACCGCTCATACATCTCCGCCAGGGCCTCGATACGCGCCGCCTCGTGCAACGGCAACTCGATCTCATAGTTGCGCACAGTCCGCTGTTCGGCCCGCGCCTGTTCCCAGACCTTCAGCAATTCGTTCATCCCCATCTTTGGGCTCTCCGCTGGAATCATGCCAGAAGTCAGAGCAAACGCTGCGCCAAAATACAAACCGGACGGGCAGACCGCCTCAGGGCCTGTTAACACTATGCGGATACCCATCGCATGGTGTTAACAGGCCCTAGTCAGCCGGCCAGGAACAGCTTGTATGCGGGATTGCCCGTCTCATTCCAGAACGGATATCCCAACTCGTCGAGGTACTGTTCGAAGCGTGCACGCTCGTCCTCTGGCACCTGAACACCCGCCAGCACCCGTCCGTAGGCCGCGCCGTGATTTCGATAGTGAAACAGGCTGATATTCCAACGCTTGCCCATACGAGTCAAAAATCGCAGTAATGCGCCGGGACGTTCCGGGAACTGAAAGCGATACAGAATCTCGTGTTCGACGGTGGGGGCGTGCCCTCCCACCATGTAGCGCACATGCAGCTTGGCCACCTCGTTGTCGGTCAGGTCCTGCACCCGGTAACCCGACGCCCCAAGATTCTGGATCAACTCGTCGCGTTCGGCACCACCCTCGGACAGTTCCACGCCAACAAAAATCTGGGCCTCGCCGGCGTCGGCGTAACGATAGTTGAACTCGGTCACATTCCGCCTGCCGATGGCCTGGCAGAATTGGCGAAAACTGCCGGGATGTTCAGGTATGTTGACCGCCAGCAAAGCCTCGCGTTGCTCACCGATCTCGGCGCGCTCCGCCACATGTCGCAAACGATCGAAGTTGAGATTGGCCCCGCTGTTAACGGCCACCAGATTGCGCCCGGTGACCTGCTCCCGGTTGACGTACTTCTTGACCCCGGCCACCGCCAGCGCGCCGGCCGGTTCAACGATGGAGCGGGTGTCGTCAAATATATCCTTGATCGCAGCACAAATTTCGTCGGTGCTGACCAGAATGACCTCGTCCACGGTGCTGCGACAGATGCGGAACGTTTCCTTGCCGGCCTGGCGGACCGCGACCCCATCGGCGAACAGCCCCACCTGAGGCAGCGTCACGCGGCGCCCGGCCTTGAGTGCTGCATGCATGCACGCGGCCTCTTCCGGCTCAACCCCGATGATCTTTATCTCAGGGCGTAGATACTTTACATAGGCGGCGATGCCCGCCAACAATCCACCTCCGCCCACCGGGACAAAGATTGCGTCCAGCGACTCCTGATGCTGACGCAGGATCTCCATACCCACGGTACCCTGGCCAGCGATGATGTCCGGGTCGTCGAACGGCGGGATGAAGGTCAGGCCCTTGTCCTGCACCAGCCGCTGGGCGTATTCGAACGCATCGTCGTATGCGTCTCCATGCAACACGGCTTTGCCACCCAGGGTGCGCACCGCCTGCACCTTGATCACCGGCGTGGTCCTGGGCATGACGATGGTGGCGCGCACCCCCATGCGGGTGGCGGCCAGGGCCACACCCTGGGCGTGATTTCCGGCGGAGGCGGCGATAATCCCTTTCGACAACACCGCCTCGGACAGTCTCGAAATCTTGTTGTAGGCGCCGCGCAGCTTGAACGAGAACACCGACTGCAGATCCTCACGCTTGAACAGGACCCGGTTTTGCAGTCGGCTGGACAGGCTCTTGGCATGTTCCAGGGGCGATTCGCAGGCGACGTCGTAGACCCGCGCGGTGAGGATTTTCTCGATGTACTTCTGGGTCATGGCGGTTGGTCAACTCGTGCACTGCGCCGCCGTGGACCGCGGGCCGCGACGCGATACACTAGCAGGTGGGTCCGACGATGCAAAGCAGCATCGGGTTGAATCGCGGCTCGTAAACGCAAGCCATGAAAAGCAGGTGTGCAATGTCTCAGGACGCGTACAAACAGCGCGCGGCGGAGGCCGCGATCGAATTCGTCGAAAGCGGCTCGGTCATCGGCGTCGGAACCGGCTCCACGGTCAATCATTTCATCGAGGCGCTTGGCCGGATGCGACAGCGCATCGACGGTGCGGTCTCCAGTTCGGAGGCCAGCACCCAGCGCCTCAAAGCGTTGGGCGTCTCCGTACTCGATCTCAATACGGTGGGCACGCTGCCGCTCTATGTTGACGGCGCTGACGAGTCCAACGCACATCTGCAACTGATCAAGGGCGGGGGCGGCGCGTTGACCCGGGAAAAAATCGTCGCCGCGGCCAGCGAGCGGTTCGTCTGCATCGCCGACGACGCCAAGCTGGTGGACGTTCTGGGGGCCTTCCCGCTGCCGATCGAGGTCATCCCCATGGCCCAGAGCCTGGTCGCCCGGGAGCTGGTGGCTCGGGGCGGCCGACCTGTGCTGAGGACCGGATTCGTCACCGACAACGGCAACATCATACTGGACGCGCACGATCTGAAAATCCTGCAACCCGCCCGGTTGGAGTCGGATTTGAACGACATTCCGGGCGTGGTCACCGTGGGTCTGTTCGCCAAGCGGCCGGCCGACGTGCTGCTGCTGGGCGGATCCGGCGGTGTGCGGCAGATGCGAACGGATTAGGGCCTGTTAACGCTATGCGGATAGCCATCGACAGCGTAGTGTTAACAGGCCCTAAACGGGCTCAAAGCAGAACCCGTTCGATGCCGTCCTGCCTGACCTGATCGATGAACCGCCGCTGCCAGCCCGAACCCAACAGCTTGTTGGCCAGTTCCACCACGATGTAGTCGGTTTCGAGACCGGTGTCCCGGTTGTAGCGGGCCAATCCCTGTTGGCAAGCCGGGCAGGCGGTCAGCAGTTTGACCTCGCCATCCCCGGCCCGGGTGGCGCCGGTCAGGGATTCGATACCCTGTCGAAGTTCGGCCTCCTTGCGAAAACGCAGCTGGGTGGCGATGTCCGGGCGAGAAGTGGCCAGCGTGCCGGCCTCTCCGCAACAACGGT
>Ga0316189_10004312_pt1 | contig 13705 bp, 11 predicted proteins | sample LowCovwburrow_MG_FD_204930 | JGI IMG/M metagenome (GOLD analysis project Ga0316189, IMG submission 204930) | Coastal sediment microbial communities from Maine, United States - Lowes Cove worm burrow | ecosystem: Environmental > Aquatic > Marine > Coastal > Sediment | place: USA: Maine...
CTGCGCGTGGCGCTGGGACAGTTTTGTGACAGCTTTCAGCGGCGGATCGGGCTCAGGCAATGCCTGCGAAGAGCAGCGGCTCAACTGAGGCACTTCTCCCCTTGGCCCGAACAGGCGATCGCCAAGCCGATACCGTAGAGCAGAAAGGGTACGGCGATAATCCCGACCATGAGAAGGACCGTCGCGGTGACTTTCGCCTTCCGCAACTCGGCTCTCTGGATGTCGTCGACGGCAAGGGTCGCGGAGTCCCCCGCCACCCGAAGCACGACGCTGTCCTTCGAGACGCCGATGGGTCGCCCCTCGATGACAGTCTCGTTCGCAAGGTAGACTCGAAACGTACCTGTTGATGGGGACTCTGCCGCTTCCCGAAGAGCTTGCCCGGGGGGCTCCACCGGAACCCAGCGGTGGCAGCCGGCCAGCCAGAGAACCAGGGTCCCCGGTAACAGCACATTCCTGCACACCGCAGACTCGCGGAGCCTACGCAACGCAACCTCCAAGCAGAGAATCAGGAACGGGAGCGTCAGGATCGTCTGCCGGCGGGGCGCAGAAGGACGCTCGCCATGTTCGCTACGATCGCATGAAAAGGGAAGAAGACAGAGACGGCTCGCACTGCCAGTCAGTGGAGCCGATCGGGATCGCCGTCGAGCGAAGCGAGACATTGAGCACGCGAAGCGTGCGGACTACCGACGACCTCCTGGTTGCAAAGCAAGGGTCCTAGACCGTGAATCACGACAAATAGCCGGAGTTATCGCGACAGACCGCGACAATCTGCAGATCGAAGAAACGCACGAAACGGCCGAATGTCGGTTTGAACCGACAGTAGAACCGACAGTAACGACGGATGTCACGCGAGAAGCGTTGCTGGAGAGACTGTGACGGTGACCTTCGGATTAGGAATACAGGGTCACGTTTCTCTGCAGTGCCCAGGTTTCTCTATAGTCAGTGGAATTGGGGTGATCTGTCCCGTTTCGACCTCTCAGGTGTCTCAGATTTCTCTGTGGTTCCCTGCTGTCGGGCAAAGTGACGGGCAAAGTTGCGTGCCGGGACGAGAGAGGCCCGGAGTTTCCCCGTGCGGACCGGACACGCTAGTCTTAAGTGATGTCCAAGATTGAACAGTCGCCGGCCTCTGACGAGCACGTCGAAAACCGTCTCGAGTTCGAGACGCTGATCTCCGACCTCTCCTCTCGGTTCATCAACCTGCCTCCCGGCGAGGTGGACCGTGGGATCGAGGACGCGCTTCAGCGTGTCTGCGAGTTTCTCTCCATCGATTACGCGGTGCTGTGGCAGTGGTCGACCGCGGCCCCGGGCCTGATCATGCCCACCCACGCGTACGTGGGAGTGGAAGGTCCGCGGCCGTCCGAGCCGCTGAGCCAGGAGCAGTATCCCTGGATCGTGGGGGAGATGCTGGCCGGCCGCGCGGTGGTCGTCTCGTCGCTGGATGCGATGCCGGAGGAGGCCGAAGTCGATCGGGAAAGCGGCCGCCTCCAGGGCATCAGGTCGAATCTGACCCTTCCGCTGTCGCTGGCCGGCGAGGCGCCTCTCGGGGCCCTGGCGTTCAACACCCTGCGGTCGGAGCGCAATTGGCCCGACGCGCTTGTACAGCGGCTGCAGCTGGTCGTGCAGGTTCTAACCAATGCTCTCGCCCGATCACGGCGCGAGGAGCAGGTGCGGAGGAGCAAGGCTCTGCTCGCTGGGGGCGCAGAGCTTGCCGGTCTCGCGTTTTACGAAGTGGATTTCGACAACGGAGCCATCTACGTCGACGATCGCCTTCGCGACCTTTGCGGCGTTCCTGATGACCGAGAGCAGGGCCTCCAGCCCCTGGAGTTCTGGCTGCGACAGATCCATCCGGATGATCGGGAGCGGGTTCAAGCGCGGCGCCAGGAGCTTCACGAAGGGAAACTGGACCGCCTCTCGATCGAGTATCGCTACATCCACCCTACGCGTGGGGAGAAGTGGATTGATCACATAGCCGGCGTTGCCCGGCGTGACGGCGAACGACGCGCGGTCTCGACGTACGGGGTACTCCGTGACGTCACCGAGCGCCGGCGTGCCGACGAGTCGCTGCGACAGTCGTACGCCGAAGTAGAGCGATTGAAGGATCGACTGCAGGCGGAGGCCGATTACCTCAAAGCCGAGATCCGGGTGGTCCACCCGCACGCCGAGATCATCGGGCAGAGCTCCGCTATCCGAGAAGTCCTGTACCTGATCGAACAGGTGGCGCCCACCGAATCCTCGGTGCTCCTGTGTGGCGAGACCGGCACCGGAAAGGAGCTGGTTGCCCAGGCCATCCACCGACTCAGCGACCGCCAGGATCACGTGATGGTTCGGGTCAACTGTGCGGCGCTGCCAGCGGGTCTCGTGGAGAGCGAGTTGTTCGGCCGGGAGAAAGGCGCCTACACCGGTGCCCTGACGCGCCAGGTCGGCCGGTTCGAGATCGCGGACGGTTCGACGATCTTCCTCGACGAGATCGGCGAGTTGTCGCTCGAGGTGCAGGCTAAGCTTCTACGCGTGCTGGAGCGAGGGGAGCTCGAGCGACTCGGCAGTCCCAGGACCATCAGGGTCGACGTTCGGCTGATCGCGGCCACGAATCGCGACCTGGCGGAGGAGATCCGCCAGGGGCGGTTCCGGGAAGATCTTTACTACCGGCTCAACGTCTTCCCGATCCGGGTGCCGCCGCTGCGCGAGCGGTCGGACGATATCCCGATGCTGGTTTGGGCGCTCCTCGAGGAATTCTCTGCCCGCATGGGGAAGAAGATCACACAGGTCCCGCGCGCGACGATGGAGGCTTTGCAGAAGCAGTCGTGGCCCGGCAACGTCCGCGAACTGCGGAACGTGATCGAACGCGCGGTCATCGTCACCCCCGACGAGACGCTGAGGATGCCCGTGTTCGACGGGGCCGCGTCGGCAGCACCGCCGAAGACGCTGGCCGAAGCCGAGCGCGAGCACATTCTCCGGGCGCTCGAGCGGGCGGGCTGGCAAATCAAAGGGCCCACGGGCGCGGCCGCCGAACTGGGGCTCAACCCGTCGACGCTGTACAGCCGAATGAAGAAGCTGGGCATCCGGTCTCGTCGGCAGAAGGCGGACGACGCTGCGACAGAGCACCAGGACACGAAGCGAATTCCCTGAGCAGGGACGACATTTCGACCCCAGGACGCGATTTCGCCCGTTCTCCCGATTCTCTTCCCTCCGATCGACACCCAGAGAATCCACCAACGCGCTGTAGCTTAGTGACTTAGGTCCGTTCGCCGGTCGGCGCTCCACGGTGGTACGAATCGAGCATTGAGGATCGGCATGATCATCGTCGGAACGCTCAAGATCGTGCCGCTGTCGGACCGACGCGGCGACGTGTTGGAAATCCTGCGGTCCGTTCAAGGTCCAGTGCTGGCCCAGCCTGGCTGTGCCGGGTGCCACATCTACGACGAGCAGGGCCCCGAGGGGGCCATCGTGCTGGTCGAGCGGTGGGAAACCGAGGCGGCGCTCGAAGCGCACATCCGCTCGGAATCATACCGGCGCGTACTCGGTGCTATCGAGCTATCGGGTGCCGCACCGGAGGTCCGCTTCGACCACGTGTCCGTCAGCGAGGGCATGGAGAGAATCGAGCAGGCGCGCGGCACGGACGGCGCGGTTGCCGACCAGAGCGAATCCTGAGGGAGATGCATAAGGCCGCGATCAGCGCCAGGCGAGCGCAGCATAGTCCGTAGACGAAATCGAGCCAGGACGGTCAAGTTACCACGACAAGAGGAGATGTGGACATCATGAATGAACAAGACAAGCAGCCGGTCACCACGCCCGAATCATCGGGGTTCACCCGCCGTGAATTCACGAAGGCCGGCATCGCCGTGGCGGGCGGGGTAGCCGTACTCGGTGCGGCGGAACGGCTGGCGGCCCAGGAGAGAGTATCCAGCACCGCACCGCTGAATTGGAAAGAGGTGTGGTTCACGAACTGCCCGATGGTTTCCGCCAACAATGTTGATCAGGAGCTGGGCTGGTGCCGCGAGGAGTTCAAGAAGATCGGTGTGGAATACGACTTCTTCCGCCACTCACCCGAGAACAACTGGTACCCGCACTACATCCACAACCTCGACAACCTCATCCGGTTCGGCGGCCTTTATCCCCCGATCCACGTCAACGCGGACATTCGCCCCACTCGGCTGCTGGGGGCGACATGGGTCGTCGAAGGCGGCTGCATAGCCGTGCGTGCGCGCGACCCGATCTTCCGGATGAAGGATCTGAAGGGTAAGAAGGTCGGCATCTCGAAGAGCCTGAACACTATCAAGAACGACTGGTGGCGCATCCAGGAACACATGGGCATCGAGAACATGCTCATGCTCAACGACATGACCATGAACGATATCAATCTCGTCGAGTTCCCCTACCCCGACGACTGGTATGACGACCCCAAGATGCTGAAACCTATCAACAACCCATCCGAGACGTGGCTCCTGCGTGACCACAAGCACGACCTGGCGTTCCGCCCGCTCGAGACGGCGCTCCTCGAGGGCACGGTCGACGCCATCTACACCCAGAGCAAGGTCTTCCAGCACCTGCAGGAGGCGACGGGCGAGATCAAGATGATCGAAGATCTGACCCGCTACCCGGACTGGACCAGGCAGGTCGCCAACACTCCCGCCGTCATCACCTGCACCGACGTGATGGCCGAGGAGCACCCCGAACTGGTCGTCGCCTACATGAAGGCCATGATCAAGGTCGGGCGTTGGGCGAACGAGCATAAGCATGCGGCGGCAGTGATCCTCGACCGGCAGACGTTCTATCTGGATGCCGAGGATACGTACGAGGGCATCAAACACGTCGACATGGTGCCAAGCCTGAGTGCGCAGAACCTGGAGTGCATCAAGATCGGTAAGGACTTCATGGTCAGCCACGACTACATCAAGAACGACTTCGATGTGGACGAGTGGGCGGCGCCGGAGTTCTTGGAGCAGGCGGCGATGGAAGTGCTTCAGGAGGAGTGGGAGAAGAGGAGCTGGAGCAAGCTCCCCGCGGGCGGTGGGCTCGAGACGGAAGGGGTTCGGCTCGGCTAGGCTCGCCGGCTCAGGCCGACGAGAGGTCCAGTATAGGATTGACCGAGCCGGAAGGCGTCCGGGGGAGGCCGGGTTCTTGTCACCCGGCTCCCCCGCGTCGTGTTCGGGAGGACAACCGACCCTCAGCTGGAGCACTGCGATGATCAAGTCCGGGCAACGCCTGGGTCAGATGCTGGTACTGCTGGCGGCCCTTCCGCTGACTCTCTCATGTCGGGATCGACCCGAGACCGTCGATCAGGCGACCGATCGCGCGGAAACTGCACGAGTCGTGAAGGCCGAGGTTCCAGGAATCAGGAACTTCTCACGAATCGGCGACGGGGCAGGGTTCGGCGGCGCCACGGAGGCGTCCGCAATGACATGGCTCGGAGACAGCGGCTTCGCTTCGGTCATCAACCTGCGCTTCGCAACCGAACCGGGCGTCGATGTGGACGCCAGTCGCGCCGCAGCCAGCGCAGCCGGCCTGAAGTACGTCCACCTGCCGTTCGATGCCGCCGACTCGGATCCGCGGCTGATAGAAGATTTCTTGGCTGCCGTGGACGACGAGGCGAATCAGCCCGTCTACATCCATTGCAACTCGGCGACGCGCGTAGCCGCCCTGTGGATGATCAAGCGCGTGTCGGTTGATCACTGGGAGTTCGACCGAGCCCGTGAAGAGGCCGAGGTGATCGCAGACAAGCCGTCCGAGGCGATCGCGTTCGCTTCTAGCTACCTCGGCACGAAGGGGAATTGAGCCAGGGGCCGCTACGAGCCGGCCCAGCTCTGTCTGCCGACGAGGAAACTCAGGCCAGACTGGTGAGTCCCGGGAGGAGAAGATGAGGAACATGCTGTTCGCAGTCCTTGCTCCGGCACTGGCGGCGTCGCTTCTGGTACCGCAATCCATGGCCGCGCAGGAGGAGATGTCTCCCGCCGCCATGGAAGAGATGTGTCCGGACGTCGCGATCGACATCGTCCTGGAGGCGAAGAAGTCGGTCCGTCTCGCCGACATGAGCACGTTCCAGAAGGCCGTGGACGAGAAGCGCTTCGACCTGGTGATTGACGTGCGAGAGCCGTCGGAATACGACGCGGGCCACATTCCCGGAGCGATCAACATTCCCCGTGGTCTGATCGAGTTCCAGATCTGGCCGACGGTAGGATTCCCCGAGGTTACGGATCAGGGGCAGAAGATCTTCGTCTACTGCAACACGGGAGGCCGGGCGTCTCTCTCCGGCAAGTCACTCATGGAACTCGGCTTCACCAGCGTCTCCGTCGTCGACATGAAGCTGACGGATTGGATCGATGCCGGCTTCCCGATAGAAAAGACCCACTAGGGAGGTGTTCGTGAGGAGGCTTGCTCGCTGGCTGGTCCTTCTCGCACGCACCTGCCTGTCACTGTTGATCGCGGCATCGGTGGCGCTCGTTGCCGAACCGGTCGCCGCGCAGGAGATGCCGGACACCCCGCCCCTTGATTCCGCGGTCGTGACCTGGTCTCGCCTCACTGGCGATTGGTGGGGAGCACGCTCCTACCTCGCTGACCACGGCGTGACCCTGGATCTCGACTACACAGCCTCGTATCAAGGGCTGGTGTCGGGCACGAGGGACAGGGACTCTGGCTACGGGGGCAAGGTCGATGCCTTCTTCGACCTGGACAGCGGCAAGCTTGGGCTGTGGGAGGGAGGCGGTCTGCGAACCCATGTCGAGTTTCGCCACGGTGACGCTCGGGCCAACCTCGGGAACACGCTCTTTGCCACGAATACGGCGCAGCTCTGGCCCGTGGATGCTCCGGAACAAGTCGTGGCGACTTCGCTCTACCTCACTCAGAAGCTAGGAGAGCGAACCAACGTCCTCCTCGGCAAGTTCAATCCGGTGGACCTTCTCGCAGCGGATCCGTTCTTCGGCGGTTGGGGCACCCGCCGTTTCATGAATCTCATCTTCGTTGCGCCACCGACCGGTTTGGTCCCCCCGGTCTTCATGGGGGCCGTCACCAGGGTCAGGACCGAGCCTGTCACCTGGACCCTCATGGTCTTTGATCCCAACGACCGCACGACCGACTACTTTCCCGGGGATTTGTTCGAAGACGGCGTGAACGTGTCCGCATCGGGAGCCCACACCGCGAAGCTCGCCGGCCGCTCCACTACCTACACCGTGACCGCCAACTTCAGCACGGCCGAGGGTGTGGACTATTCGGCGTTGCCACCCGGTATCGAGACAACGAACAAGACGGGCGCCTACAACATCTCCTTTCAATTCACGCACAATCTGCAGGAGAGTGCGGAGCGACCGGGTGCGAATTGGGGCTTCTACTTCAAAGCGGCCATCGCTGACGGCAACCCGAACTACGTGAAGGCCTCAGTGGTCGGGGGCGTCGGTGGCCGAGCGCTGTTCTTCGGACGTCCACAGGACAGCTTCGGCATCGGCGGTTTCTACTATAACCTCAGTGATGCCCTTGAGAGCTCCCTCGACCCAATAGCAGACTTCGGGGACGAGGCGGCCGTGTCTGTATTCTATGCGTGGTCCGCGATGCAATGGCTGCATGTCGGCGGTGACATGCAGTACGTCTTTCCCGCGCGGCGCGGAGGCGATCCTGGCCTGATCGTGGCCGTAAGGGCAAATATCCGGTTCTAGACTGAACGATCACTTCTTGGAGGGAAAGATGGCAGCATTGAAACAGACTACAGCGTGGAGGGGCCGGCACCCTCTTTTGCGCCGGATTCTCGTCGCGTTTACGCTCGTCGGACTGGTCGGTCCGCAGAACGCGTACGGCCAGGCAGCCGACGACGAGCTGCCCAAAGGGAAGCAGACGACGCTGGGGCTGTACGTGACCGCGAAGGAAGCCTACGAAATCTGGAAGGCCGCGCCCGACAAGGTGAAGATCCTCGATGTGCGCACGCCCGAGGAGTACATCTTCGTGGGGCACGCTCCCATGGCCGTGAACATCCCCGCCTTCCTGCAGTCGTACGAGTGGGACGGGGACAAGCATCATTACGCGATGACGCCCAACCCGGATTTCGTGGCGCAGGTCAAGGCGACGTTCGCGCTCGATGATGACCTGACCCCCAGCTCCCGCACGATCTCCGCCACCCGCGCCCCTTCCGCCGAGCGCACTTCTGCCTGCCTGAGCTTTCCGATGATCTGTTCCGGTGTGTACCGCTTCTGGCCCATCTGATGCCCCCTGTTCCTGGGTCTCCACCGATCCCCATACTAACTCAGAGATCGGTAGCGTTTCAGGGGGTCAGGTCAATGCTTGGGCTGCTTGTTTGAACCACCCCGGGTTTACCGGGGACCTCCGGGTCGAGTGCAGCCAGCCAAGGGTCGTTTGGCGACAGCCGACCGAACATCCCCCGTCCCCTCCACATGAAGACGAGCTGAGGCCGCTCCTCGCAGCCTCCCTGGCCTGACCTGAGGTTGGTCCCGGCGGAGGTTGGGGCGCGTAGCCGCTCAGACCGTCTCCGGTTTCTCATGACAGCCAAACATGTAGAGAAACATGGACACCCGTGACCGGGCGATGAAAGAAGCGGCTGTGAGAACCTCTTATCTCACAGCCGCTTACAGCAGTGGAGCCGATCGGAATCGAACCGACGACCTCCTGGTTGCAAAGCAAGCCCTCATCCGCCAGCTGACGCCCGTATGCGCTTGCTGACGCCAGATTCGGTCAGTTCTGCGCCAGTTCAGGCACGTTTGCGCGCGCTCGCGCTGGGACAGTTTTGTGACAGTTTTCGAGGTTCATCCAACTGAAGAAACGTCAGCCAGCTTCCTCGACTCAGGAAGACCGTGGTCGGTCCCGGCAGGCATCCAGTCTCAGGTCCGGGGAGGCCTCCCTTTTGACCTGAATCGTGGCTGCCGACTTCGTTGCGCCGGTCTACTTACCGGGTACGGCTTTCCGATCGCGACCCCTGCTGCGGATGCTCGTTACGGGTCGTTTCGGTGATCTACCTGACGCTTCAGGGTGTCCGAGGGAAGTTCCCCGAATGCGCGGCGATAATCCTGCGCAAACTGGCTGGAGTGCCAGAAACCCCATCGGAGCGCCACCTGGCGCACCTGTGTCTCATCGGGACTCGACCTGAACAGGTCCCGCCGGGTCGCCCTGAGCCTCCGTGCCTTGATGTACTCCTTCGTCGAGACCCCAAAGCGGTCTTGAAAGGACCGCCGAAGGGTTCGCTCGCTCACGCCAACGGCATCGGCGACCTCTCGGACCGTGAGGCTATGCCCCGGGTGTGCCGCGATGAAATCCAGGCTGTCGTCGCACACGCGCAGCCGGGGAGTCCGCGGAGCTTCGGAGGCAGTCTCCCGACCAGTCGCCAGCGTCTTCAGGATGTTCCCGGCGATGGCCCACGCGATCTCGTCGCTGGTCTGCTGGTCTCGAAGGACTCCGGGGTCGCGAAGCAGCTCGCTCATGACGCCCCGAAGCCAATGCTGAAGACTGGCGACGGAAGCTGGCTCGCACGCCACGACTTCCGATTGACCCGCAATATCGTCGATCGTCGGAAGGCCGAGCCCGCTGGACCGCTCGTCGAGAAGCGTCTGTGGCAAGGATGGAACAAACACGTCGAATCCCGGGAGAGAAGCCGAATCGAGCACTCCATTCAACGGGAAGACGCCGATGTCGTTTCCAGTGATTTCTTTTCCCCGCCAGAAGAGCCGAAACTCAGCATCACCGGGGATCACGAACGTGCGAAGGCGGTGCGGGGTCTCGCCCAGCTGATGGAGACGCCGGCCGAATCGTGCGCGTCCGAGGTGGAAGCGCTCGGTTCCGACCTGCTCGATCACGGCTTCGAACGCACCGCGGTCCAACTGGACGAATTCGACGTTCCACGCGTGAACGGCTTCGGCGAACGCGTCGAAATCGCGGAAGGATTTCTCGAGACTGAATACGTCGGAGGCGATCGGACCGCTCCGGTCAAGTGGCCGTTTCTTGATGTCAGACCGGTCGAGGTTCGGCTATGCTTGCGCAATTGTCAACGAGAGAGGCCCCTGAAGCCCCTCTTCGGTGAATACGGATTCTGCACTTGCGGAGGAGTGAGAATGTTGGGAGTAAAAATGCGTTGGACTACTACTGTGATTGCCGTCTGCGGGATTTTGTGGTCTGCAGGTGGCGCATTCGGGCAGGCCGTCCCCGTTCAGGAGCCGTCGTCGGAGGAAGACATGCAGGCCGCTTTGACCGGTGGCATTCCAGGTGAACGCTGGAAGGAAGGCCTGATGTTTGAGGGTATCCGGCCCCAGCCGTGGCTGCAGAGCGCGGCAAACTGGTTCCCGGGCACCGAGGACGTACAGCCGGACGAGATGCGAATCACCTTCATGGGCACTGCGCCGCTCATCCGTCCCGGCCAGATGAACACGTCGATCTTCGTCGAGCTCGGCAACGGCGACAACTTCGTGTTCGATCTCGGAGAAGGGTCGATCGCCAACTACCAGGGCGCTCGGGTCGCGCTGAACCAGATCAGCAAGGTGTTCATCACGCACTTGCACGTCGATCATTTCGGCGCTCTCCCGTACCTGTGGATGTTCCGTACCTGGAACGGAGGGTGGCACGAGCCGCTTGAGGTGTTCGGTCCATCCGGGCGTACTCCCGAGTACGGCACGGAGGTAATGGTCGAGGGCATGAAGATGATGACCGGCTGGCATCGGGATGCGTTCAGTGTGTTCCCGGTGGGCAAGGGCTGGGACATCGTGGTGCACGAGTTCGACTACGCGGACAATGGCGGCGTGATTTACGACCGCAACGGCGTAACGGTCTCCCATTGGCAACGCTCTCACGCAAAGGACGGTGCATCCGCCTACCGTCTGGATTGGAACGGCCTGTGTTTCGTGTGGACAGGCGACGGCCGGCCGAGCAAGCTGGACGAGATCTATGCGAAGGGGTGCGACGTCTACGTTACCGAGCTCCAAACCGAGCTGGTCGAGATCGGTTCCGGCGTGCAGGGCGTACCCCCGTTCCTCTCGCGCTACACCATCGACACGCACCACACGCCTGCTTACGCAGCCGGTTACCTGGCGAGCAAGGTGCAGCCCCGAATGTTCATGACCACCCACACGAACTTCGACCCGTACCAGAACGAAGAAACAGTGGCCGAGGTCCGCTACCATTGGAAAGGCCCCTACCATTTCGGTTTTCCCGATGGAATCGTGGTCAATGTGACGAAGGAGAGCATCTGGGTCCGTGAAGGGATTCTGCCCGATTACCCGAACGCCAGATCGCCGCAGTTCGACTTCACGAACGGTCAGTTGATCGTGCCGCACCCGCCCACAAGCCGCGAGGAGATCCAGAACGCCTGGATTCGAGAGCAGCAGATTGATCCGACAGTCTATTATCCCGAGGACTACATGCCGGAGTTACTCGAGGACTGGCCGGTCGAAGGAGACCTCGTGGTTCCCGTCGAGGTGCTTCCCGAGAAGCTCAAGGAGAGCATGGGAGCGGAGTGGCGTCTGCAAGAGAAGAACCGCAAAGCGCTCGAGGAGCAGTCTGAGCAGTAGACGAGACTCCACACGCAGTGCGCACCGGTCACACTGGGTGACCGGTGCGCCTGTACCCCAATCATGCGCCCTGACTACAAGCACTCGGAGGGACTCTTGTGAAAGTGGAGCCGATCGGAATCGCCGTCGAGCGAAGCGAAACATTCCGAGCGTAGCGAGGACTACCAACGACCTCCTGGTTGCAAACCATGGGGCCTACGTCACCAAAACCGACAATCAAGCGGAGTTTCCGCGACAGACCGCGACAATCTGCTGACCGAGTAATCGAGCGAAACGACAGCAAGACGGTTTCAATCGACAGTACAATCGACAGTAGCGACGGGTGGCACACGAAAAGCGGTGCTGGGGACTGCGGCCGGACGGGCCAGCGTCCCCCGGATTAGGAACGCCTGGGACCGGTTATCAGGCGTTCCCTATCTTCCCCTATAGTCTGAGAATTCGGGGGATTTGCTGAAATCCTGCCAGGGGCTTTTCCTAATCTTTCCCTGTTTTGCCCAGCCGTCATCCAAAGTACATCCAAAGTCGGAGAGCCTCCCTCACGGCAGACATATACGTCGATCGACAGGTGCGATTGAGGATTTCACTGTATACTGTGTATGTCCACCTCGCATAACGGCCCCACCAACATTCTCGTCGGTGCCCCTCCCGCCGGCCGATACGCCCCGTCGTTCGGAGGCATCGTGCGCAGGTCGGAGTTCATGTATCTGCTTCTTCCGCTGAGCGCGCCCGGCGTGACTCCTCGATGTGGGCATGCCGAGGAGGTGAATCATGCTCGCTCGTATCTCGCTGGTGCTGCTCCTGGTGGGAGCCGTCGCATGCAGTAGCGACGACGGTGAAACCACAGGACCCGTCGAAACGTCCATCGCGGGGGTCTACAGCCTGGTCAGCGTGGACGGCGCTCCCATGCCGTACTTGATCTTCGAAGACGTGAACGAAAAGAGCGAGTGCACTGGCGGCAGCCTGACCCTGACGAATGGGGCGGGCATCAACCGCGGCACCTTCGTGACGAGAGTCCAGCTCAGATTCGAAGAGAAGGCCACCGGCACAGTGCACAACAACGAACGGACCATTGACGGTACGTGGGAGAGGGACGGTTCGTCGTTGACCCTCGACGATGACGGCGACAATCAGCCGGAGGCCACCGCGACGGTCGCCGGCAATCGGCTCACCCTGAACGGTGTCGATGGAGGGCCGACGGAAGTCTGGGAAAAGTGACGGGTTGTTGTCCTACCAGAACTGGTGAGGTGTACCATGCTCAGGCTTGCCACGGTTATAATGCTCGCCCCCACCTTGTTCCTGGCGTCTACCGCACTGGCGCAAAGCAGAAGTAGCGGTGTCGGGTTTCGCATCGCCCCCGGCGTCGGCTACGCGTCCGCAAGTTTCGGGGATAACAGTCCCAGGTCGAGCAGCAGTTTCGCGTTCACCCTGGGGGGCCTCGTCCTGTTTCCGGTCTCGTCGAGTACGGACATCGTTCTCGAAGCTACGTGGAGGCCCACCGAACTCGACAATCCACACTTCGACGAATCATTCAGCTCGGTCTACTTCCTTGGTGGTGTACAGTTCGGTGGTGGCACCGTGTACTTCCGCCCCTCGATCGGCGTGGACTTCCAGACATGGTCTGGAACGATGACCGAGACCAGTTCAGGGACTGCCGGAGCCCTGGCCCTGGCCATCGGGACCGAGAAACGAATCGGTGCGGGACCGTGGCTACTGGCACCGGAGGGCAGCGTTCGGTTCTCGCTGACCAGCGGGCTCAGCTCGTTCCTGCTCTTGTTCTCACTTGGTGTGGGGTTCAGAGGGGGAAGCTGATGCCCTTGGAGATCTCCTCTACCTGCCGTTCGCTGGTGGGCGTGAAGGAGGATGTGATGCGCACTACCAGGCTACAGAGTTTACCCGTGATAGGGACGCTCCTCCTCTCCGCGTGTCCGCCCGGGCTGCTCGTCGCCCAGACCGTGTCGCCCGGCGATCGGGTTCGGGTCCACCTGGATGAAGTACAACTGGTCATGTCCGGTGCCGACATGAAGGCGGATACGGTCATCGCAATCGTCGACGGAAGTCTCGTATCCTGGGATTCCGCGGGTCTGGTCCTCCAAGTGCGGTCGGCAGAAGAAGCCGCGGCAATCGACACTTTTCTTAGCTGGGACGGCATCGATCAACTCGAGCAGTACGCGGGACAGAGATCGAACATGGGTACGGGTGCACTGATTGGGGGACTC
>Ga0316189_10004313_pt1 | contig 13702 bp, 8 predicted proteins | sample LowCovwburrow_MG_FD_204930 | JGI IMG/M metagenome (GOLD analysis project Ga0316189, IMG submission 204930) | Coastal sediment microbial communities from Maine, United States - Lowes Cove worm burrow | ecosystem: Environmental > Aquatic > Marine > Coastal > Sediment | place: USA: Maine...
GGAGGTGGCACCGCTGATCACCTTCCCGGCAGAATACGACCACCAGTTCAATCCGGGAATTCTGACCAGGTTTGAAATAGATCTGGGCTATCTGCAGGACCAGGAAGCTTACGAATCTATTTTTAAATTCTGATGACTACCCCGCCATCGGTTAATCACCTCTAGCCTCTTATCCCGTCGGCAGGGTCAGGACCGGTGCCAGTCCCTCGCCTCCGCCTTCTGCAAGGCTCAGGAGGAAGAGCAGAAATGAAAACATACGCTTGGATCGGAAGTCGGTGTCCTCGATATAAAACCAGTGATCCCTGTATTTGACAGCCAGAAAGGAGTCCTTGGGTTTTTGTAGAGCACTTTTTACGAAAACTCTTGAACGGATCTCTTCAAAGCTTGTTGCCTTGTCGATAGCCCCAGGGCTGGCCCTGTTCTCCTCGACATGGTGCTCTGGAACCTGCACATATTGCGACAGCTCGGCGATGATATCGATCATCGACCTGGTCAGCATGGCTATTTCGCGATTATCAGAAGCGGTGGATCCGTAGACCAGACGAAACTCGCTGGCCTGCGGGTCGAGACCGAGGAGTTCCACAACTTTTAAGCTGTTCTGCTTTACCTCGTCGCTCAGGTTCTGGCGGAAAAAGATAATCGTCTTTTCTCCCTCCCGTTCGATCAGACGACTGCCCAATCCTCCGCTGTGCTGCATTTCGGTTAGAATTTCCAGGAGCTGGTCGAAACCTTTGTCGGCTTCATGCGTACTCAGCCTTTTTTCACTGCTGTTGTAGAGATCGTTGATTGCGGTCAGACAGACGCGCAGCAGAAAATCGGCGTTCCAGCCGGACTGGATTAGAAGAAACAGGGCATGCGGCGGGATCGGTGTGAGAAGACTCTTGTAAAACTTTTCACCGATCAGAGGGCTGTAGGTGATGGTGGGTCGATCTGAATATTTGCCTCTGCCGCCTAACTCAAGACCGTCACCGATCAGGTCTCCAGATCGAAAACCCGCTACCGCCTCGAGTTCGCGCTCGAGGATGTACTGGTTAACCACCGAACCAACTTCGAGAAACATCGGGGTATCGCCATAGCGAATTTTGATTATGTTGAGCAGCATCATCTCTTTCCACGATTCTGCTATGGCGGATGAATACTCAAAACGATCCCTCTCAATCGTCGAGGGGCCTATGCCTGTGCAGCCGGCGATCAGAAAGGTGATGAGGAGGCTGATGAGCCAGTTTATTTTCATCTGGGCTGGTATCCGTACTTGAGGTTCTGGGATGTTTCGATCAAAGACCCGTAATCAATCATGGTTTAACCACCTGTTTCACTGATAGCTGGTTAAATTAGAATCTCAGCCGAGCTCCGGCCATGACCGAGTTGACGTCGTCAAAATCACCACGCTCTGAATCTGTCATATATCTGCGGTAGATGGCATAAAATTCGGTGCCCCAATCTCTAATATCATGGACGGCGGCGAGAGCCCAGGTACTGCCTTTTTCATCGTTGACACTGATATTCTCTGATTCTCCGTAGTCTAGAGAAAAGGCAGTGGTGGCTCCTTCATAGAAACTGGTTTTGTAGCCCAGTTTCGCCCACCAGACGGTTGCATCGTCTAGCCCTTCTTCTTGCTTCTCCATGTTGCTGCCGGAAAATGTGGCGCTGATCCCCAACGGAAAAAGCATTGATGCTGAACCTGTATAAAGCAGATCAGTCCCCACCATGATATCACCGGGATTGGCGACCCCGAGGGCGGCAGCAACTCTGGTTCCCGAAAATTCCCTACTGTACCAAACCGATCCGTCAAAGGCGTCACCGGAGGAATAGGATCCGGCCAGCGAAAAGCCGCCAAATTCCGGGGTGTCATAACGAATTCGGTCGGTCCGGCTCAGGCCGTCGAAACCGTTGTAAATTTCTTTGACCTCGAGCTCCGATAAGATGTCGGAAGAGCCGTCATACCAGAGTGTTCCGCTGGCCATCCACAAGGTCTTATCCTGCATGGCCACGGCGGTGCCGGACATATCGATTTCTGCGGTACTGTTGGAGGCGGAGTCTCCTTTGCCCAGCGAGAATTTACCGTAGGAATCACTGGTAAAGGAAATTTCAGCCCAGCGCAGCTTGAAAAATTCCTCGGAGGCGCTTTCGGTGTACCAGTTGTTCACATCGGTGGAGGCGTTGCCGGAAATCCCAAACTCGAAGCGGCCGCCGACCTGCCATCCGCTGGCGGTGTCCACCCGGGCCCTGAGGCCAAGTCTTGACTGGGAGTGGACATTGTCGACAACATAGAGTTTCGAAGAGTCGCCGTTGTTGACATAGAGCGCCGCCGGGTTGAACTGTCCGTAAAGGCTGACGTTGACATTTGAAAAGCTGGAGTAGACCACCTTGTCCAGGTCTTCAGTATCCTCTTTGTCTGCCTTGACCGCAATGGCTTCGGTGTTGCCTCCAAGCTGCTCCTTGAGTGCTGCAATCTCCGCAGCCTGTTGATCAATCTGAGCCTGCTGCTGTTCTATCATCCTTTTGAGTTCGTGCAGCAGGTCACTGTCAAGTTTGGTGTTGCCGCCGGCGAAGGCCTGAACCGAGCAAAAACTGATCAAAGCGCCAAATGCACATGCTGGCAGATACTTGCTTTTAACGGGCATTTGTTTCTCCTCTTCTGCGGGTCTCTACTAAAATGGTTACAATTAACTGATATCAGTAACGTAATAACTGGGGCAGGGGAAGCCTGTCAAGCTTTTCCAGTAGAAATCAGGTGCAACCCTGTTTCTCGCCAGAATTTTGGGCGGTATGTGGTAAGATGTTGTTTTCAGTTGCATTGTTTGGGTTATTTTTCTACGATTGAAGGATAAGTCTACCATTCAACTCACAGTGTTCAGTTCACCTTCAAATAGAGCTTCGATCAACGCGTTCCCATTTCTTTTTAGGCGTTGATGCTTAATCTGTGAGGGTGAACAACAACGATATTTACAAGGGGGATATCATGTTCTCTGTCGTTAAAAAAATGATCTATCTGGTTGTTTTGGTTCTGCTTGCCGGTTCTTTGAACACGGTCCATGCCATGCAGTCCGGCGAAGAAATTAAAACGGTTCTGCAGGGTGCCTATAACAAATATAAAGATTTGCAGGAAGGGGCCAACGCCGACTACATCCCAGCCCTGGCCGAGGTAGATCCCGACCTCTTCGGAATTGCCCTGATTACTGTGGATGGAGAGGTCTACACTATTGGTGACGTGACTACCGAGGTTTCGATTCAGTCCATTTCCAAAGTCTTCACCATGGCCCGCGTCATCCAGGATTCAGGCCCGGATGCCATTGCTGCGAACATGGGGGTGGATGCGACCGGTCAGGTGTTCAATTCTATCGTGGCCGTCGAGCAATACCAGGGCAGCGAGATGAACGCCATGGTGAATCCCGGCGCCATTACGGCCACCAGCATGGTGCAGGGTGAAAACGGTGAGGCCCAGTGGGCGAACATCATAAACACCTACAGTGATTTTGCCGGTAGAGACCTTGCCGTGCTCGAGGACATCTATGAATCCGAAGCGGCAACCAATCAGCGCAACCAGGCGATCGGTATGTTGATGTACGCCTATGGGCATATCAAGGAAAACCCTCTGGAGGCAACCGACATTTATACCAGACAATGCTCGGTGGGGGTGAATGCCAAAGACCTCGCAAATATGGCGGCAACTCTGGCCAACGGCGGGGTAAATCCGGTGACTGAAAAACCGGTGATCGATGCGGAGCATATTCCGGAAATTCTCGCTGTGATGGCCACTGCCGGGCTCTACGATGATTCCGGTAAATGGCTCTACAAGACCGGTCTGCCCGCCAAAAGCGGAGTGGGAGGGGGGATTCTGGCAGTTTCTCCCGGCAAATTCGGCATCGCGGTGATATCACCACCGCTGGATGCAGCAGGAAACAGTGTGCGGGCTCAGAAGGCGATAGCAGACATCTCCAATGTCCTTGGAGGCAACCCTTATTCCCCTGGTCCCAAATAATCATCAGTGCGGTGCATCGGAGATCCTGCCTTCCGCTAGCATCGGCGGCCGACTGCAACTCAAAATCATGATACTGTGGTTGCCGGACGGCGCTTTGAGCTTATTTTTCAAAATACCGGCTCAATTATACATTAACTCAGGGATATTCAATGAAACTGGTTCTCAAGATTTTCGGTTATACGTTCATCGGGCTCGTCGGACTAATTGTCCTGGCTTTCATCGCCTTACAGGTCATCAGTGACGACCAGTACAAAAAATGGATCACCGGGGCTGCTGAGTCGGCTACCGGCCGTGCGCTTGAGATCGATGGAATCTTCGATGTCCAGATAGGTTCGAAGCTTGGCCTGGCGGCACATGATGTAAGTTTTGCCAATGCCGAATGGGGATCGAGACAAGAGATGATCACCGCCGACCGGCTGCTGGTGCAGCTCAAACTCCTGCCGCTTCTCAAGGGGATGCTTGATGTTACCGTAGAACTCGATGCACCCGACATATTGATGGAGACCAATGCCGAGGGGACCGGCAACTGGGTGTTTACCACTGGCGAGGAGAAGTCCGAAACCCCGGAGGCTGATGAGGTTCCCGAAAAGAAAGGTGATGGGGGCTCCTTTAAACTGCCATTGAAACCCTACATCCGCAACTTTCAGGTGAGTGACCTTGTCTTTGTCTTTAATGACGGTGCCAACGATAAGCAGCTGGAGGCTGCGGTGGAGACGCTCCGGTTCTTCGTTGACGGGGAGCAAATTCCCCTGACTCTCAGGGCCACCTATCAGGGTGCTCCGATCGAACTCGATGGCTCTCTGGGCAACATAGAGCAGTGGTATGCCAACGAGACGACGCCAGTTTCTCTGCAGGGCATGTTGAATGAAGCCAATCTCGGTCTCGAAGGCAGCGCCGGCCCCATGCTGCCCGAACCCAATGCCCAGCTTGATGTTGTCTTGGCAGCGGCCGATATCTCGACTTTCGGACCTTTCGCCGGCATGGTGCTGCCTGAACTGCAGGGCCTCGATGCAGCGCTGACATTTCTGGCCGCTGACGGACGCATGGGCACGGAAAATATCACACTTGCTCTGAATGATCCGCGCCTGCAGGTAGCGGCCGAGGGTCTGGTCGAAAATTTGGCAGAGCTTTCCGGGATTGATGTAAAGGCCGAAATCAACACCGAGCAGGCTGCCGAGCTGATCAAAGGCTTGAACCTCGACATTCAATATTCCCTTCCCCAGACGGTGCGATTGAAAGCAGGGGTGAACGGAAATCTGGAACAGCTCTCGGTCCGTGACCTGGAGCTATTGGTCAAAGACTCCGGGCTTGATGTCAGTCTGACCGGGTCGCTGGAAAACGTGCTTGGCGCAGGAGGCGGCAACGCCGATCTGTCCATAAGCCTGGAGTCGAGTTCGATCATTGGCGGATATATCGGGCAGGAACTTCCCTCCTTCGGTCCTTTCGAGGCAGTGGCCAAACTCTCTTCGAGCAACGAGAATCTGCAGCTTGAATCTCTGCAGATTGATCTGCGGGATTCCGCTCTGACTGCAACAATTGATGGTTCTGCTCAGCAGATTGGCCGGTCTGCTGATGATAAATTTGAAATCAGCGGCATAGAAGTCAACGCCGAAGCGGCTACAGGACAACTCGGGGAAATCCTAGCCCGAGCAGGTCTGGAGGTGCCCGCTGAAGTGCCCTCAACAGTTGAGCTCAAATTCGGTTCAGCCGGCAGTCTCGACAAACTGGCAATTACCGATCTTTTGGCCACGGTCAAGGATTCGGGGCTTGAGGTAAATCTCAGCGGTACGGTAGACAACGTTATAGACTTGTCCGGTGTCGCCGCCCAATTGACCGCCGTGATCGATGACACGGCCTCCCTTTCCAGGTTCGCCGGGGTGGAAGTGCCGGCCCTGGGGTCGCTGAATCTCAACTCGAATCTTTCTTCGGCTGGCGAGTCATACCGGCTGGATGATCTCGAATTGCTGCTGGACGGCGAACTTATCCAGGCAAAGGTGACAGCTGCGATCGCCGACCTGATGGCTCTAACCAAGGCTGCGGAGAGCACCGAAGCTTACGCTGAGGCCGGTATCGATGTCACCATCGGCATGGAGACGGGGGCCCTTGCTGAAATTGGAAAACTGGCAGGAGTGGATACGATCCCTGATATGGGAACGTTGACCATTCAGGGCAAGCTAGGTTCGTCGGAAAAATCTCTGGCCCTGGAAAATCTCGATCTGGCTCTCACAGGAGCCGAGGTGGAGGCGAATGTAAAGGCCGCAGTGGCTGATCTGATGGTCCTCGCAGGCGTGGCCGAGGATCGGAAGAATTTGGGATATGCAGGTATAGACGTAACGCTCAATGCCAGCGCCTCTTCGGTTTCGAATTTAGTTAACAAGGTGAGCCCCGGAACCAATCTTCCCGAGTTAGGCTCATTGGAGCTAGATGGGCATCTCGGCTCGACCGAGGCATCACTCAAGCTTGACAAGCTAAGAGCATCTTTAAACCAGGACGGCATAGAAACGAAAGCAGATGTGGTGATCGAGGATCTCCTGAAGATCTCAGGCATCAAGGCGGCTGTCGACGGTAATGTGGACTCGCTGTCCACTTTGTCAGAGCTGGCAAACAAGGAGCTGCCGCAGACCGGCCCCTGGGTTGTAAACATCAAGGCCGATACAGAAAGCCCGGGAAGCCCGGTAAACATAATGGCGCAGCTTGATGGTGAAGGAACAAAGACAGTGGTCGAGGCGCTGCTCCCCGATCTCATGGCGCCGCAGACCTTTGAGACGCAGCTCACCGTCGATGTGGAGTCGCTGACCAGGGTTGGAGCTCTTCTCGGTAAGAAGATTCCCGAAGACAAATCGATGAAAATCACCGGCAAAGCCTGGGGCAAACCTGGAGAATATCATCTTGAAGAGTTTACGTTGCGGGAAGAAGAAAGTGAGATCCTGGCTAACCTGGCTTACACCATTGCGCCGGCTGCAGATACGGAGCGCAATAGCCTGATCGGAGAACTGACGATTAACAATTTTGATTTTACGGATTATCTAGCCGCCAAAGAAGAGACCGCCAAATCGGAGACCGAGCAGGCTTCCGATGCTGAGACGGAGGCTGTTGAGACTAAGGTGGAGACTGTAGAGAAAGAGATAGAGGCTGTTGAGGATGAGATGGTCGCGGAGCAATCTACAGAGGAGCAGCAGACTGAGAAAACCACGTCCACCGGCAAGCGGCTTTTTTCCGACAAACCCCTGGCTGTTGGGGTACTGCGCGATTACGATATCGATCTGAAAATCGATCTCGCTAATACGAGGATCCAAAATGGCATCGACATGAATGGTAAAATTGCAATCAGTCTCGATGACGGCCTTCTAAATGTGGATCCTTTTGATCTCAATCAGACCAACGGAGGGTCGGGCACTGGCTATATCAAGCTCGATGCCCGAAACCAGGAGGCCGTGCTTGACGCGACTCTGGACTTTGATAATTTTGTCTCACCGCGTTTCGGTGGTCTATTTGATCTCGATCTTGATCTTGACGGCAAAGGGGAATCATTGGCTGATCTCATGGGAAGTCTCAACGGTCATTTCGCCGCCGCTTTGAAAGAGATTGAATTGGAGAAAACACTCATGAGCCAGTTCGGGGCCGGGCTGCTTTCCAATCTGAATCCGCTGGACAGCGACAAGACAACACTGGAGTGTGCCGTAATCCGCTTCGAGATCGAAGACGGTATTGCTGACTTCCATAAGAAGATTGCTGCCCAGACCAGCGAAGTAACCTGGATGGGAGGAGGGGAAATCAACCTGAAGACCGAGGAGCTGGATGTGGGTATTGCGCCCAAACCACGGGGGGCGATAAGCGGACTCACCAACCTCGGGCTCGCCTCGCTGGTCCATGTCGGGGGTACTCTGGCCGAACCCAAAGTCGGTCTTGATGTTGCCGATGTGGCGAAAAAATACGGCGAATACTCGGCCTTTATTGCAACCGGCGGACTTTCATTTCTGGCTAAGAAACTGGTGGATACGGCACAGGCCAATGTCGATCAGTGTGAGAGAATACTTGGCGACCTGAATCAGGTTGAGGATGAAGAGTCGAAGACCGATGCTGAAAAGTAAAGGGTGGTTTCTTGTCTTTCTCGTCTTTCTGCTCAGTTCCTGCAACCAGAAACTGCCGAATCATGAATCCGGGCATGGTCTGATCGCCGTACCTTTTGAGGTATCCAACCGTACCTCCTACCAGCTTATTCGTGCCATCGAGTTGAAAAGCAGTACAAACGGGGAATTCTCGCTAAGGCTTGATGCGCCTCCGCTCAATGATGATGTGGCTCTGTCCCCACCAATCCCTCAAGGTTCCTATCTGATCGATTATTATTTAACCCGGGTCGTTCCTGTACCCGGTGTCAACGATGGACTGAGACCGCAGTCGATCAAGTTGCCCGCCCCCGTGCAGGTAACCCTTGAGGATGGTGAAATCTTTGTGTTTCCAATAGTCTTCAGGGCAACCCAATCGACCAGGGCGGATTACATCTATTGCAATTTCTCCAATTCGACGCTGGATCCAGCTCGAAAAATCTATTACCGCGACAAACTTTCCGGGATGGAGAACGGATCTATGTGGAAGGTCAAAATTGGGGAAGGTGAAAATTGAATGAGACTGCGGCCGCTCACATCTCACGGCGAAGCTGAATCACCGTCTTGACAGAAAAGCTATTCGGAAGAAGGACGTGCGTCCGACTCCTCTTCTTTGCCTTCTCCGGGTGCGTTGATCAGATTGAATTCACCATCCTCTCCGGAGAAGAGGCCGGGACCTGGTTTTAATTCGTTCTCCGGTACGTAGGTATAGGGCTCTCCGCCACAGCCGCCAATCAAAAGCAATAGAGACAACAAAATTCCAGTTGTTGCTCGTCTTCCTAATCTCATCTCTTTCCCGCTTAAGGCACGATGGTGACTTGCATATCGATCTGTTCTGACAGCTCTCCTGTTATGGATCTGCCCACAGAGCATCTTTCAGCTTCAACTCAGAAGCCTGACACCTGTCGACAATCTACCCGACTACGAACGTGATAGCCAAGCTATTGTGGCCGAAAATCATTTAAATCCGCGAGACAATGTAGTACTCTTCACGTTTTATTACAGGGTTAAGATATTCAAGATAGAAATTCAACGGAGGGATCTGTTTTGGTCAAGTTTACGCAAATCGTCAGGGCATTCATAAACGGAATTGCCAGGAGCAAGCTGTCGTTGGTCGGAGCGACCATGACCACGGCATCATTTCCAATTCTTTTGATCGGAATTCTTCTCGAACTCTTCGGGGTCATCCACAACCAGTATTTTGGTTTCGTGCTCTACATGTTTGTCGCCCCGGCCTTCATCATCGGGCTCGTTTTGATTTTTTTCGGGCTCTTTTTCTTTAAGGGCAAGGAAGATGTGAGCGTATTCACCCATGAATATCTCAGCGAGAAATTGTCGGTACCGGAAAATTTCATAAAAGTAAGAAAACTCATATTTCTGGCCACCAGTCTGACCTTTATCAATGTCTTTGTGATTATCCTGCTTGCCTATACCGGCTATCACTACACCGAATCCAATGAGTTCTGCGGCCAGCTCTGCCACTCGGTAATGGAGCCTGAATACGCGACCTATTCGAATTCGCCCCATTCCCGGGTGAAGTGTGTTGAGTGCCATATCGGTTCGGGAGCCCAATGGTTCGTTAAAGCTAAGCTTTCGGGGACCAGGCAGTTGGTTGCGGTCGTGGCCAAGTCCTATGCCACTCCGATCGAAACTCCCGTGCATGGTTTGCGTCCGGCCCGTGATACCTGTGAGGAATGCCATCGTCCCGAGCTGTTTCATGGTGACAAGCTCTATGTCAAGGACAAGTTCCTCTCCGACGAGAACAACACCCATGTTCAGACCGTCATGCTGCTGAAAGTGGGCTCGGGAGGTTATCTGGGTTCGGAGGCCCACGGCATCCACTGGCATGTTGCTGAGGAAAACAGGATCACCTATACCCACAGCGACTGGGAGCGGGAAGAAATCAGCCAGGTGGCGCTCACCAAGCCGGACGGCACCAAGGTTGTCTTTGACAAGCACGACGGTGCTGTACCGCCTGAACAGCAGACCTATACCAGGGAAATGGATTGCGTCGACTGTCACAACCGGCCGACCCATATTTATAAAACGCCAGAAGATGCAATCGACGAAAAGCTCCTGCTGGGAGCCATTCCAACTGAACTTCCCTATATCAGAAAAATCGGCTACGAGCTGATCACCAGAGAATACGGCAGCCACGAAGAGGCCAAAGACAAGATAGCAACCGAACTGCGGGCCTGGTATCGGCTCAAGTATCCCGGTGTCGTCAACAATAATATGCCGATGCTCGATAAGGCGGTTTCAGGGGTACAGGCAGCCTATTTGGAAAACGTCTGGCCGAAGATGAAGATCGGTTGGAACACCTACCGGAGTCTGCGCGGTCATCAGGGCAACTCGGGTTGCTTTCGCTGCCATGACGATGAACACGAGACCAGCGCCGGCGAAACCATCTCGATGGATTGCGACGCCTGTCATATCATTCTTGCAGAAGATGAGGCCAACCCCAAGATATTGGAGACCATGCAGGGGATTTAACCTCCCCCAAGTCTCCTCTGCTATCAGGCCGTTTCAACTCGTGAAATAACCGGGGTAGCCGGATAGCCAGTGTCGAGAAAAAAAGAGGGCCGACCGGATTGTATTCCGGCCGGCCCTTCTGCTTTGGTGCGGTTATTATTCGGGGTAAACGATATCAGTCTTCCCAGTTGATCCAGGATTCGTCGTGGAGCTTGACATCGGGGTAGCCCAGATAACGCAGCATGAACATGGCCGCCGCTGCCCAATTGCCGGTGTTACAGGAGACGACGATGGTCTGGTTGGGTCTGATGTTTCTCTCCCGCAGCACCCAGAGAAGCTCTTCGGCACTCTTTAGGTAGGAGTCGTCCATGTAGAGGCCAGGCAGGGGGAACTTCATGGAGCCGGGGATACTGCCCGGACGACCGGCGAGACCGTGTCCGGTCAGCCCGGTTGATTGCTGCAGAACCCTGACGTCGACAATCTTGACAGCGGGATTGTCGAGATTCTCCTTCAGATAATCGGTATCGACAATCAGATTTTTGCGGGACGCAATCTCGAAGGTCTTCTCTTCCCAGTCCGGTTCTTCATCGGAGAGCTCAAGTTCCTCCAGCTCCCAGGCGATTATCCCGCCGTTGAGAATGGAAATGTTGTCAGCTCCGGCATAATCGAGAAGCCCGAGCAGGAACCCGGCATCCATGCCCCGTTTGGCGTAGACGACGATATGATTGTCAACGGCGATGCCGTATTCCCCGAGGGTCTCGGCCAGCGTCTCATCCTCTTCGATGGTTAATGCACTATCGGCATAAGGATCGGTCCTCAAGCCTTCGGTGGCATTGGGGTCCAGATTGATGGCGCCGGGAATGTGGCCATGCTCGTATTCGCTTTCACTCCTTGCATCGAGGATCACCAGATTGTCGTCATCGAGGTGCTCATTGAGCCACTCAACAGTGACGACTCGGGAGGCATTGACCTTGGAGGCATCGATACCGAGCGGCATCACTCGCGCCCGCTTGGGTGGAATCTGATCATCGGCTACGGTGACGCCGATATTGGCCTTTATCTCGTAATCGAGCAGGTCGCTTTCATCGAGGAAAAGGTCACGCTGACCGTGACAGTTGTTGCAGTTTGCATTCTGCCAGGTGCGGCGTTGTATATTGTGCGGTGAGGCCCTTTTCCAGGTTGAGGCGACGTCGAAACGCGGAAAACCGTCCTTGATGTAGTAATCGAACAACTTGAGATCCACCGGCACATGTCTGAGTATCACGTACTTATAATTGTTGCCGGGAATGCGATCCGGATTAAAGCCGATCTTCATCCCTTCATATTCGTGGTTATTAATGAAATAGGCAATGCCTTGTTCATCGGTGCCGGTATGGCAACTGTAGCAGTTGACATAGCTCTGGGAGTGGCAGACCTGGCACTGAACCTTGTTATTGTGAATGCGATGATCGCGCACCGAGCCGTACTGCAGGTCCTGGTGACAATCCTTGCAATTGGCTGCCTCCTCGAGATGGTAACGGTTCTCTAACCCTTCCGGAGCTGCCGCATGCATTTCTTCGGCGGAGTGGCAGTCTTCACAGCTCATGCTGAATTTTTCAAGATGGACGTCACCCTGTCCGCGGGCACCAAAAAATTCGTTGCCCACCCGGCTGCCGTGACAGGCAGTACACTGGTTAACAGGATCGGGTTTGGCGCTGAAAATATGACCGTTGACAAACCCCTTGCCTGAATACTTGGGTCTACTGACATGACATCCGCCACAGCTGGTGTGGCAGGAGGCGCAATGCCGGTCCCGGCCGTGATCGACCTTCTCCCAGGTATCTTCACTGGCCCGCTTTTCCAGGTAGCCAGGAAATGTTGCCAAGGTCATGTGCAATGACTGGGGCACGGTTTCCGCCTCTTCATGGCACTCACCACAGGTTTCCTGGGGATTGTTGATGGATGGTTGAGGATCAAAGCCCTCGTGGGCTCCTTCCTTATCGTCGGCAGTGTCATCGCCGCCGTGACAGTCGACACAGGCCAGTTCTCCATGGGTCGAGTCGAGGAAATCCTCTGAGACCAGTACTTTTTCCTGCGGCTCCAACGGAGCCACGGCGCCGCCTCAGCCGCTGCCCGCCTGCATTGCCGATTTCTTTGTCTTGTCCTCGGCCAGGTTCTCTTCGAGCAGATCTTCGTCGGTATGGCAGGTGATACAGGAATCATCGCCGAAGGCGCTGGTGCTCAACAGCAGGCAGAAAAGGGCCGCACACAGAAGCGGTGTCAGAATTGTTCCCACAGGAGCGTGTGGTTTTTTAAATTGCATTGATCCTCCTCGATACTCTGTTTTATAACTATGGCTTCTATTTTTAACAGACGAACGTAGTACCATTACGACCCCGTTTTTACAAGTGATTTTAATGACTAGTAATCACCACAAAGTGGTATTGGCAGGGCTTTTTCGGTGCTCTCTGCTGGGTTGCAAAATCGCCAATAGCAAGTATAGTCCAACAGCCTTTTGCAGGGTGTGGGCAGGTGCTGCACGGGTGTGTCACCAGGCCTCAAATCTCTTGGTAAAGAGCAGACGAAGATGAAAAGACTACAGGCTAACGGATTGCTGCTGCTGGCCGCTCTCATTTGGGGATCCACTTTCGTGGTCCAGCAGGTGGGCACCGGTGGTCTGAAAACCATGAGCTTCACCGGCATTCGGATGCTGGTAGGGGCCTGCTTCGTCCTGCCTTTTGCCCTGCGTCAGTATAGGAGGCTCGTCAGCACTGAGCAGTCCTTGGGTGCTTCCGGATGGGTTGGGATCTTCTGCACCGGGGTGGTGTTGTTCACGGCTGCAGCGCTGCAGCAATACGGCATCTTCCATACCACCGTGACCAATGCGGGGTTCCTGACAGCGCTCTATGTGCCTCTGGTGCCGATCATTTCTCTGCTGGTGCTCAGACGAAAGATCCACTGGTCGGTTTGGCCGGCCTCAATTCTCTGTCTCGGCGGCACTTATATCATGAGCGGGGCCCAGTCCATAGATCTTCGGGTGGGAGATCTATGGGTTATCGCCTCAAGCCTGTTCTGGGCCTGCCATGTTATTCTGGTTGGGACCATGGCGGTGAAAACCAAAGCACCGCTCGTGGTTGCCTGCGGGCAGTTTCTTATATGCGGC
>Ga0316189_10004314_pt1 | contig 13700 bp, 25 predicted proteins | sample LowCovwburrow_MG_FD_204930 | JGI IMG/M metagenome (GOLD analysis project Ga0316189, IMG submission 204930) | Coastal sediment microbial communities from Maine, United States - Lowes Cove worm burrow | ecosystem: Environmental > Aquatic > Marine > Coastal > Sediment | place: USA: Maine...
GCTTGCACCCAACGCAAGCGTTAATAGGGTTATTTGTTTTAAGTTTTTCATGTTTGTATATCCTTTATAAAAATGTCATTAAATAATCTGGCTCAAGTCCAAAGTAATCCTCTACCAGCTGCTCAGCTGCCATCAGGTCACCTTCATCAACGACGAACTCTAAGGCCTCTTCAAAATCCATGATCAACTCGCCAGCCTCTTCGTCTGTCATGCCATCCCGCTTCATTAAAATCTTTTTAACATCAAATTTGCTATAACTCATATTAACATACTCCTTCGGCTTCTGCCGCTTTAGTCCACTCGGTAATGGTGTAATCACTTATAGATTCTTCATACCCGTTACACGGTATTATATAAAACGTCGCTAAGTACTCACCTGCATTATCATATACAAATAACTGACATTCATCTGCACCTTCAATATTCTCTATTATCTCCTTATAGCTAGTTGATCTGAATAGATCGCACTCGTCCTCTTCCGGTTCCCACTCGGTAACTGTAAATTTACAGTTTTGTTTTAGTCCATACTTCACTAATTGTTTATACATCTTATTGCTCCTGTATTAGTTTTTCTACGTTGTAAGTTAACGCCAGTATTGCCTCGTATACATCCCACTCCGGCCAGTACTCGAACGGCTCCCACGCGTTATTTCTTAAGAAGGTTTCTTGCTCCTCTTCACTTAATTCGTGCCAGTCATCTGGTAGGGGTTCCGTAAGATAACCCGCCGAAACAGTTTGTAATATCTGTAGTTTTATTGCCTCGTCTAATTCTTTCATATTAATACCCGTGTCCTAAATTAGCAGCTCTTAAAAAATTAGCCTGTCGTTGTTTATATAGCTTGTTAATCTCATGGTATACTATCACACTATACTCGCAAGGTCTACACCTTAATTTTACTTGTATCTTAAATAGCTCAGGGGTGTATATTTTGTTGATATCCATTAGCTACACCACTCCGGTAGTTGATCGTTGTATTTAGCTTGGATATAATCGTAACACTCTTGTGCTGTTATGTCAAGCCTGTAATGGTGGCAATATGTCACCTTGTTATCGTCGTTAATTACGCCTATGTATGGATTGCTTGCAAATATTCCGTCTTGTATATCAATTATCTTGTAATACTTTCCCTCAGTGAATACGCGTAAATCTCTTACGGCACATGCTTTCCTAATCATTGTTCGTATCCTTTAATATAGTGTATTGTGTTGTTTATTTCACTGTGATCATTAGACCATATACATACGTAGCATGTCAAGCTATTATCTTTTATGTACTGCCGTACTCTTTTCAATAGTATAATATAACTAGCGTACTCATATGTCCTATCGTGGAAAATATACTCGCCCATTAAGCCATAACTAATTTGATCGATACTAACCTTAAACATGTCATACTCCATTGATTAATTCTAGGCTGATATTAGCCCTAATTCTACCAGATCTGCCGCCGTACGTTGGTAATGGCCTTGTAACTGGTTTATTATGCCGAAGGTAACAAGGTATTGAAAGAATTCAATTGTCTCTTCCTCGCTCAACTCACCGGCTTCATATGCTATTACATTGTCTACTAGATTCATTATTTTATACCTCATTGGTTTATTCCTTAGTATTAAATTTAATATATATTAATCTGCCTAGATATTCTATAGGAATTAAATAAACTTCATCGCCTATATATTCTATGCCCTCGTCATTCCAATTAATATCACTAAGCTCTAATTCTATATACTCATTAAAATCAAATTCTTCCTGTGTTTGTTCACTCATGTTATCACCTCTATTTTAGTTAATTCTAATATCCCATATGTATAGCAACGAATATTGCTAGTACTGCTAAAAGCCAAAATATAAACGCAATCCCCGCAATTTTAGCCATGAAAATTAATACTATCTTTATAATATCCATTATCTAATACCTCTGTTTTAGTTAGTCCTGATTATAATCGCGTCTTGATGTAACCTTGACACCTCGTGAGCGTCCCTATAAGAGTTTGGTTGACTAATAGCTACATATTCACACCAGTTATCCCACAAAAATTCAGTACCGCCACACTTGTTAACTAGTTTATTATATGCTTTAGCCTTTTTCAATCTTGTTTTATAGGTTACTTTCTGGCCTAGTGTTACAACGCTCTTTTTGATGTTGAATAACTTTAGATTATGGGTATCAATGCAACCACTAACGCCGAAAGCCAATTGTAACACAAAGCCTGCTTTGACTAGCCCGAAACCATACCACGTTGATACATAAGCTAGCAATGCGTCAATGTCACCTTTATTATATAACTCTATACTTTCCTCGTAACGCTCTTTTAAGTGTAGTTCAATATCCGCTAGTGCTTTGAGCTTGAATCCGAAGGGGTTTAAATCACGCTCGCCGTTTGCCTGCTTAACTGCTACGTTTAGCTGTTGTTGAATTGTACAGATAACAAAACGCTGTACATCTGCAAAGTTATCAGCGTTTTCTAGAGCATACTTCTGTATTAGTGGTTGATGATTTATATACATTTTAATATTCCTTTAAACCAAGTTTACATTTAATATAGTGTATCGTATCTATAACCATACATGTGATAAAGAATAGAACAAACAATACCAGAAACAATAGTATAATACAAGCTAGAATCGCCATCTCTTACATCCTTCTTATATTTGTGTATGTTGTATCTAACTGTGGCTCAGGTGCCTCACATATATAAACCTGATTATCTACCCGTGTGTAGCTATCTAGCGGTTTAAATGTGCCTATATGCTCACTTGTGCCATCGTTATATATTAGAGAGCCTTTTAGATTCTCGTCTATTATCAATGCGGCCTCTTGCCCGTAATCGTCTAGTGCTATGTCAATTATTTCCTCAACTAATACGTTACCTTCTGACAGATCAATGATAAATGATTGCTCACTGCTACCCTTGTACATACCTTGTACACTCTTATACTTGATAGGCAGTTCCTCAAGTAGATGTTTTAGACTCCACGTCCTTAATTGGTTCTCACTCCGTGAGAGTGTGCTCAATTCCGCTGATATGATTATGCTATTTTTCATGCTCAATTACCTCTTTTTTATTTAATACTTCGATTATATCGATTAATTCTTGTATGTCAATATTTAAATGGTTAGTTTTTTGTCCCTCACAAGATAATTGTATTTTGATTAATGGCAATTGATCTTGTGCCATGTCGTTTTTATGTTCCCAATATCTATTATATATATGGGTCATTATTTGATTAGTTCTGTAAAATTCGCTCATAGTGTTTATACCTCTTTTTTATCAATTAATATTTCTAATTTGACCGCATGGCGTATGTGAAAGTATTCCCTATCGATCAATTCCTCAATTTTTTCTAATTGCTCTTCACCTAGGGCAGTATATTTGTCATATAGTTTACCATGCCTGAATACTTGAATCGTGTATAGTGTTCTCATGTCATTCACTCCCAATTATGGCGGCCACGTTCAATAATAACCGCACCTATTAAATAGATTATAAATCCACCTACTATCAATGTTAAATATATCATGTTGTTATACTCCGTTTATTATGCTTTGTGTGTTCCATACGTCGCACACTTGGAATAGGTTAGGATATTCGTATCTCTTGCCGTGGTTGTTCATATACCAGACAATAGGCTCACCTGTACGACTACCAAACGATTCGCACCAACGATGATGCCTGTTAGCCATTATATAAGAGATGAATTCATTATTATATGATAGCTTATATACACGTCGCCCGTTACACTTGTAGAATGTGCCATCGTCTTTTTGTATTGCTGTTAATTTATACATTGTCATATACTCCGTTTGTTTGTTGTCTTGGTATTAACTAGCCACCATGATTGCATAGTGACTAGGTGATATCAATACATACTTATTTTGGTAATGATTTTTTTGCTTGTTTTACTTGTTCCTCATAGTAATTTGTTGCTGCTATCTCACATAATGATAGTAATGCTTCTATATGACCGTGTAAATCATCATATTGTGAGGGCGATAGGTTGAAGCCTAGGGAGTTTAATTCGTTCACATGATCTTGCCATAAATGCATGTATTTAATAGGGTTAGAAGTAGTGTTATCCATTTGATGCCTCTCTTTGTGTTGTTGTTTATTTATTGTATGACTATAGTCTACTCTTATTTTATAATACTTATATATCTCTGTGTGGGTATATGTATATCTATTTGTGGGTATTGTTATTTATGGTTCACATTTTCTCGGGTCTACCTTTACACTGGTATTACTTTGGATTGATACGCTTACAATTGATCTGAGGGCGTCAATGCCCAGCATGATTTACATTAGTTTGCAAATAAGAGTTATTTATGAGGGTGGATAAGTTTAGTTAATTGGCACAGATCTTGTATGTATATAATCAATGGCTTATATTAGTCGGGTCTTATATAGTGAAGCAATTATCATACCACCTTTCACCTATAAATGAGTGACTATACAATGTATATACATCATCACTTGGTATATAACTTGCATCATGCAATAGTCATACCAACAGTATGTGATTATATTAGAATATACTAATGTGATTTCCCCAAAGGGTGAATGATAATGATAATACGAATGAGAATGATTCGCATTCAGCCCGTGAGTACTAGTGATAATGTTAATGATAATGATTCTTATTGGCACTTGCACTAGCATCCACTCCCAAATTTTCGAGTGCACGGTTAAGTGTGGTAGTACCCACCAGAATAAAATTTGCAATTTTTTTTGAAAAATCAGCTACCCCCCTTGTACAATAAATGACCAATCGCAGCAAGACCTGCTCTGATGTAATACGGAGCCTTTACTATACTTTATTCCCACCCTACTCTTGTATATCCTGCAGATAGATATATCATCGGCTCACTCGTCCTCTAAAGGGACGGGGCCGCTATCTGCTTCAACGGATATACGACATCCGCACCCTACAGCCGTTTAGTATGAAAGGCTGGTGATTGACAACTACCAATTTACTACCAATTGCTACTGATTTGGTATTTACTGCGGAGTATATTTGGTCCTACGGAGAGCTATATTTCGGAATAAAAGGGAGAAATTAGCGTCAGGTGAATTAGTTGTCACTTAACAAGTAACTACACCGTCTATCGGTGTTTATATACCTTCTGTCAGTTCAAATGACTAAAAAGTAGGTAAAAGTGCTCATTTTAGCATACCCTTAGTATAAGGTTATACTTATTACTGAGAGGATAAGTCATAACTGTGCTGACGCACTAAGCGGCCTACGCTTGGGGCTTCGGCCTTGTACGAGATCACGGAGTGAGTGATATCAGTACTTAAGGCTCAGTACTCTTTACAAGTCATAACTAAGGGTCAACACGGAGAATTACGTATGTCGAAAGGAAGCAAGCGACGACCTTCGCAGGTCGATCAGAAGACATTAGATGAGAATTGGGAGAGAGCATTTGGATCAGGAAGAGAAGTCGCAGCTAGAGCTGGCGAAGGAACGCAAGATACAGAGGGAGCTAGCAAGGAAGGAACCGAGTCACCTAGATCCGGTGCCGGACGAGCTGTACAACCCTAGTGAAACGGATATAGAAGAGGCTGCAGGACATGACATCAGAAAACTCTGGCATCCCCTCTCCAAATACACGCCTGCTCAAAAAATACTTGCAGTCACCACCTACCTTTATTGTGGAAACTTCAAGAAATGTGAACGGATCACAGGAATACCGGAGTTCAACATACGAGGATGGCGTAAAAACTCCTGCTGGTGGGCTGAAACAGAAGAAAAATGTCGAGCCATCATTGACGACGAAATTGAAGCAGGTTATAGAAACATCTTACAAGTCGGCGTTGTATCCCTACTAGATAAGATAAACGATGGTGAAGATGTCGTTGTAGCGACTAGAAAGAGGATACAGGCAGTCATTGACCCGAAAACGGGTGAACAAGCGTTCCATTTTGACAGTTCTGGCAAGAAAGTTTATGAAGTTGAAGAAATAGTTGAAAAAGATTGGGATAAAAAGCCCATTCTATCGAAAGATTTGAACAGAATAGTAGGTACTATGCAAGAAAAGATACTTTTACTGCAAAATAGGCCTACTAGTATATCACAGACCCAATCTAGTGGTGCAGACCAAGCACTAGCTAAAATAGGTGAAAAATTGGGTGAATTAGGTAAAAAGACGACCGATTTGAAGGTCGTATCTAACCAAGATGGTAAAGGAAATGACACATGAGTGGATCAAGATCAAAGAAATCTGGAGCTAATCGCCAACCAGATTCATGTAAAAATGCCCGAGGAGGCATGCTAGGCAGAGCAATCTGCTCTATGACTACTAGAAAGAGTAAAGTAGACAAAACAGTAAAAGAAAGTTCATAAAAGACTGCGATAGCGTTCATAAGCTCAGAGTAATAAATTAAATCGAGCTAGTTCCATACATCGCTTAACGAAAAGACCCTTCCCAACCGGATAGGTCGAGCCAGTGAACAGCTGGTTACTCACACGAAAGCATTCGTATAAGTGTGAGACTGAAATCCTAATTTCTCCTTAAGATATAGTGGATTCAAACCCAAGTCCTCCTGACTGGCTTGAAATTCCAGCAGGAGGCACCCCTAATTAACAAAGAGTGGTGTCATGGAAGATAGAAAAATAGCTTATGTGAAGTGGATTGACTCCACATCATACAAAAAGTTAGCAATAGATGACACAGCTCCAATTGATTTCATAGAGACCTCTGGAATCATCACAGAAGAAATAAAAGGCAAACAAGGCCACATCACACTCTCAATGAACTGGAATCACACAGCAGATCATTATACCGAGAGTATATCCATACCCAATGTGGCTATCAAGAGAGTTCGGAGATTCAAGATTGAATGATTCAATTAACAGCAGACATAGTAAATGGATTTACCCAGACTTATTTATTAGCTGGTTACGACGATCCACAACCGACCCCAGACCTACATATAGAATTGTGGGATCTGATGACTTCACCGAGGCAGAAAGTTGGAGCAGCGGCTCCACGGGGCCACGCCAAGTCAACTGCAGTAACACACGCGTACTTACTAGCGAACGTCTTGTTCAGGGTCAGGGATTATGTCCTTATAGTATCAGATACATCTACTCAGGCTGAAGAATTTCTAGCCGATATAAGAAGAGAACTTGAAGAGAACGATGAACTGATTGAAGCTTTTGGTGTAGTAGGGTTCACTAAGGACAACGAAAACACACTAATTGTTGAATTAAAGAGTGATAACGACAAGCCATATGAGTTTAGAATCTCGGCGAAAGGATCAGGTAAATCCTTACGAGGCTTGAAGTGGAGACACAAACGACCTAACCTTATCATCTGTGATGACTTAGAAAACGATGAAATGGTAGAGTCTGATGAACGACGAGAGAAGTTTAGAAGATGGTTCAGAAACGCTTTGCTACCTTGTGGATCAAGACGCTGCTTATACCGCATAGTAGGTACTATCCTACACTTTGATTCACTCCTGAATCGAATAATGCCTAGTCCAGAGTCGCATAGCACAGTACATGAACCACTTAAGACGTATTCCAATAAACCCGACAAGGCTTGGCTTACTGTCTTATATAGAGCACACGACGAAGAGTTTGAAAATATACTATGGCCTGAGATGTTTGACCGGGAAAGACTGGAAGCTATACGTCAAGACTATGTAGATGACGGTAATCCCGAAGGTTACGCTCAAGAATATCTCAATGATCCAATTGCCCAAGAGAACGCGTTCTTTAGGAAAGAGAATCTGATAGATTTCTCTGAAGATACGTTAGGCCCATGGGAGTATTATATAGGAGGTGATTTAGCTATCTCCAGCAAGGATAAAGCAGCTTTCTCTGTATTTGTTGTGATAGGAGTGAACAGCGATGGCAGAATGCGTGTTTTCCATGTTGAGCGATTCAGAGGTGATGCTCTAGAAATTATAGACACCATCTTTGCATTGAACGAGCACTTTAAGCCTGAGTTATTTTTCTTTGAGCAAGAGAACATAATGAGGACTATTAAGGCCTTTCTAGACAATGAGATGCACGTCAGGAAAGAATACTTCAACTACGAAAGTCTGATCGTCACAAAAGACAAAGAAGCTAGAGCACGACCTATGCAGGCTCGTGTAAAGCAACAAGCGATAGAGTTTAACCATGAAGCTAAGTGGTGGCAGAAACTCTTACTAGAAATGATACAGTTTCCAAAGAGTGCGTTTAAAGACCAAGTTGACGCATGCTCAATAATCTTCCAAGGGATAACCTATGTTCAGAACGCCCCTACAATTGAAGACTACGAAGAAGAAGAATGGGACGAAGAATGGGAGGAGACTATGGACTATGACGAAGGTCGAAACGGAACTACAGGATATTAGATGATAGATTTTAATATAAAACTGAAGATCAATTACGATGATCCAGTTCAAATGGGTAATCTAGCCGAAGAGTTAGACGATCAACAGCGACAAAAGCTGGGGTCTTACTTGAAGGGGCTAGTAGACGCTGATATTGAGTCTCGTCGAGATTGGGTAGATTCCAACAACGATTGGTTGAAACTCGCTGCTCAGGTTAAAGAGGAAAAGACTTTTCCATGGCCTGATGCCAGTAACGTAAAGTACCCGCTGTTAGCGGTGGCGTGTACACAATTTCAATCAAGATCAATGCCAGCTCTAATGCCAGATAACAACCCTGTAAAGGTTGGTGTCGTAGGAAAAGACCAAACACAAGCGAAGCAAGAACGAGCAGATCGTATCGCCTCTCACATGTCTTGGCAAGTAACTGAGAAGATGGAAAACTGGATAGACGACTTTGATCGTCTTTTGTACGTTTTACCTATCTCGGGAATGGCTCATAAGAAGTTATATTATAATGGAGTCATAGGATCACCTGCAAGTAGACTTGTTCTACCTCAGGATATGATCATAGATTTCAATGCGACTAACTTAGATACTGCACGTAGAACTGAGAGATTATTCTTATCTCACAACGAAGTTAAGTCACTAGAAAACGCAGACCTAATTATACCAGTTGTCTCTACTCCACAGAAAACGGATGCGATGACTGACTCTGAGAAGGAAGAAATCCTTCTACAGAAAGACAACGGTAAAGTAGAAGACCTACCTTACTTGTTATATGAAATTCACTGTGATTTAGATTTAGATCAAGATGGGTACCAAGAGCCTTATATGGTAACTATCAACTCTACTGATGGTCAGTTGTTACGTATTAAGCCACGCTGGGAAGAAGGCGAGGTAACTCGTAACGAGACTAACAACAAGATCACAGATATTAAACGTATTAAGTACTACGCTGATTATATGTTTATGCCACATCCTTTAAGTGCTACGCATGCACTTGGATTTGGTCATCTTATAGGCCCACTTAATGAAGCTGTAAACACTAATATCAACCAATTAGTTGATGCTGGTACTCTTGCTAACATGCAAGGTGGTTTCTTAGCCCGAGGTGTCAAGCTCAAGGGTAAGATGAGGTTCAAGCCCGGAGAATGGAAACAGGTTAATATAAACCCTGCAGACCTTAAGAACGGCATCCTGCCTATGCCAGTGAAAGACCCTAGCTCGGTATTATTCCAGTTATTGGGCATGCTGATTGATGCAGCAGAGCGTATATCATCAGTAACAGATGCTATGGTTGGTGAAAATCCCGGCCAGAATACACCTACCTCAAACATGCAAGCTATGTTGGAGCAAGGACAGAAAGTATTCTCAGGTATCTTTACTCGAGTATATCGTGGACTAGGAAGAGAATTTAAGCTTTTATACCACATCAACAGAGTATATCACGACCCAGAGGGTGAGATAGTGATGCTTGATGATGGTAGTACTGTAGAGACAGTCATGGCTGATTACGAGGACGAGTCAATGGACATCCGAGTATCAGCTGATCCTAAGATGATCACTGATGCCATGCTACTACTAAAAGCACAAGGCCTTATGGACCTTGTACAGATGGGTACAGTGAACCCTCAGTATGCTACTAGAGAATACATGAAGGCCCAGCACTACACTAAAGAAGAGATACAAGAGGCCATGAATGTACCAGATCCCGGCCCATCTCCAGAAGAGATGCAGTTGCAACTCGAGGGTGCTAAATTTGAACACCAGAAACAAATGGATGGATTTGAAATGCAGTTAGACCTGATTAGAATCCAGAGTGAAGCTAGAAAAGACGTAGCTCAATCCATTAAGGCTATTGCCGATGCCGATGCAATTAATGCAGGGGTAGAGCTAGATAAGATGACTGCTATGTTAGATGCGATGACACAAGAGACTAATATGCAGGCAGATAATCTTCTTAAGGCAATGCAAGCAGCAAAAACTGCAGCGGAAGCAGAGCAAGTAGGTAAAGGAGAAGTAAATGAGACGACCAGTGGTGGACAGGCTCAGTGAGGAATGTGAGAATTTAACAGACCTTGCCACAGAGCTATTAGATAAGTTACCAGAAGAAGAGTTACAGGAGTGGATGAGTTCCACACCAACACAGGCACTAGTATTATTATTAGAGTCTAATATACTAAGCCAGAGCTTAGCATGGAGGGAAGGTAGTCTTTTTAGACGTACCCAACCAACGTATAATGACAAAGGAGGCGTCTTTATACCTGCTGATCCAGAAGCAGAACAGAGAAGTAGACATTATGTAGAGGCATTTGATACGGTATTGTCGTATCTAAGTGACTTCAACGAGTGGATACCAGTAGAAGAAACTAAGGAGGAAGAAGAAGATGCTTAAACCAACAGGATTTAATGTATTAGTAAAACCAGTACCAGTTAAGAAGAAATCAAGTGGTGGTATTATTATCGCTCACGAGAATGAAAAGATGGCACAGAATGCCGTACAAATTGGTATTGTAGTAGCAGTAGGCCCAGACGCTTGGAAAGGTGGAGAACACACAGGTGAACCATGGGCGAAGGTAGGAGACTTGGTATATTATCCAAGATATAGTGCAGGCTCATCAGAAGACCCTTATACAGGGGAAGAGCTAATGTTACTTGTAGACGAAGATATTAAGATGCTAGTAAGTGAGGGTGAGAACCCACAGTTCGATGTACCTGAGTTTGAGTTTATAGTACCAGAAGATAAGTTGAGTGAGAAACAGAAACGAGAGGTATTGTTAGAAGAAAGACGACAAGAGCATCTCAAGAGACAGGAGAGTAACTAATGGCACAACAAGAATACACATCTGAGAATGTGAAAGTAGACGATGAGGCACCTCAAGCACGACAAGGTAAACAGAATCAAAATGTCTACGAAGGTACAGCACCCAAGGCAACTAAGGAAACTAATGCAGCCGATGAAAGCCCAGAAGTAGCAAGGGCAATGAAAGACGGTTGGGCACCAAAAGAGCAATGGAAAGGTGACCCTAGTAAATGGGTAGATGCAGCAGAATTTAATTATCGCGGTGAGTTGATGAGACATATTCAACGATCCAATGATGAAGTAGCAGAGCTTAGAGCAGCTAAGGGTGTTACTGATAAAGCCTTAGAGAAGTTAGGTAAGGTTCATCAAAAGACTCTCGAAAGAGAGAAGCAAGAGATACTGGAAGCAATCGAAGCAGAAAAGATCCAAGCAATTGAAGATGGTGATGGCAAAGCAGCCGTAGCCGCAGATAAGAAACTGGACAAAGTAAAAGCTGAGTTCCAAGAGATGGAAGGTGAGATTGCTAATGAAGCTCCCGGAGAGGAGCAAATTCAATATCCACAAGAGTATGTAGACTGGGCACAACAGAACAATGAGTGGTATGGTAAGAATGCTGCAATGACTGCAAAGTCAGATTTAGAGGCGCAAGTATTTCTAGTTGACTACTATGAAGAGCATGGAGTCCAACCACAACCACGCGAAGTTCTAGAGCACTTAGATGTCTATATTAGAGAGACTTATCCTAAAGCCTTTGGCTTAAATGAGTCTCCACAAAAACAATCAACTAGACAGCAGTCTACGGAGATGATAGAGCCGGGAGCGAAAGCACCCACCCAGAAACGTAATGGAAACAAATCCACTTACACCGAGAAAGATTTAACTCCCGAAGAGATTCCTGTAATTCGACAGATGGCACGAGTATCAGACATGTCCGTCCAAGATTATATTAATCATTTAGCAGAGTTAAAAGAACTAGACGTTCAACAATAGGAGAAACATCACATGGCACAGAGTCGAAAAAAGAGAGTACCCGTATTTCAACAACGGGGTAGTTTAACAGTCAAGGGTGAAGATCCTAATTTTGTCTACCGTTGGGTAAACGATACCAATGAGAATGGAGGCCGAATCTTGAATTTCACAGAGGCAGGCTATGTTCATGTAAAGAAGGGTGAAGTTGATAGCATAGGAGATAGTTATGCTTTTGATTCCGAATTTGCAGGAGGTTCCATAATCCGTAAGCCAGTTGGCAAAGGGACAGAAGGATATCTCTATTACATGAAGATTAAAAGAGAATGGTATAATGAAGATCAGGCAGCGAAAGCAAGTGAAATTGCTGAGCGAGAAAATCAAATTATGCGAACAGGTACCGTAGACGGAGAAGACATCGAAGGTGGTTATGATGTCAATGCACGAGGTAAACGAATTACCCGTGATCTTGAGATTAATAGCCGTAAATAATATAATACTTAATCGGAGTATATTAACATGGCAAATGTCGATAGACCTAACGGCTTCACACCCGTAGGTACAATCAATGGCGGCCCATGGACTGGAAAAGTACGACAATACGTTACTGATGGTGGTGAAGCACTCTTTAAGGGAGATGCTGTAGCTATCGATGCTGACGGTAAAGTACGTCCAGCCAACGCTGCTGAAGACGTTTTGGGAGTTATGGTAGGTGTAATACCTACTGGCGGCTTACAAAGCGGAGATTTTTTAACAACTGGTAATCTTGGTGCTGAAGAGCATCCGGGATATGCACCAGCAGGTTCAAGCACAGCTGTATTAGTTGCGGTAGGCCCAGATGTCATCTTTGCGGTACAAGATGATGCTTCAGGCTCTGCGGCTGCAGATGAGTTTGCGGATCTAAACCTTAACATGGAGCTAACACCAACAACTGGCTCTACTACTACAGGTCGTTCTGCACACGAGCTTTCACGTACATCGAAAAACACAGTCACTGCTCAATTCAGAGTAATTGGCTATGATTCTGCACCGGACAACGACGCCACCGCAGATAACGCTGTATACCATGTAATCATCAATGAGCACACCCTAAATGAAGGTGCTGGTTCTTAACCAAGGAGTAATAAATAATGCCTATTAATAGTGGTAGTTTTGCTAAACTCCTTTGGCCCGGATTGGATGCTATCTACGGAAAAGCATACAATGAGCACCCAGAGGAATGGAGCGATTTGTTTGACTACAATAAGTCAACAAAACAATACGAAGAAGACTTAGGTGTTTCTTCTTTCGGACTTGCATCTCGCAAGACGGAAGGCGGCCCAGTCGAGTACGATGAGGAGCGTCAAGCGTTCTTAACCCGCTATACACACGTTGTGTATGGTAAGGGCTTCATCATAACCCAAGAGATGATGGACGATGATCAGTATGGTCAAGTCGGATCTCGCGGTGCTCAAGGTCTTGCATTCGTAATGCGACAAACAAAAGAGATTCTAGCTGCAAACATCTACAACCGTGGATTTAACAGCTCTTATACTGGTGGTGATGGCGTAGAAATGCTATCAGCTGTCCACCCTCTTCACGCAGGTGGTACTGCATCTAACGAA
>Ga0316189_10004315_pt1 | contig 13696 bp, 12 predicted proteins | sample LowCovwburrow_MG_FD_204930 | JGI IMG/M metagenome (GOLD analysis project Ga0316189, IMG submission 204930) | Coastal sediment microbial communities from Maine, United States - Lowes Cove worm burrow | ecosystem: Environmental > Aquatic > Marine > Coastal > Sediment | place: USA: Maine...
TCGGGGTTCAAAGCCTTCGCCTCTTTGAATTTCACCATCAAGTCCGCGACCTCATCATCGCCATTCCAAAGCGGTGTCACCTGAATATGACAATCGTTTTTCATCGCAAAATCAAACGAGTTCGGATCGCGCGCCGCCACCCAGACAGGTGGACCGCCAACCTGCACGGGCTTTGGTACCGCGGTGGATTTAGGAAACGCATAATGCTTGCCATTCATCGCATAATCGCCCGCCCAAAGCCCTTTTAGCGCAGGCACCATTTCACGCAAATGCTCACCTGCAGTCCATGCATCCATGCCGCCGCCAAGGCGTTCGTATTCATAGGAATAAGCCCCGCGTGCGATGCCCAGCTCCAAGCGGCCCTTGGTGATCAGATCGGTCATTGCCGCTTCACCTGCCAGCCTGATCGGCTCCCAAAACGGGGCCACAACAGTGCCTGTTCCCAAACGAATACGTTCAGTTTTCTGGGCCAGTTCAACCAGTAATAAAAACGGGTTAGGCGAAATCGTGAAATCCATTGAATGGTGTTCACCGGTCCAGACTGTATGCATACCGCCCGCTTCTGCCATCAATGACAGTTCGATAAACTGGTTGTGTAAATCTTGGTAGGTATCTTTAGCGGAAAGTCGTTCCATGTGAACAAATAAGGAAAAATCCATAATCAGATTCCCCCAGAAACAGTAAATAGTTGGCGCATATTATCGCCCTCCTCGTGTTAAACAAAAAGAACGACACACACCTTTTTACGCTCACTGCGTGTCCACTTGAGCTGTGGTATGTGGCGCTTAAAAGACGATTCTGTCAAGAAACTTAAGGATGTTACCATCTGCATACCCAAACCTTTGATTTCACGTAGGGATTACCCAGCGTTACTGCTTAAGTCGCAAACAACTGCTTGCCACTTTGTAAATTTACTGTTTAGTTTCACCGTAAGTCAAAATTGAGGGATAAATGCCAGACCAAAACACAATGCTTGTAGCCGAAAATATCCACAAAAGCTTTGGCTCACTCGAAGTTCTAAAAGGCATGTCTGTATCGGCAAAAAAGGGCGATGTGATTTCGATCATTGGCAGTTCCGGTTCCGGAAAAAGCACATTCTTGCGTTGCATCAATTTTCTGGAAATCCCGGATCAGGGCCGCGTATTTCTGGACGGCGAAGAGGTTGTTATCCGTAAGGACAACAAAGGTCGTTCCATGGGGGCAGACCCCAAACAAATCCAACGGCTGCGCAGTCAGTTGGGCATGGTTTTCCAAAGTTTCAACTTGTGGTCACATATGACCGTGCTGCAAAATGTGATGGAAGGCCCGGTTCAGGTGTTGAAAAAAGACCCTGAAGAGGCCAAGGCATCCGCCATGCTTTATCTTGAAAAGGTCGGCATTGCCGAAAAGGCCGACAACTATCCCAGCCAGTTATCAGGCGGTCAACAACAACGCGTCGCGATTGCCCGTGCGCTGGCGATGGAACCCAAGGTTTTACTATTTGACGAGCCGACATCCGCGCTAGACCCCGAACTGGTCGGCGAAGTACTGATCGTCATGCGTAAACTGGCCGAAGAGGGCCGCACAATGATAGTGGTGACCCATGAGATGGGTTTCGCACGCGAAGTCAGCAGTACTGTTATGTTCCTTCACCAAGGATTGGTCGAAGAAATGGGAACACCCAAACAGGTGTTCGAAAATCCGAAGTCCGAACGTTGCCGGGCATTTTTGGCAAGTTCGTTATAAATATTAACCCAAGTCACGAAAGGGAGAACTGAGATGACTTTAACAAAACTACTGGCAGGTGCTGCACTTGTCGCATTTACGGCAACATCCGCAATGGCCGCAGATACTGTGCGCATGGGCACCGAAGGCGCATATGCACCTTACAATTTCATCAACGACAAAGGTGAAGTTGACGGCTATGAGCGCGAATTGGGCGATGAGCTGTGCAAACGTGCATCACTTGATTGCACATGGGTCACAAATGACTGGGACAGCATTATTCCAAACCTTGTATCCGGCAACTACGACACGATTATGGCAGGTATGTCGATTACGGCTGAACGCGATGAAGTGATAGATTTCACATCCGAATACTTCCCTGCAGACCCATCTTCATATGTGGCCCTTGCAGGCGCAGATGCGTCTGCCACCAAAGGCACGGTTGCGGCACAAACAGCGACTATACAAGCGGCGTTTGTTGCTGAATCGGATGCAACGGTTGTTGAATTTGCAACAATGGAAGACACCATTGCCGCCGTACGTAACGGCGAAGCGGACAGTGTTCTGGCCGATCGCGCAGCCCTGGCTGATATAGTTAACGCATCAGGCGGCGTATTGGCGTTTGTCGGTGATGATGTGGCCATCGGTGGCGGCGTTGGCATGGGCGTGCGTGAAAGCGATAAAGAATTGCGGGACAAATTTGAAGCCGCGATTGCATCGATGAAAGCGGACGGCAGCCTGAACGCAATGATCGCAAAGTGGTTTGATGGCCGCAAAGCCGGTTATTGAATAACTCAAGGGCTGCGCAAAATGCGCGGCCCTTTTTTAGATCGGCACATGAATGTTTGAATATTGCACTGATCCAGCGCTGATAGAGGGCTTCCAATGGTGGTCTTGCTATTTGACCACCGGCAAACACATGGGCTTTTATTTCAGCTTTCTTGTGGTGCTTAGCCTGTTGGCACTGACCGTTCCCTTTATTCTACTTTTCGGCTTTTCAGGCGCCTTGGCACGACGCGCCTCTTTCGCCCCGGTTCGCTGGTTTGGTACGATCTACACCTCGATGGTGCGCGGCGTTCCCGATATTATCTTTTTTCTGTTTGTTCCCATTGCGATGGATCAGGGCATCGAAATCATACGTCACAAAATAAAATGCTCCGACTGGTCGGAACCCATCCGGCAAGGCAATGATTTTGTGGTCTGTACAGCGGCGAAAATGCCGCTTAGTTCATCGCCGCAATGGGTGCATGAAACCTACGGCTTTATGTTGGCCACCATCGCTTTTGCCATTGTGTTTGGTGCTTTTGCTGCCAATACCATTCATGGCGCATTGGGGGCTGTGCCTAAAGGGCAATTGGAAACCGGTGTCGCGTTTGGTATGTCGCCCAATCAGATATTCCGCCGTATTCACCTGCCACAAATGTGGGTCTATGCCCTACCCGGCCTATCCAACCTATGGATGATCCTGATCAAAGCATCCCCCTTGTTGTTTTTGCTCGGGGTCGAAGATATTGTCTATTGGGCACGCGAACTTGGCGGTTCGAAGACCGACCGTTTTGCCTATCCGCACGGCGATTGGCGGCTGGGATATTTCCTGTTTCTTCTGGTGTTTTACCTGTTCCTGACATGGGTCAGCGAAAAGTTCTTTGACCGCCTGATGCATAAACTGTCACGCGGACAAAATACAGCGGCGGGCATGTCATGAGCTGCTTTGACACTCTGACCAGCTACGGATTACGTTCCATCGGCATTGGCGAACGGCTATTACCGAAAAGCGATTTTACGCTTTGTGATCAGGTAGTTCTGATCGGATCAGGCATGATTTGGAATGTCTACTTTGCAGTACTTGCTTTGTTTTTTGGTTTCTTTTTTGCCGTATCACTGGCTTTGGGGCGCAACAGCGACAATCCTGTGTTTCGCATCCCCGCACGGACCTTTATTTTCATCATCCGCGGATCACCCCTATTCATCCAGTTCTTCCTGATCTATGAGGCTTTCGTTTTGATACCGAAAATGGGCTGGGACATCAATTTGGGCTTTATCGAGATCACGGTAGAAACCAAATGGTTAACCAAAGCATGGCTTGGTGCACTGATCACGCTGTTTCTGAACACCGCAGGCTACACCGCTAATATTTTTTATGGTGCTTTGCAATCCGTCCCCAAGGGTGACATTGAAGCGGCCCTTGCAATCGGCATGTCGAAACGCCAAATTTTCTGGCGCATATCGTTCCCCACCATGCTGCGCCTGGCTTGGCCCAGCTATACGAATGAAGCGATATTTCTGTTCCATGCAACGGCTCTGGTGTTCTTTTCCAGCTTCCCCGCATGGCGGCAAAAAGGCGATTCTTTATATTATGCCAGCTATTTTGCCGACAAAACTTTTAATCCGTTCGTGCCCTATCCGATCATTGCGTTGTATTTCATAAGCTTCACTTTATTGATTATTTTGATGTTTGGCGCTATCAATAGGCGGTTGAACAGGCATGTTGCGCCCAACACTTAAAAGGGGCCCGAAGGCCCCTTTTTGATTTATGCATTCGCAATCATATCAACCACTTCATCCGTAGTCCAAACCGCGTTCGCGATATAGCGGAAGTTGATCAACGCTGCGAGGTATCCATCACCTTCAGGCAACATGGCTGCAGCTGTTGCATCTTTGATCACAGCCACTTCGAAGCCCAATTCGATCAATTCGCGCATATGCGATTCTGTACACAGGTTTGCAGACATCCCCGCCAGAATAACCTGGTCCACACCGTTTTTACGCAGTTGCAGTGCCAGATCATTCGAGTCGTTGCCGTAAACTTTATGCGGTGACGTCACGATAGTTTTGCCGTCTTCAATATACTTTTTATATTGTGGCATGAAATCAGCACCGGAGCCTTCGAAGCCATCCATATCAAGCGGACCCTTGCGGTCAAACATACCGATTTTATGCATCAGTTTTTCCAAAGCACCTTCAAACTTCCAACCGTGATCGGTCGGGTAATAATAGTGCGGTGAAACGGCAACCGTGATGTCACGCGCTTTGGCCGCAGCAAACAAGCGATCGATATTTTCAACGGTATTGTTCTTTGTTACACTTTCACCGACCACACCCCAAGTCACCCCATCAGGGCTTAAAAAATCCACTTGCGGGTCTGTCACGACCAATGCCGCACGCGACAGGTCTAGTTTCATCGTGCTAGGTGGCAAAGCAGGGTTTGTCGGTTCCGCATACGGGTCACTTTGGGCGCTTGCGCTACGTGCACTGCCTGCCAACGCCGCCGCAGCAGCTGTAGTAACAGCCATTCCACCTGTCAGGGCTTGCCGACGGTTGATTTTGCCATGTTTATGATCTCCACACATATTATGCTCCTTTGATTGTGATTTCACTGGATCAGTGTCACCTGTGCGATGTGCCTTTATGTCTTTATATTGTATCATAATTCATATTTATGTATCATTTCATCCATATATCGGGCATTCACAGCATATGCAGTACGATCATATCCTTGATGAAATGGAAATTGTCGCCGATCCGTTCTCATTATGTGAACTTCACGGTCAATGCTCTTTGGGTTTGGGGCGGTTGTCAGGTGCAACTTTGCATTACATTCTGGCAGGCAACGGCGAGTGTAATCTGCGCAACCACCCCAACATTCCACTTTCAAAAGGAACACTTGTGCTGGTTCCTGCCCATATGTCGCATTCATTACTCAGTTTCGGGGATGCAAAAACCCCCTTACCTGAATGCCACCCCGCGGGATTGAAACTAGCCCATCACATCAACCGGTCCGAAACCGATACAGTTAATCAAAATCTGCTGGCGCTTTGTGGTCACATAACCATCGGTTTAAGAGGAGCAACAGATCTGGTCGATCTGATCCGTCAACCAATGCAGGTTCATATTGATCGGGGCAGTGCATTGGATGCAACACTAAGTGCATTGCTTCAGGAACTGGCCGAGCCGAAATTAGGTGGTCGCGCCATCATTCGTACCTTATTGCTGCAATCCATGTTGCACATGTTTCGGGATCGTCTGATTGCAAATGACCCCGCATTAACGTGGATGTCTGCAATTGGCGACCCTGTATTGTGGAGTAGTTTGAAAGCCATGCTGGATAACCCCGGCCTGCCCCATACGGTTGAAACGCTGGCAGATCTATCAGGCATGAGCCGATCAGCCTTTGCTAGAAAATTTTCAGATGCCTATGGGGACGGCCCGATGAAATTCCTGCGGCAGCTTCGAATGAATTTAGCGGCCCAACTATTGCAAAACACCGATCAGCCTGTGAAACTTATCGCAGGGAAAACAGGGTTTCAAAGCCGCAGTGCATTTACCCGAACATTTGAACAAACCTTTGGTCAGTCGCCACGCAGCTTTCGCGCCGAACAAAAGAAAAAGGGCCCCTGACAGGCCCTTTTTACAATTAGGTAATCAAACCCAACAACTGATCCAGTGACGCTTTCGCATCACCATAAAGCATCCGCGTATTTTCCTTAAAGAACAGTGGATTTTCGATGCCTGAATAACCTGTTCCCTGACCGCGTTTGGATACGATCACGGTTTTGGCTTTCCACACTTCCAGAACCGGCATACCTGCAATCGGGCTGTTGGGGTCTTCCTGTGCGGCCGGGTTCACAATATCATTGGAACCGATGATCATCACCACATCCGTTTCAGGGAAATCGTCATTGATCTCATCCATTTCCAACACGATGTCATAAGGTACTTTGGCTTCAGCCAAGAGCACATTCATGTGCCCCGGCAAACGCCCTGCAACCGGATGGATACCAAAGCGCACCTCTTTACCCTTGGCCCGCAAACGCCGGGTTAACTCCGATACGGATTGTTGTGCTTGTGCTACTGCCATGCCGTAACCGGGAACGATAATCACGGATGATGCTTCGTCCAATTGGGCAGCTACTGTGGCGGCGTCTGTCGCCACCATCTCGCCCTCGATTTCCATCGCGGGGCCGGTCGGGCCACCAAAACCACCAAGAATGACCGAAATGAAACTGCGGTTCATCGCTTTGCACATAATGTAGGACAGGATCGCACCCGACGAGCCAACAAGTGCACCTGTGACGATCAACAGATCATTACCCAGCAAAAAGCCTGTTGCGGCGGCGGCCCAGCCCGAATAGCTGTTCAGCATCGACACCACTACGGGCATATCCGCACCACCAATGGCAGCCACCAGATGTGCGCCAATTGCAAAGGCGATGATCAGCATCAAATATAGTGTCCAACTGCCGGAACCGCCCATGTACATGGTCAGCAGGATAAAGCTTAGGATGGCGCCGCCTGCGTTCAGCGCATGACGCCCCGGCAATATCAGGGCTTTGCCATCAATTTTACCTGCCAGTTTACCGTATGCGATGATCGAACCCGTGAACGTGATCGCGCCGATAAAGACGCCCAAGAAAATTTCGACCTCATGGATCGCGACCTCGGCCCCAACCAGCCCATGCGTACCGACAATGTCGGAATTCAAACCGATAAAAACCGCGGCTAAGCCGACAAAACTGTGCAAAGCGGCCACCAGTTGCGGCATTTCGGTCATTTCCACCCGTTTGGCAACAACAGCCCCCAAGAACGCGCCAACCCCCATCAAAGGGATCAGCAACATGTATGACCAACCACCAACCTGTGGCCCGAATATCGTGGCAAACACCGCGATGGCCATACCGACAATGCCGAACCAAACTGCGCGTTTGGCTTTTTCCTGATTACTCAGTCCACCCAATGCAAGGATGAACAATACGGATGCAGCGATATAGGCTGCGGTTACAATTCCTGCGCTCATATCATCACCCTCAAGACTTTTGGAACATTTGCAACATGCGCCGTGTGACCATAAAGCCGCCGACAATGTTGATGGTTGCGATTAAAATGCTGACACCTGCCAGCACAGTGACGATAAAACCGTGCCCGCCGATTTGCAGCAAGGCACCAAGGATAATGATGCCCGAAATGGCGTTCGTGATAGCCATAAGCGGCGTATGCAAGGCATGACTGACATTCCAGATCACTTGAAAGCCAATAAAACATGACAGTACAAAAACGATGAAATGCTGCATAAACGATGCGGGCGCATAGGCCCCGATGAACAGCATCAACAGGCCACCGACAATCAGCAGAAGCGTTTGCTGTTTGCCCGCTTTCAGTGTGGCGGCGGCCTCTTCCGCTTTAATTTCCTCTGCCGTCTTTTCAGGGGCTTTCGGTTTTTGTACCGCAATCGCCTGAATTTTGGGTGGCGGTGGCGGGAAGGTGATTTTACCCTTGTGGGTCGCGGTTGCCCCGCGAATAACATCATCCTTCATATCGTGCTTTAATTTACCATCCTTATTGGGCGTAAGATCCGTCATCATGTGGCGGATGTTGTTGGCATAAAGTGTTGAAGATTGCGCGGCCATACGGGCCGGTAGATCAGTGTAGCCAATGATAGTGACACCATTGTCCGTTACGATCTTTTCGTCGGCCACGGTCAGATCACAGTTGCCGCCACGTTCGGCCGCCAAATCCACAACCACAGACCCCGGCTTCATCGCGGCAACCATATCTTCCAGCCACAATTTCGGTGCATCACGCCCCGGGATCAGAGCTGTCGTGATCACGATGTCCATATCAGGGGCCAGTTCGCGAAATTTTTCCAACTGCTTTTCGCGAAAAATCGGACTGGAAGGTGCAGCATAACCCCCTGTTTCAGCCCCGTCCTGTTGTTCTTCCTCGAACTCCAGAAATACAAATTCAGCACCCATACTTTCGATTTGTTCTGCCACTTCGGGGCGCACATCAAAGGCATAAACCATAGCACCCATGGATTGCGCCGCCCCAATCGCCGCCAATCCCGCAACACCCGCACCCACAACTAAAATTTTCGCTGGTGGTACTTTGCCTGCCGCCGTGATCTGCCCCGTAAAGAAACGTCCGAAACTGTTGGCAGCTTCGGTAACAGCGCGGTAGCCCGCGATATTTGCCATAGAGGAAAGCGCATCCATTTTTTGTGCGCGACTGATGCGCGGCACCATATCCATTGCAATAACGTGTGCGCCTTTTTTATTGGCTGCATCCATTAGTTCTTTGTTCTGTGCAGGATAAAAGAACGAGATCAGCGTTTGACCTGTCTGCAAACGTTTGATTTCAATATCTTCGGGCGGGCGCACCTTGGCTACGACATCGGCAGCTTTGTATAAAGCGGCGGCCGTAGTGACAATTTTGACACCTGCGTCCTTATAGTCCTGATCGGAAAAACGCGAGGCTTCGCCCGCACCTTTTTCGATTAAACATTCATAACCCAGTTTTTGTAATTCAGCGGCAGATGCGGGCGTCATCGCCACGCGGGTTTCGCCCGGATAGATCTCTTTTGGAGTTCCTATGCGCATGACAACCTCCTTGTTCAAGCGTCGCCGTATCAAGAATAGAATCGGCAAATTTATACACAATCATTCTAGTTACCACTTGCGGCATTGAACCGTCATGCGGCATTCCGACCATAAACACGATTACCCATTCAGTTAATTGAATATGAAGTGTTTCCAAAGGGAATATTCAACGTTACCATGGCAACACACCGCATTGAATGCAACCAAGAACAGAAACGGAAAACACGATGGATATCACATCTTGGGCATATGGCCTGCTAGGCGGGTTAATGATCGGCACAGCGGCCGCAATCTTTCTACTGGTCAACGGCAAGATCATGGGGGCCAGCGGCATTATCGGCGGATTGGTCGATGGGTCGGGACGCGGCACATGGGTTGAGCGTGTTTTGTTTATTATAGGTCTGGTTGGTGCCCCTGCACTACTGGGATTGGTTTATAAATTGCCTGCAACCAATGCCACAGGCAATATCGGCCTGTTGGTCGTGGCAGGTCTGTTGGTAGGCATAGGCACACGTCTGGGATCAGGCTGTACCAGCGGCCACGGGGTTTGCGGTATATCGCGCCTGTCTATCCGATCGATCGTTGCAACGCTTGTCTATATCGGTGCGGGTGCCGCGATCATCGTCATTGCGCGTAGCTTGGGAGTTCTGTCTTGAAAAATCTGGTAACACTTTTTTGCGGCGCATTATTCGGTCTTGGCCTTGTGGTGTCAGGCATGACAGACACGTTGAAAGTTCAGGGTTTTCTAGATTTCTTTGGCACATGGGACGCGACCCTTGTTTTTGTGATGGGTGGCGCCATCATCCCAATGTTCATCGCTTGGCGTATCGCCGGCATCCGTGAAAAATCCGTTCTGGGTGGGTTAATTCCGTTAACACCAAAAACCGAACTGGATCGTTCATTGATCATAGGCGCAATATTGTTTGGTGCAGGCTGGGGCCTTTCGGGTTTTTGCCCCGGCCCGGCACTAGCATCGTCAAGCTTTGGCGGTACTGGCGGAATTACATTTCTTGCCGCAATGCTAGCGGGGATGTTCGTTGCCCCGCAGATCATTCGTGCAGTTAAAGCTGCGCCATAACCTCATCCGACAATTCAACATTGGTGGTGACGGTCTGTACATCGTCATCATCTTCCAAAGCTTCGATCAGTTTCATCAGCTTTTCGGCCCCGGCCAAATCCAGCTCTGTGGTCGTTGTCGGCTTCCAAATTAATTTGGTACTGGACGATTCACCCAATGCCGTTTCCAATGCGGTAGAAACTTCGTTCAGATCAGTATCCCCACAATAAATATCGTGGCCGTCTTCTGAGCTTTCCACATCGTCAGCCCCTGCCTCAATCACATGTTCAAACATCGTGTCCGCGTCTGCCGCATCAGCAGGGTATACTACCAGACCTTTGCGTTCGAACATGAAAGAAACGGCACCGGTCTCCGCCAGATTGCCACCTGATTTGGTAAAAATGGAACGCACGCTGGATGCGGTGCGGTTTCTGTTATCAGTCATCGCTTCGACAATCACCGCAACCCCTGCCGGGCCGTAGCCTTCATAACGGATTTCATCGTAATTTTCAGCCTCCCCGCCCGTGGCTTTGTTGATCGCGCGATCAATAACATCCTTTGGTACGGAACTTGATTTGGCCTCTTTCACCGCAAGGCGCAGGCGTGGGTTTTTTTCGGGGTCGGGTTCACCCATTTTGGCCGCAACCGTAATCTCTTTTGCTAGCTTGGAAAACAGCTTGGAACGCAGTTTATCCTGCCGCCCCTTGCGATGTTGAATATTTGCCCATTTCGAATGGCCTGCCATGGCGTGAACCCCTTACCTAATTCTTGTATTGGGGCTTTATAAGCGGGCGCACGGGGAATTTTCAAGGGTAACTTACAAAGGCCACAGATACGGGATAATCAGACTGGCAATAACCCCGATGCTGATGTTCAAAGGGACGCCGATTTTCAGAAAATCGGTGAAAGCATAACCGCCCGGGCCGTAAACAAGCGTGTTTGTTTGATAGCCTATGGGCGTGGCAAAACTGGCGGACGCCGCAACCATAACGGCAACGACCAAAGGGCGCGGGTCAATGCCCAATTGAGCGGCCAGAGCAATGGCGATGGGGGTGACCACCACGGCTACCGCATTGTTGGAAACAAGCTCTGTCAGAACTGACGTCAGCAAGAAAATGGCCCAGACCATAAAGAACGGCGACAACCCGTGCAGATAGGGTGCAACTCCGTTGGCAATCAAAGCTACAGCTCCGGATGATTGCAGGCCCGCCCCGATACCGAGCATCGATAGGATCAGCACTAAAAGGCGCCCATCTATGGCTGCAAACGCCTCTTCCGCGTCAATGCAACGCGTGACCAGAACAGCTGCAACAGCGATCACTGCAATGGCAAAAATCGGGGCGACGCCAAGGGCCGCAAGGATTACAACACCTGCCAATGCCATAACAACCAAGGGCGCGTGGCCGCGGCGGAACGGTTGTTCGCTGGGTTGCGTGAGGTTCACAAGGTTCATATCTGTGGCCATGCGCGATATATCTTCGGGATTGCCCTCCATCAGCAAAGTGTCCCCGACCCGCACGGTTATCGCATCCAGTTGCTTGCCAATATTTTGGTTACGCCGATGCACCGCCAATGGGTAGACACCGTAACGGCGACGCAGCCTTAGACTACCCAGCGTTTTTCCTACCATACCGCAAGTCGGTGTGATCAGAACCTCAACAGTGGTGGTTTCCTTTGTCGATACCATATCGGCCAGCAAAACATCTTTGCTGTCTTTCAGGCTTAGAAGCTCTGCCACGGATTTACGCATAATCACGCGATCACCGACCTGCATTTGCACATTCGGAAAAGATCGCCGCAGCGATTCATCTTTGCGCAGTAAATCAACCACCCGTCCACTGTCGCGTTTGAACGCATCCACACTGAACGGGCTTTGACCGATCAAGGCAGAGCCTTCGGCAATCACCACCTCTGTCATAAACCGTTTTGATTTGGTATTGCCCAACATATCGGCCATGGATGCGCGGTCTGGCAAAAGATGCGGAGCCAAAATGCGCAGATATACAAAACCGAATACAACCAAAACGATGGCCAGCGGTGTTACCTCGAACATGCTGAACGCTTTCAGCCCTTCGGCGCGTGCCACCCCATCAACCAGCAGATTGGTCGAAGTGCCGATCAGCGTACACACCCCACCCAGAATTGCCATATAAGACAGAGGTATCAGTAGTTTAGAGGCCGAAGTCCCCATCACCTTGGCCATTTTCACAGCCACTGGAATCATAATCACCACCACGGGCGTATTGTTCATAAAGGCCGAGGCCAGAACCACAAAAACAGCCAGCATCCCCAATACGAATTTCGGCCGCTCTTTGCCGTGGTCCGACACCCATGTGGTAACATGTGAAAGTGCGCCCGTACGCACCAAGGCACCCGACAGGATAAACATCGCGGCAATGGTCCATGGTGCAGGGTTCGACAGAACCTGAAGCGCATCATTATAGGGCAATATACCTGTCAGGATCAAACTGGCACAGCCGGCAAGAGCCACGACTTCCGTTGGATAGGTTTCGCGTACAAACAGGATGAGCATCGCAATCACCACGGCTATCGCGATGCCTGCATGCCATGCTTCTGGGATGATACCTGTCAGCATTATGCGCCTCCTGTCTTTTGCTGCCTATCGTGCCGCACCTTGCGCGGTACTACAAGGGTTTAGGGATGGTCTTCGCCTTTGGGCCGTACCAAAAACATACCCGCCATCATCAGGCCCGTTGCCAGCCAAACCCATGCAGAATAGGTCTCACGCAATAGCACCATTGACCAAAGTACGCCAAAGCCGGTGACCAAATACGCCACCTGCGCCGAAAACACCGGGCCCGCGCGACCGATCAACCAGACATATCCGGTATAGGCAAAACCGTGCAGCAGGCTCATAAACAGTATCGCCCATTCAGGCGCACCCCAAGCATGGTTCAACGAAAACCATTGCCCAGTTACAACGGAAACCGGTGTAATAATGATCAACCCAACAATGGATGCACCCAGTAAAGCTTGCACGGGAGACAGCCCGCGCAAGGTGAATTTACCGACAAAATTATCCTCCAGCCCATAACAAAGGGGTGCCAGACACGCGAGCAGAACGTAAATTGATTTGGACGGGTCAGGTAGGCTGGCATCGGGGCCGACTAAAATCAAAATAGCGCAAAGCCCCAAAACGATACCGACCGCACGGCGCCATTCAAAACGTTCCAGCTTCATCAGCACCGCCATTGGCAAGGCAAACATAGGCACGAGGGAAATCACCACTGAATATACCCCTCCAGGGATATGCCTTATCGTGATGAAACTGATAGATGAGGCAATTAACGTGCCCAGAAGTGCAATAACAACAAATATAAGAAGGTGATCACGTGTCAGCTTCGGGAAGCGCCCTTTAATGCGTGATATGATACCCAGATAAATCATCGTAATGACAAATTCCCAGAATATCAGGCCAAATTGCTGATAGCCCGTTGAAACCGCAACTTTCATCAGGGGAATGGTCAATCCCCATGCCGCGCCAAACAAAACAAGGGCGGCAATCAGCCCTGCACGCGTTTTCATAAATGCGCTCATTTTA
>Ga0316189_10004318_pt1 | contig 13695 bp, 10 predicted proteins | sample LowCovwburrow_MG_FD_204930 | JGI IMG/M metagenome (GOLD analysis project Ga0316189, IMG submission 204930) | Coastal sediment microbial communities from Maine, United States - Lowes Cove worm burrow | ecosystem: Environmental > Aquatic > Marine > Coastal > Sediment | place: USA: Maine...
GAGGTGGGCGACGAGGACCGAGCCGCGCGGTGGCGCAGCTCGAACAAGATGATGGCGGCTTCGTCGATTGGTACGGGCACGTGCTCGCGCGTAGCCTTGACACCGAGGGCACCGCGCTCCCTGTGCTTCCGGCGACCGCACGTTGAAACGTCTCCTGCTCGCCGCATTTGTGTTCGCGGGCTGCGACGATGGAGCTGATGCGGAGCCGACCCGCGTGCATGCCGCCTTCTCTATTGGTGACTCAACAGGCCGAACACATCGTGCAAAACGATGCTCCTGGCTGTCCTCGTCGAAGTGGTCTGCTGGGGCCCCGACCGACATGTCGAGGCGGAATTGATCGCCGCGCGACCAGACGTCGGCGCTGTCGCGGTCGGCCACAAAGGGGGGGGGGCGCCCATCAGCTCGACGCCCTGGGCCCGAAGGCCCGCTCAGCTCAAACCTCTTTGCCGCGATCTCCATGAGCTCGGCGGGCGCTTCCTGTCGATGAACAGCTAGACGCGCGAGCGCTGTCGGCACCCTGGCTGGGTTAGGGGAGCGCAGGCAGGACGGCGACGCCCGCGGGGGTAGAGATCGTGACCTCGGCGGTGACCGCATCGTTCGCGTCGAAGACGACCACCTTGTTTGACTCGTAGCAGCCGATGTAGAGGGTGTCCTCGCAGTCGGCGGCGATGTTGCGGAGCTGGCCGTTGCAGGGGACGACGACGCTGTCCTTGTAGGTCCCGTCCTTGCTGAAGATGTAGTAGCGGGCGTTGTCTTGGCCGGCGGCGATGACGTCGCCGTTGCTCCGAGTGGTCACGCCAAAGGCGGTCGAGAGGCCGCCGCCGCCGAAGGCCGTGTCGTAGACGAGGCCAGGGGCCCAGCGCTGGACAGGTCCGCTGTTGAAGGACGAGAGGTAGAAATCGCCGTCGGGGCCGAAGGCGGTCGAGCGCAGGTTGCTGCCGTTCGGCGAGGCGATCGTGCCCGCGTCGCTGCCGTCGAGATTGAGCACGCGGACTGAGGGCATGCCGGAGCCTGAGGTGTAGATCTTGTCCTCGTAAACGGTCATCCCGTAGAGGCTGCCGCTGACCAAGCCGCCGCCGAGCTCCGCGGTCTGCTTGGAGACCAGGTCGACGCTCCGGACGCCCGAGCTCTGGCCGACATAGAGCTTGCCGTCGGGGCCTGGGGCGACCGACTGGGGCGACACGAGGCCGGTGTAGGTCTCCGTCAGGGCGAGGTTCATCGGCTCATAGACGCGGACCTGGCCGAGGCTCGTCGACGCGACGACCAGGTAGCCCTTGCCCCCGAAGCACTGATTTTTCGCCTCGCAGGCGTTGCTGCACTCGTTGTCGTCGATGTCGTCGCCGTCGTCGCACTCCTCGACGTCAGCCTGGACAAAGCCGTCGCCGCAGGAGGCGGCGACGCAGCCGGCGACGCACGCGTCGGTGTCGTCGTCGTTGGCGTCATCGCACTCCTCGACATCGGCCTGGACGAAACCGTCGCCGCAGGTCGCCAGCAGGCAGGACGTGGGGCACTCGTCGGTGTCGTCGCCGTTGCCGTCGTCGCACTCCTCGACGTCGGCCTGGACATAATCGTCGCCGCAGACCGCAGCGAGGCAGAAGTCGAGACAGGCGTCGCTGTTGTCACTGTTGCCGTCATCACACTCCTCGTTGCCTTCGACGAGCCCGTCGCCGCAGACGCTCGGCTGTGGGAGCACGCAGACGCCGTCCTCGCAGACGCTCGGGTCAGCGCAGGAGTCCCCCTGGCCGCAGACGCAGCCGGCCTGGCTTGGCTCGCAGATCGGGCCTGTGGTCTCGGTGGTCTCGGTGGTCTCGCCTGTTGTGGTTGTGGTTGTGGTTGTCGTCCCGGAGGTCTCGCCCTCGGTCATCCCGCCGGTCGCGCCTTCGGTGGTCGAAGGCTCGGTGGCCCCGACCGTGGTGGTCGAACCGGTCGTGGTCCCTTCGCTCTCACCGGTGCTCGACGCTGTCTCGCTGACCCCGACCGCGTCATCGCCACAGCCGAGGGCGAGCGCCGCGAGGAGCCCAACCCCGATCTGAACCCCAGCCTGAGCTCGATCCCAGTCCATCATCACGGTCGCAGGTCGTCTTGACATCGGCGCACGATGCGAGCGCCCGCGCGGAATTGCAACCGCCAAGGCCGCGGAGCCGCAGGGGGTGCTCGCGCCTCAGTCGCGGCGATAGACGTCGACGAGCGCTGGCCAGAGACGCGGCGGGGCGCGGCCGCCGTCCAGGAGCTTGGCGATGGCGCTGGGATCCGTGACGACCTCCAGGATCTTCATCCGCCCACCGCACTTGGAGCAGACGGTCACGTCGACGGCGAAGACCCGCGCGCCCGGCGAGGAGGACGATCACATCCTCACCGCTACAGCCCATGACCATCATCCCCAACGCCAGCGCACCGATTGTTGTGTATGGAATCGCCATCCTTCCGGAACGATGAGAGGTCTTGAGCTGTCTCTTGAGACTGCTTTGGGACCCGCAAAATTGTCCGCAGGACCGGACCTTTTCTTGCCTCTCGGCGTGCACCGTTCTCAACCTCCGCGGGCCTATCGCGGCGACATCTTCAGGGGGGGGTGGCTCCTTCAGGAAGCTCATGGGCGGCCACGCGCGCGGAAGCCCGCGCACGGCGAGCGAGAGCTCGGGGATGGCAGCGGCGATGGCGGCGTGGGGTGCGTTGACTCGAGCGGTCTGCACGGCTGCAAAAGGATCTGCTTCAGGTCGGGCTCCCGGGGATGAAACAGATCCTGAGGGACGAAGGGGCGGGCCTGGCGCTTCGGGCTGGAGATCCGCCTCTGCGGGGTGACGCCTCCTGACGGGCGGACGGGACGGACGGATGGACGGGCCGTGCGGCTGTGGTGTGGCCACCCCATGGGGGGGCCCGACGCCGGCGCAGGGAGCGGAGAGCCCTTGGACCCGCGAGGGGCCGAGGGTCGGACTGCCGGAGGGGAGGGTCGGCACGCTCGCGCCCTCGTCGCTCACCGACGTTGATGCTGACCCCTTCACTCGAGACCATGTTCCACCATCGACGCGTACCTCGGAGGAGGCGCGAAACTCGACGGTGGTGTCACGATCGACGCGCGGGGGTCTTCCGGGTTTTCGATTGTGAGTATGGGGCCATTGTGGCCCAATCAGCTCATGACGCGCCTCAACTTCGCCACGCCACCGCCATCGTCCCTCCTCTTGTCCTTCGCCGCCGTCTTCGCTGTCGGCTGCAACGGCGACGATGGCTCGGGGGCGACCGAGAGCGCGACGGCGGGGACGACGGCGATGTCGACGGTCTCCGCGTCGACGAGCCCGACGAGCGAAGGGTCGGCGTCTGAGGCGACGAGCACGAGCACGAGCACAAGCATGAGCGCCGGAAGTGACAGCGACTCGGAGGGCAAGACGACCAGCGACTCCGCGACCGACTCTTCGTCCGAGTCAGAGAGCACGACGGCGGACGAGACGACGTCGACGACGGGCTCGACGACGGCGGTGACCAGCACCGGCAGCTCGACGACGGAGGATCCGGGCCCGGTCTGCGGTGACGGCATCGTCGAGGGGGACGAGGCCTGCGATGACGGTGACGCTATCGACAACAACGCCTGCTCCAACGCCTGCACCAAGGTGCCCTGCGATCAGCAGGAGGGCGGCGATCTCGAGGACGTTCTCTCGTTCATCTGGATCTCGAACTCGAGCGAGAACACGGTCTCAAAGATCAACACCAAGACCGCGATCGAGGTCGGTCGCTACAGGATCGCCGGCGGCAGCCCGTCGCGGACCTCGGTCAACCTCCAGGGCGACGTCGCGGTCTCGAGCCGCAACCCGGGGGCGGTGACCAAGATCGCGGCGAAGGAGGAGAACTGCATCGACGCGAACAACGACGGGGTGATCACGACCTCGACCGGGCCCGGCGATGTGAAGGCTCTCGGTCAGGACGAGTGCGTGATCTGGACCAAGAGCATCGCCTCGTCGGGCTACGGCTTTGGGCCGCGGGCGACCGCTTGGGACTCGGGGCTGCAGGACCCGGAGACCTGCGAGTTCCCGCCGCCGCGTCTGTGGATCGGCTGGATGGACGCGAACTACCTCGCCCACTTTGAGCGCCTCGACGGCCAGACCGGCGATACTCTCGATCAGGTCACCTACCCGTGGGGCAACTCCTACAGCCCCTATGGCGGCGCTGTCGATGCCGTCGGCAACTTCTACGCGACCGGGCTCAACACCTCGCCGACGATCAAGATCGACGCCGAGACCGTCGAGATCACCGACCTCGGCAACCCCAACGGCTGCAAATACGGGATGACCCTCGACGGCAACGGCGACATCTGGGCCGGCGCCTGCTTTGGCGAGGGCGTGTACCACTGGGATCACGTCGACAACACCTGGACGACGCTGCCCAACTCCGGCGGTACGCGGGTCAACGGGATCATGGCCGACGCAGAGGGCAACGTCTGGGGCGCGGGCAGCAACGGCTGTCGCCTGGTCCACATCGACGTCGAGACCGAGTCCTACGTCAACAACAACATCCCGCTGCCCGGCTGTTCGAGCCCCTGGGGCGTGAGCATCGACTTTGAGGGCTATGTCTGGGTCGTCGACATGTCGGCGAGCAAGGCGTTCAAGGTCGATCCGGAGACCTACGAGGTGGTCGCGGAGGTCGGCGGTCTTGTCGGCCCCTACACCTACTCGGACATGACCGGCGTCGCGCTCAAGCAGCAGGTCATGCCGCAGTAGCGGGCGAGGGCGCTGTGCGTGCTGTCGGCAGGTCGGTGCTTGTCGCCTCCTGTCTGGGCGATAGGCTCTCGCGGCCGATGTACGACGCGCCCTCGGTGGTCTGCACGGATCGGCCGCGTCCCAGGTGCTGCGGCAGATCCCGCGCGACGAGCACCTTCTCCTCGGGCCCAGGCTCAGCGAGAGCAGCCGGCGTGGCCTCCAGCAGAGGCTGCGCCGGGGGTGGTCTTGAGGTGACGACCGGCTGCGGCTACACCGCTGCCGCCTAGGCCAGTACGGGCGCCCGCGCTACTCCATGGGCCGCTGCTCGCCCTCCTTGTGCCGGTCCTGATAGGCGACGACCCTGCCGAAGATCACCAGGGCGAAGGCCGACGTCAGGGCGACTCCGACGAAGACAAACCAGATGTAGTGGGCGTGGGCATAGGCCGCTGGCATCGGTCCGTCGCCGGCGATCGCCGCGGCGTAGCGGGCCTGCTCTGCGGCCGGGAGGGTCCCCGGATCGGGGCAGAAGGCGTCGAGGAGAAAGCCCGAGGTGACGAAGCCGAGGAGCGAGGCGATGAACGAGTGGAGGTGGCTAAAGCCGAGGTAGAGCCCCTCTTCACCGGTGGGCGCCTGGCGGGAGAAGTATTCGAGGTAGCGCGGGGAGATGAAGCTCTCGGCGAGCCCTTGGAAGGCGATGCCGACGATCATCATGAAGGCGACGGTGTGAAAGCCGAGGATCTCGCCAGACTCGAGCATGTTGCCCGAGGCCATGAAGAAGGCCGAGAAGGGCATGATGAACATGCCGACGGTCATCGAGGTCAGGGCCGAGCGGTGGCGCATCAACATCGTCACGGCGCCGACCGTGAGGACGACGACCGCGGGGTTGATGTTGGCGTACCACGAGGGCGACGCGTCCTCGCCGGCCATCCGCAGGACGTACTTCGGCATGGTCGCGTAGAGCTGATGCTGGACCATCCAAAAGCCGGTGATGATCAGGGTGAGGACGACCAGGCGAGCGCGGCTGAGCACCGTCTTGAGGGCGGCCCAGGTCTCGGCGAGGCTCTTGCTCGTGGCGCCGTCGGGGCGGACGCTCCGGTAGAGGAAGAAGACGAGGACGAACGCGAGGGCGGTCATCGACGCCGAGAAGAGGTTGAGGACGATCAGCCCTTCGTTGCCCAGGGTCTCGCGCAGCGGCTTGACGATGGTCTTCCCGCCGAAGGCGCCGATGTTGACCATCGCGTAGAAGATCGAATATCCGCGGGCGCGGTTCTCCGAGGTCGTCTCGCGGGCGACCGTCGCGGTGATCACCGACTTGATGAACGAGCCGCCGATCATCACGAAGAGCATCACCGGCAGGAAGAGCCAGCGGTAGGCGCTGTCCTGGAGGCCCGTGAACTCGACCTTGACGCCGTACTCGGCGAGGCCTGCGCTCTCGAAGAGCACCGGCAGCAGCCACATGCCGGCGTAGCCGACAGTCAGGAGGGCGAAGGCCAGGAGGAGCGCTCGGCGAAAGCCGATCCTGTCGGCGAGCGCCCCTGAGAAGGTCGGCAAGAGGTAGAGCCCGGCCGAGAAGACCCCGGAGACGGTGGCCGCTTCGATGTCGGAGTAGCCGAGGATCCGGCTGAGGTAGAGCGTGATCGCGACGAAGACGCCGTACCAAGCTGCGCGCTCCAGGAGCTCGACGACGTTCGCCGTCCAAAAAGCAGGGGTGAACGATGGTTTTGAGTCGGCGGTCATGGGCGCTGCGCGATCATGGTCGCGCACTCTGACGACCGAAGGGAAGCCTGCCTCACGGGCGGCGTGTCCAGCAGGCCCGAGCTCAGCGGCCCACGCTGCGCGAGGCGGCGACGGCCAGCTCATCGCAGCGGGTGTTCTCGGGGTGTCCGGAGTGGCCGCGGACCCAGTGGGTGCGGACCGTGTGCTTGCGGATCAGCTGATCGAGCTCGATCCAGAGATCTTGGTTCTTCACCGGGCTGCCGCCAGCGGTCTTCCAACCCCGGCGTTTCCACCCCGGCAGCCACTGCGCCAGCCCCTTGAGCACGTACTGCGAGTCCGAGTAGAGATCGATCGTCAGCGGCAGGCGGAGGATCGCGAGGCCGCGGATCACCGCCATCATCTCCATCCGGTTGTTGGTGGTGGCAGGATCGCCGCCGGATCCCTCGAGCTCCTTGCGGCTGGCAGGATGCTTGAGCACATAGGCCCAGCCGCCGGGGCCGGGATTGCCCCGGCAGGCGCCGTCGGTGAAGAGGCGCATGTACTCAAGGGGGACCTGTGGCGTCGCTTCCACGCTGCATCTCTTAGCAGAGGTGCGCTTCTGCGCGAAGTGCGCATGGTGCGCAGGGGCCCGCCGCCGGTGGGGAGGATCCTCGTCGACGCCGGATTTTCCGTCCCCAGGGGCCCTCAGGTTGTGGCATGAATCCCCGCATGCCGACCTGGAAAGAGATCAAGGACTACGCGCGCTCGCAGTACAAGCTGATGGAGGACGATGAGCGTTACTTCTCGCTCGTCTTCGGCTTCAAGGATGGCCGTAGCCAGAAGATCTTCGTCCGCCTCTTCGAGGCCTTCGACATGGAGTGGGTGGAGTTCCGCAGCGTCGTCTGCAACGGCGACAAGATGCCCGAGAAGGTCGCCCTGCGGAAGAACGAGGACTTCGCCTGCGGAGCCCTCGCCCTCGACAGCGACGGCGACTACGTGCTCATCTACAACGCGCCGCTGCCGACGATGGACCCCGACGAGTTCGAGCTGCCGCTCAACGTGATCGCCCGGACCGCCGACAAGCTCGAGTCGGACTACTCGGGCGACGACGACTTCTAAGCGGATCAAGAGAGGGCTGGATCGCGGGGACAGGGACCTGTCGGCCTCGGCCGCCAGGTCGCTCTTCGCCGCAAAACCAGCGACCGAAGCAAGGCCCGGTGCAGACACGATCTGCGCTGGGCCTTCTCTTCGCAGCCCACGATCCTCCGCGACCCGCGCTCCGCCGGGCTCTATCCTCGCGACGACCCTGAGAGGGTCATAGCCCGATGTCGGGCGCGATGGAGGGCGTCCGCCAGTTGAGCGTTCAGCTCTGGCTCAAGGGTCGCGCGGCCGACGTCAATGGGAGCGCCGAGCACCAGGTGAATGTCGCCGAAGGGGTAGGGCACGAGGTAGCGATCCCAACGCCTCATCTGGTGCGCGTGTCGGCTGAACCCGCCGAATGGAATGATGACCGCCCCGGTTTGAAGGGCGACAACGGTCGCGCCTCGCTTCGGCTCAAACGCGGGTCCGTCCGGTCCGTCTGGGGCGAGCACGCTGTACTTCCCCCCGCTCCGGAGGGCCTTGATCACCTGCAGGACCCCTCTGGCCGCCGCTCTTGGGTTGCCGCCCATGTCGACCTTGGCCATGACGGTCGCCCCGATCGTATGTCCCATTTGTTTTAGTATGTCCCCTCGGTCATCACCTGCGACGAGCACGACAAAGTTTCGGGCGTCCGTGTATTTGCTGACAAAGGCCAGGAAGGGGTTCATCTGTTGGTGCCACAATGCGAACAGGATGGGCCGACCTGTGGCGAGGGCGTGGTCGAAGTTCTCCATGCCCTCCACGTCAAAGCGCATCGTCCGCGCCATCAGGCGGGCATAGATGCCCAAGGACATGCCTTCAGCTCTTCGCCAGAGAAGCCCGAGTGTTGCCAACAAAGAGGTGTGTCCAGAGGGGAGTGCCGAGGTTCGGACGACTCGTCGGGGGGTGGACGCTGCACATCTCGGGCCCGCTCGCCGGTGGGTCGGCGCGCACGTCACCGAGAAGGTCGCGGAGAGTCCGACCACAACAGGCGGCCCGGTGCAGCAGGGTCCTATCACCGCTGACCGGGCCTGTGAGCGCGACGCGCAGAGAGAGCCGAGGCTCAGCGCATGTCGCCGCCGAAGATCCGATGCTCGAGCGCGTCGCCGAGGCTCGCCACCTGGTAGATCAGCGCGGCGAGGTCGCGGTCGCGGACGCGGGAGAGGGGCAGAAAGCCCTGGGCGACGATGTTGGGCATGTCGGTCTCGCCGCTGACGAGGGCGACCCGAGCGTAGCCCGGCTGACCGAAGCCGGCGAGGAGGAGCGCTGGATCGACGATCGCCGAGAGCTCGCCGACGTCGGACTGGATCGCGAGGAGCGGTTCGCCCTCGTTGAAGGCCTCCGCGCAGTCGACGACGAAGGCCTCGACGAGCTGCTTGCGGCCCTCGGGGAGGGGGACGAAGAGCTTGAGGTGGCCGTCCTCCTTCTGCCAGCGGGCGCGGAGCAGATCGGCGACTTTCTCGATCCGCTCGGGCAGATCGGCGAGGCGGCCGCGCTGGGCGCTCAGCGGCGAGTAGCTCTGGGTGTTGCTCGCGCCGGGCAGCGGCGTGTCCTTGAGCAGGTAGCGCTCGATCAGATCGTCGAGGTCGGTGTCGGTGTCGTCGCTCGGGGTGAGGAAGTCGACGGCGCGGGTGATCGTCACCGGACGTCCCCAGCCGACCACCAGCGGCCGGCCGCCGAGGGCCTTGCGCCAGGTGGTCGAGCGCGATCCGGTGTAGCAGGCGGAGAAGATCATCACCCGCAGCTCGGGACAGACCGACTTGGGGTCGATGTCCTCGGGGCGGATCGTCCCGCCGTCGCAGGTCTCGATCGCCCCGTCTTCGTAGCCGTGGGCGCTCCAGAGGATGCCGGCCGGGGCGAGCCCCTCAGCGCGCTCGCCCTCGCCGCGGAGGGCCGCGAGGAAGTCCTCCTTGGTCGCCTCGGGGTCGACGATGACGGTGTAGCCGGCCTGCCGGAGGATCTCGATGTCATCGTCGATGTTCTCGAGCTCCTTCTCTCGCATCTTCATGTCGACGGCGCGGGTCTTCTTCAGGCCGAAGAGGAAGAAGAAGGCCTTGCCGTCGCCGATCCCCCGCTGCAGCGGATCGTGGACGATCCGTACGTCGGGGTCATCACCGCGGCCGTCGCTCGACGCCCAGCGCTTGGGCGCCTTGCCCGACCACGCATCCGGCTTGGAGCCGAAGGCCGACGGCTCTTCGCCGCCGGCGAGCTCCTTGAGGTCGACCGTTAGGGCGTCCTCGCGGCCGGCCTTGATCGCCTGTTTGCGCAGATTGTACTCGTAGAGCTTGATCTCGTCGGCGTCGAGCTTGGCGTCGAGCTGGCGCTGGAGCTCCTGCTTTTGCTCGAGCTCAGGATCGACGCTCTCGGCCTGGGCCTCCTTCGCCTCGGTCTCGGTCTCGCTGGAGTCGGTGGGTGCCTGATCACGCTCTGCGTCTGCCATTGGCCAGCGATAGCAGATGTCATCGGTTTGGGGGAAGGTCTCGTCTTCGCTCTCGCGGCCGGCGATTGACGGTCTGGGGCCCGCCTGCGAGGCTTTCGAAGATGCGGATTGGAGCCCTCCTCGCGCCGTCGGCCGCCGCTGCGCTGCTCCTCGCCTCGGCGCCAGCGGCCGCCCAGATTGAGATCTCCTGCACGTCACCCGGCAGGGCAAGGGCCAGCAGAAGGTCGCCCTGCGGCGACGAGGATGACCGACAAGGCGCCCTACGGAGACGGAGACGGAGACGGAGACGGCAACGACGTCGACATCGACGATCATTGTATCGACGTCCGCCTGACCCCGGGCGGAGGGCCTGACATTCTCGAGGAGGGCTGTGGTTGTGCGGTGGGGGGCCCCGCAGAGAGGAGCCGGGGCCGGCCTAGGCTTCGGGCTCGGGCTCGGCCGCGTTGTCGTCGCTCGGCGGCGGCGCTGAGACGGGGACCAGCTCGCCGCGGGCGGCGTAGCGGACGACGACGCCGTGCTCCGCGAGCAGATCGACGAGCTGGACGCCGTTGACCAGGCGCACGCGCGGCTCGCCGCGGGCCGCCGCCTCCGCTCGTTTGGAGAACTCGGAGGTGGTGACGATGATCGCCTCGCCCAGGCGCTCACGGCTGAGCACGCCGATCATCTCGTCGATGATCCGGCGGCCGACCGGTCGCTGGTAGCGCTTGGCCTGGATCGCGACCTTGGCTCGATGACCCCAGCGATCGACGCGGATCGCCTGGACATCGATCCCGCCGTCGTTCGGCCCGCCGCGGACGACGACCTCGCCGTAGCCGATCGCCCGCGCGAGCTCGCCGAGGATCGCCTCAAAGCGGCTCGGGTCGACCTGAAGGAGCCACTCCAGGGTCCGCTGCTTGGCGAGGGCGTTGTGGCGGGCGATCAACCGCTCGAGGCGAGCGCTGAGCTCCGGCAGATCCGGCCGCGAAGGGGCGAGGTCCGGGCTGTGGATGTACTCCCGCCACTTGACCAGGGTCTGGGCCCGGCGTGCTGCGGTCGACGGGGCGAGGCCGGTCAGGCGTTGCACCTGGCGGGCGAGCTTGCGAACGTCGACGTTCGGATCGTCAAAGCAGGCGCGGAAGGGCCGTAGTGCCTCGGCCTCGGCGATGGCCCGGCGAAAGACCTGACGCTCTGCGCTCGAGGCCTCGGGGGCGGCGGTCAGCCGGCGACCGCGGTCGGTGAGGGCGAGGCTGCGATCGTCGCGGACCCGGAGGATCCCGAGGACCACGGCGGCCTGGCGGTAGTAGGCGAAGTGGCGCTGATCGACGTCGAGGAGCTCGAGGAGCGCGGCGGGGTGGTGGATCCCATCGCCGACCGCGGCCGCGAGCTGGCGGATGTTCGCCAGCTTGTCGGCCTGCGGGATCTCTGCCGAGAGCGGTCGGCGAGCCGCGAGCATCTGCGCTGCACGGCTCTGGCTCCGAACTCTACGCACCATACGTGTCCTCTTGAATAGCCTAGGGGGCTGCATTGAGGCCAGGGCGAAAGGGGCCCCACGGCCGCCAAGAGCCGGCCTTCGTGGCCGTTTGGGGCGCTCGCAGTGGCGACGCCGGGGCGAATGCGCCCGCTTGCCTCGGCAGCGCTCGGACAATCGACGGTAGCGCTTCGCCGCTCGGGTCATGTCCGAAGGAGCATGTGATCGTCGCGGCGAGGCTCCTCCGGCCGGTGTGGGCGGTGTGGGCGGAGCTCGATCGGTCGTCCTGGGGGAGCGGAGCCTGTGTTCTTGCGCTCTGGTCTCCCGTGTAGCGCTGCTGACGGGAAGGGCGGCGAGGGCTCAGACGATGCCGACTCCTGCGGCGATCGTTGGGTCAGGAGCGATCCCGAGATCGCTCCCTCACGTGACGGCTCCTAGGTCCACACTGGGATCCCTCGGTTGTTGGCCATCGGCGGCGACTAGGGACGCAGCGCCTGATGCGCCTGATGCGCCCAGGGGCGGTCAGGGCGCCCTTGGTGGGCGGAGAATTTCGAGTATGTTGCGCGCACGTGACCCCGACGAGCGATTCGGCGGCGCGACGATACGATCGGGAGAAGTCATGCGCAGCGACCTCCATCCGTCCCTCGCCCGCCTGTCCACCTCAACCCTGGGGCTTGCCCTGGTGGGCTCCCTCGCGGGCTGCACCGGAGGCATGGCCGAGACCGAGCCGGTGGTCTTCACCGGCACCGGCTCGGAGAGCTCCGACGCGAGCTCGGACAGCGACGGTAGCTCTTCGTCGACCTCAGACTCGAGCGCTGGCACCGATACGATGACCGGCAGCACGACCGACGTGACGACGTCGACGACGACGACGACGACGACCACCACCACCACAGGCGAGAGCGAGACGGCGACCGACGGTGGCTGCGTCGCCGGCGAGACCCAGCCTTGTTACTCCGGGCCGCCGGAGACCCTGGACGAAGGCGAGTGCCGCAGCGGCGTCCAGACCTGCGGCGACGACGGGGTCTGGAGCGGTTGCGAAGGGGAGGTCGTGCCGAGCTCGGAGGTCTGCGGCAACGAGCTCGACGATGACTGCAACGGTGACATCGACGATGACATCGACGCTGACAAGGATGGTTGGACGACCTGCGGCGGTGACTGCTGTGACGTCGCAGGCGGCGTCTGCCAAAACCCGGAGCTGGTCAACCCCGGCGCCTACGAGTACGTCGGCAATGACGTCGACGACAACTGCGACGGGTCTGTCGACGAGGTCGCGACGACCTGTGACGACGGTCTCCCGAGCGACGCCGTCGATCCCCTCGAGTACGCCAAGGCGATGGAGCTGTGTCAGTTCACCATCGAGGCGCCCGATGAGCCGGAGGATCGGATCTGGGGGGTGATCGACGCCAAGCTCACCCTCGCCGACGGCAAGGGCTCGCCGAAGGCCACGCAGCGGTCGATCCGCCCGAGCTTCGGCAACGCGATCAGCAAGAAGGCGGGCTCGCGGATGGCGGTCTTCTCCAGCGGTCACGCGGCCTCGACCGGCGACTCCAACCCGAGCTTCGCCTCGTTCCAGACCGGGGTGAACCACAAGACCGAGAGTTCGGCGCCCGCCGACTGGGTCTCGGCCAACGGCGGCAAGCTGCCGAACCCTCCGGGCTGTCAGGCGCCCGGTCAGCTCTCGGCCAACGATCCGGTCATGTTGACGCTGCGGGTGCGGGCGCCGACCAACGCCAAGTCCTTCAGCGTGAAGATGTTCTTCTTCTCGGCGGAGTACCCGGAGTGGGTCTGCTCTGAGTACAACGACTTCTTCGTCGCCCTCGTCGACTCCGAGAGCGAGGACAACCCGGCCGACAAGAACATCGCGATCTACGACGATGGTCAGGAGCTGTGGCCGGTCGGCGTCAACCTGGTGAAGGTCGCGGACGGCCTCTTCACCGCCTGTCAAAACGGTACCGTCGGCTGTCAGGAGAAGGGCATCCCCGCCTCCTCCTACCAGGGCTGTACGGACCCCCAGCTGCTCCTCGGGACAGGATTTGACGACCCCGACGGCGATGGCTGTGGCAGCGGCAAGCCGCTCGGCGGAGGCACGGGCTGGCTGACGATGGACGGCAACGTCAGCCCCGGCGAGATCTTCGAGCTGCGCTTGGCGGTCTGGGACTCCGGCGGTCACCTCTTCGACTCGCTGGTCCTGCTCGACGATTGGCAGTGGTCGATCGAAGCCGCCCAGCCGGGCCTCCAACCGCAGTAGCGTCGGCATCGGAGCTGAGCGACAGACGCGGCGTCCATCAGGGCGCCGCGTTTTTGGT
>Ga0316189_10004320_pt1 | contig 13692 bp, 9 predicted proteins | sample LowCovwburrow_MG_FD_204930 | JGI IMG/M metagenome (GOLD analysis project Ga0316189, IMG submission 204930) | Coastal sediment microbial communities from Maine, United States - Lowes Cove worm burrow | ecosystem: Environmental > Aquatic > Marine > Coastal > Sediment | place: USA: Maine...
GGATACTGCTCAGCGGTGCGTGTTTTGCGCAGGCCGCCAGTCCGTGGGATTGTCGCATCAATTCTGCTAATGGGGAATGGGCTTGTACCGCGGCAAATCAGGGCAAGCTGCAAGCTGCAGAGGCTGGCACCGGTGATCTTAGGGTAACAACAGAAGCCAGCGAACAACCGCAAGCTACCGATAGGCACACCCAAAGAGGGGTAATGCCAACGCTTAAGCAAGACTGGGTGCCAATATCACAGTTGCCTCAGGAGCTGCACGACCTTCAGTGCAAGCAGTGTGGGGGAGCATATCTGGACCCCTTGCGCAATGAGGATCAAAACAAGCCCGAAGAAGCCGACTTGGTAGCCCGGGCTGGTAGCTCAGAATTGCGCGGTGAAACCTTAACACTGGATGACCGAGTGGACGTACAGCAGGGCTACCGCCAATTGCGCGCTGACAAGGTCACTCTGGATCGAAACCAGGGTTTGGCCACGCTAGAAGGTAATGTTCAACTGCGGGAACCGGGCATCTTACTGCAAACCAATCGCGCCGAAATTCGGCCTGATAACGGTGAAGCCACACTCACCGACTCGAGCTACCTACTGCACGATAAACACCTGCGGGGAAGGGCTGACACCTTACACCGCGACGATCAGGGTGATATCCGTATGGATGGCGGGGAGCTCACCTATTGCGCACCCGATGACAATGATTGGAGTATCGCTGCCACTAAGCTGACACTTTATACTGAACAGGGTGTTGCCGTGGCACGGGGCTCAAAACTCAGGCTGCGGGGTGTGCCCATTTTCTACTTACCCTACATGCGCATCCCCCTTGATGATAAGCGACGAACAGGGTTTTTATGGCCCGATATAGGCAGTGATTCACGTAGCGGCATCGATATAGCAACCCCGCTCTACATAAACCTGGCGCCCAATTACGACGCCCTGTATACGCCACGTTACATTGAGCGAAGAGGCGTAAGCCACGAACTCACCACAAACTACCTTGGAAAGAAATCAGGTCTTTGGACACTGGGAGCAGCCTACTTGCCCGGAGACCGACGATTTGAAAGTGACTTCCCAGAGGAGAGCAACCACGACCGCTGGTTTGTGCAGGCCCAGCAGGTCGGCAGCTACGCCGAACGATGGCGTTCGCGCATAGATTACAGCAAAGCGTCGGATGTCAACTACCTGCGAGACCTGGACACTGCAAGTCTGGATAATCGCCGCCAAACCAACCTACTGCAACTTGGCTCCCTGGATTATCTAGGGGACAACTGGCTGGTCAACATGGATGTGCAGCAGTTCCAGCAACTGGCAGAGGATATACGCGAAGACTACCGTAAGCTACCGCAAATCACCGGACATTATCGCAGCCGCTTTCAGCCCTTTAGCGTTAACCCAATCTTGCTGGCTCAATATTCCAATTTTGATATTGACGACCCCACTCGGACCACCGGCCAACGCATATACGGGGAGGCCGGAGCCAGTTATCCGATGCGCTGGCAATCTGCCTTCTTAAACAGCACAGCCAAATACCGTTACCTGGATTACGACTTACGGGACGAGCCTATTCTGGCCAGCGCTAATAGCCCCACCACCGGGTCAGCGCTGGCCAGTATCGACGCTGGCCTTTTCTTTGAGCGAGAACTGCAATTTGCTGGCAGGCAGCTGGTACAGACTCTGGAACCACGCGTATTTTATCTCTACAGCGAGTTTAAAGATCAGCGTGACCAGCCGATCTTTGATACCGCGGAATTGACCTTTACTTATAATCAGCTATTTCGCGAAACGCGATTTAGCGGCCGTGACCGCCTGGATGATGCTAATCAAATCGCTTTTGGCTTGACCTCGCGCTTTCTCGACGGCGTGAGTGGTAAAGAGTATCTTAGCGCCAGTCTTGGCCAGATATACTATTTCGAAGACAGAAGAGTAAGGCTGTTGCCAGACGGTGACCCGGTGAGCAGCAATAGCTCTGAGATGGCTGCAGAACTAAGCTACCGACCTAATGATAGGCTGAATCTGATATCCAACCTGGTATGGGACCCCAATGAAGATCAAATCAACTCCGGCAACGTACAGTTGCAATACGGCAGTGAAAACGGCCAGCTTTATAGCCTGGGCTATACCTATCGTCGACCGCTGGAGTTTCAGATCAATAAACCAGTTACCGAGCAGACCCATCTGTCATTCTGGACACCCATTGGGGGCAGTAATTGGCGCCTGTTTGCCAGCTGGAACTACAGTGTTGAAGCACACACCAGCGTAGAAGATATGGTTGGCATAGAATATGATACCTGCTGTTGGAAGTTCAGACTTATGCATCTACGCTATTTTGATGTTGATCGCCAGGATATCATTATTGACCCCGACGACCCCAACCTGGAGCGGCAGAACACAACACAAGCACAGATTTTGTTGAAAGGCCTGGGCGGCTTTGGTAGCCGGGTCAGCAACTTACTCGAAGACATGATCCGAGGATACCGAGACAGTGAACATTAAATCTTATCTACTTAGCCTGCTACTAGCGGCCGGCCTGAACAGTGCACACGCTGCCACAGAGATGCTGGACCAGGTGGTGGCGATTGTGGACGACGATATTATTATGGCCAGTGAATTGCGCGAACGCCTGGCATCTGTCACCAACTCCCTGAAAGCCAGGGGCGTGGAAATGCCAACGGAAGATGTCTTGGTACGCGAGACCCTTGACAGACTTATTTTGGAGAGTATCCAAATGCAGAAAGGCCAACGCGCCGGCGTACGGATTGCCGACGCACAACTGGATGCAGCCATGGCGCGCATTGCCGGGCAAAATGGCATGAGCCCTGCAGAATTCAAGGAGCGCATTGAAAAAGAAGGTGAGTCCTACCTGGCCATGCGTGAACAGATTCGCAAGGAGATGACCTTGCAGCGAGTACAGTCGGGCAACGTCAACCAGCGCGTACAGCTATCACCGCAAGAGGTTGATAATTTTCTGGCCACCGAAGAGGGTCGCCTGCTGACCCAGGAAGAATACCGTTTTATACACGCCCTGCTTCCATTGTCTCCCGACGCCCGCGACGCTGAGGAGCAAGCCGCCAAAAGTCACGTTGCATCCATGGCGAAGCGAATTAGAGACGGCGAATCGTTTGAGGCGGTGGTCAGTAGCAGTAGCGACGACTACACCTTTACCGGAGGTGATCTGGGATGGCGTAAACACGAAGATCTACCCTCCACCTTTGGCGATGCTGCGGCAGGAATGAAACGCGGTGAAACCTCTGACCCCATTCGCAGTCCCAGCGGATTTCACCTGATCCACCTGGCTGACAAGCGCGGCGGTGAGCAAATGGTTAATCAGACCAGCGTCCGTCACATCCTGATCAAACCTTCAGAAATCCTAACCGATGAAGCCTCACAACGTCTCGCTACCGAGCTAAAACAACGGGCAGCGGACGGTGAAGACTTTGCCTCGCTGGCAAAAGAATTCTCAGAGGATATTGGCAGCGCCCAGGAAGGTGGTGAACTTGGCTGGACCAGTCCCGGACAAATGGTGCCTGAGTTTGAAAAAGCCATGGCCAATACCTCCATTGGAGAGATCAGCGACCCAGTGCGCAGCCAGTATGGCTGGCATATTCTAGAGGTACTGGATCGTCGGGAGCAGGATGTTTCTGAGCAGATCGCACGCGGCAAGGCTCAGGATTTTATCTATCAGCGCAAATATCAAGAAGAGCTCGATGCCTGGCTGCGTAAAATACGCGACGAAGCGTTTGTCGACATAAAATAAGACCAAGGTGAATATCCCGCGGATAGCGATCACCGCCGGTGAACCTGCTGGTATAGGCCCCGATATTCTGATACAGGCTGCCCAACGGGAATTTAACGCTGAACTGATCGCATTGGCTGACCCCGCACTACTGGCTGACCGAGCGGCAACGCTTGGCCTGCCCTTGAGCCTGCAGCATTTTGAGCCGTCAGCCACAGCACAACCCCACCAGCCGGGAACATTGAAGCTGCAGGCTGTCCCTTTAACAAGCAGCTGCACACCCGGGCAACTTGACCCCAACAACGCCCAGTATGTGTTAGACACCTTGAGTACGGCTGTTGGCAGTTGCCAAAGTGGTGACGTTCAAGCCATGGTTACTGCACCCGTCCAAAAATCTGTTATCAACGACGCAGGTGTTCCGTTTTCAGGCCACACCGAGTTTCTTGCAGCGGCCACCGCCACCCCCCGCGTGGTGATGATGCTGGTTGCCAGGCAACTGCGGGTCGCGCTGGCCACCACTCACCTGCCCCTGTCTCAGGTGCCAGCAGCAATTACCGCCACACTGCTAAGTGAAACCCTACACATCCTGTATCACGATCTGCGCACAAAATTTGGCATTGATAAGCCACGTATTGCGGTACTGGGCCTAAACCCCCACGCCGGCGAAAGTGGGCATCTGGGAACAGAAGAGCTAACCGTTATTAGCCCCACTTTAGACAACTTACGTCGGCAGGGGCTCAACCTGCAGGGCCCCTTACCTGCCGATACCGCTTTTAACCCAAAGGTATTGGAAGCCTGCGATGCGGTATTTGCTATGTATCACGACCAGGGTTTGCCGGTATTAAAATATGCGGGGTTTGGTGAGGCGGTTAACGTCACCCTGGGCCTGCCCATCGTTCGTACGTCGGTGGACCACGGCACAGCGCTTGATCTTGCAGGAAGTGGAAAAGCTGATGACAGTAGTCTGCAACAGGCAATTTTATTGGCCATAGAAATGGCCAGCAGATAAGCCGCGCGAGCCGCCTCAATACTGGTTATTAACTACCAGCAGACTTTCGATAAGACCGTAGCAAACCCAAACCACCCGGCAATATACTTGCCTTGTGATATAGCCTCAGCCCCAGTAGGGTCTTCCAGGCCACAACGGTAATGACTGACGCCAACGCTGCCCCCTGAGCACCCATGATGGGAATCAACCATAGGTTCAAGCCGACGTTTAGCAGTGCGGCAACACTCAATATCAGGCCAACCCTATGCTCCTCCCCCATCATATTTAGGCACAATGCCGCCGGCCCAATAAATACGTTAAATGCAGCGGCACCGGCAAGCACCGCAAGCAAAGCGGCTACTGCCTTAAATTCCTGTCCAAAAACCCCCAGGACCTGAGGACCAAAAATGATGAACACCATTAGCAATGGCAGGGCAATGACAAGCCCCAGCAGGGTTGCTTTTGCGTAGCTATTTTGTAAAGCGTGGAACTGTGACTGACTGAACATCACCGCCATACGGGGACCAAGCGGCAATGAAATAGCCATATAGGCCAGACTAATTACCGAGGCCACCCGGCTGGCAACCCGGTAACCACCTGCCTGTTCCGCCGTTGAAAGCATGCCCAGCATGACAATATCGGTATGGGTAATGATGACCCCCAGCCAGGCCATCGCCAGAAACGGTAGCGCCCCCCTGATATGACCCTTGATGGCATATACCGGCCGAGGGCGAAACAGTGCATCAGGCGTGGCTCGAAAAATGATCACAAGCAGCATAAGGACACCCACTAGCAGCGTGCCAGCCTGGCTGAAGATGGCCTCAATACCGGTGAACGGCAACTGTGTAGCATTGACATAAAGCAAGGTGGCTATAAGCATTAGTGGTCGTATAAAACTTCGAACCCACAGCGCAGCGCTGTTTAAACCAAAGCCTTTCAGCCCGGCGTGAACAATTGATTCCGCCGTGTTCACCGGAATCAACAGGCAGCCAAAAGCAAAAACCCGCGATATGTCGGCATCCATGGTCGATGCCAGAAATTTGGAAAAGCCCACATAAACAGCCAGTGCCAGCATCGTTGATGCAAGTATGGTAACCCCAAAAGCGGTTACCAACAGTCCGGAGGCGACAGACCAGTGCTGTCGATCTCGGGCTACTGCCAATTCGCGGGTCAGATAGTCGGTAAAACCCAAGAGTGCGGGCACAGTCAGTAAACCTGCCCAGGAGAACGCGACCGCATAAGCACCAAATTCTGCAACGCCGAGTATGCGCGCGAACAACACTGCAGATACAACAGAAAACCCGGCTGAGCAAAAATTCAACAATATTGCAATCAGGCTGTCTTTCGCTAGCTGACCACCGGTCAATTGTTGTATGTGGGATTTTAGTTTCAAGCTAGTCCGCTACCTGAGGAAAAAGTGATTCCAGGCCATCCAGTAAAGCGGTCCAGGTATATTGCTGCCCCTTGGCAAGGGATGCGTTATCCATTGCGGCCTGGTCGGCGCCGTTAAGATGCCCAACGATGACCCTGGAAAGCGCGGCGGGGTTAACTGCCGGCACCGTGTATCCGGTTAGCCCTTGGCTGACCACATCTGGCAGTGACCCGACCTCAGCCACAATGACCGGCCGGCCAAAACTATAAGCAAGCTTTACCACACCACTGCCGGTTGCAGACCGATAGGGCAAAATCACAATGTCACTCGCATAAAAATACGTTGGCACATCGGTCTGGGCAATATAGTGGTCAACAAATCTGACGTGCTGCTCAATGCCCAGCGACTGAGCCAGTTGCTGATAGTGCTGCCGCTCACCCCAGATTTCGCCAGCAACCACCAGGGTGCAAGAACAGGCTTCAAGCACTTCCGGCATAGCTCGCAACAGGACATCAAGCCCCTTGTAAGGACGCACAAAACCAAAAAAAAGCAGAACTGGCCCGCTGATATCAAGTAACTTTCTGGCCTCCCCTCGGCCCATTCTTGGGTAGGCAGAGGTGTCGTAGGCAGGATGCTCCGCAACTGTAATCTTTGCCTGTGGCTCACACCAGGCCTGCATTGCTTCGCGCTCGGCTTCTGACTGTACCAAATAGGCGTCACCCAGCGACAACACCTTCTTGGTAATAGCGCTAACCCACCAATTGCTTTCATGAGAGATGACATTGTGGCAGATAAATACCAACCGAGTTTTTGGACATCGCCTTCGCAGCATAAAAATGATAGCGGCATACTGAGGCGCCCAAAACACCACCCACCAATGCAATATCAGCACATCTGCACCAAAAACCGCTATCTCTTGTGCAGTTTTCCGCCAGGACATTGGGTTCATCGAATCCAACAGCGGCTGAGCTGCCTCTTCTCGCAATGAGGTATTTGATAAATCGATATCACTGCCCCCTGGATACAGCCACTTGGGATACTGCCTGCTGAAGGAGCAAAACATAAGCTGATGCCGCTCAGCCAGCGCGCGATATAATTGCGTGGTGTACTGGGCTATGCCTCCTTTAAAGGGGTAGGAGGGGCCAATCATCGCTATTCGCAAGGACTCACTCTCGACTCAACTGAGATTCTGAATCAATAGCGGGCGGCCTTTCTTGGGCGCCACCGGTAGTGCGCAGTTCCATCTCACGTATTTTGGTCAGCGTTATCTCGCTAAGCTGTCGATTCTGGGAAATTAGATCGGATAACAGACCGGTAACAAATACGGTGAACCCCATGGTCAGCAGTGCGCCGCCCAGAATCAACGACTGTATATTCCCTGCACCGTTGCCCTCCAGATAATTGAGCAAGAAACGTATAATGGGCACCAGTCCAAGTATAGAGATGAAAGTAGCCAGGTAGAAAAAGAAGCGCATGGGTCGGTACATGGCGTACATACGCAACATCCCCACCATTTGTTTCATTACAAAGTGGGGTGTACTGCGGAACAAGCGCGAGGGCCTCGTTTTTTTGTTAACCCTCACTGGCACGCTGACGATGTTCATCTGCTTATTGCCCGCCTGAATAATCATTTCCACCGTATAGCTGAATTTCGACAGAATATTCAACTGCAGCGCTGCTCCGCGGCTTATAGCACGAAAACCAGAGACTGCATCGGGTATATTGGTATCACTGAGGGTTCGGGCTGCATAGCTGCCCATCCATTGAAGAAACTTTTTGGACAGGCCAAACTCATCAATGCTGGCTGTCTGGCGATCGCCAACCACAATATCGGCGTTGCTATTGAGAATAGGGTCGATCAGCGCCGGGATATATTCTCCGGCATATTGGCCATCGCCATCGGTATTCACAATAATATCGGCGCCCAGTTTCAGCGCCTGATCAATGCCCGCTCTGAACGCCCTGCCCAAACCTTGATTAACGGAGTGCTCCAATATGTGATTGGCTCCATGTTCTTTGGCAACTTCACTGGTGGAATCAGTACTACCGTCATTGATGATCAGTATTTCCACCACATCAACACCCGGAATATTGCGGGGAATAGCTGCCAATGTGGCTGGAAGGGTTTGCTCCTCATTGAGGCAGGGTATTTGTACGATAAGCTTCACAGCAATTCCCGTCTATTTGAACCCATTTGACTGAAGCTGCTAATCATACCGTGTTTACCCGAAGGGCGGCAGCGAAAACGGGGTCGAAGCTTGTAGCTTTTTCAAGGGTTGCCAGGGGGCCTGCTCGCTGAATTTTTGTCGAGGTATAACCATGACAAAGCCACAAGAAATAGCAATGCTGGCGTCAAATGCAGGCCAATGCGATTAATAGCGGTATAGTGAACTGCGCCATAGGAAAACCGGGTAAATAAAAACAGGGTGGCGTAGAGTGTGAGAGCGGCGCCCAGGACAACAATAAGCCCAGGCAATCTTTTCCGGGCCTCTTGCGACACGACCATACTGGCCGGAACCAGCAACAACACCCCATAGAACAACAAATGCCAATTATCATGGGTAAACAGACTGGCCAGCATTGGCAACACCGCCCTTGGAATAAAGTGCAATTTAAGCTGTGCCAAGGTGTGGCCCGCCACCTGGAAATCTCGCGGGAACACCCACAGTAAAACCAAACACAGCACCACCAGACCGGCAATGAGCCAATACCCACGCCTGCCCGGCCATAGCACAACAATCAGGCCGGGAACAAAAGACAGCAGCCAGAAAAGACCCTCGTTCTTCATCAACAAACACCCTAGCGCAAACACCAGCGCCAAGAGTCCCTGCCAATGCTGCCGCGTCACTGACCAGTTATAAAATGCCATCACCGCGCCCGCAAAGCAGGCACCGAGAAATATATCAGCGTAGCCGGCAAGGGCCACCTGGCTGTTTAAGCCCGGTAGGGACATCAGCATATAGGTAAACACTACTGCGCTGAACTGCTTGGCACCGGCGCAGCGAAGTTGGCCATAACACATCAACCCCAAGGACAGGTAACACAGAACCCACGGCAGGTTCATCAGGGAACTATGCCAACTATCAAGCGCCAGATTCATCCACACCTGAAGCAGGGGGATGGTAATGGGGTAAGCAGGATGGCGATCGGTAAATATTTGTGCGTCCTTAAGTTGTAGCCACTGCTGATTCTCCACAAAAGGAAGTATTTCTCCGGCAGCAAACCAGACTCTGGCCTTGGTTGCCCAATGCATGGTGGCATCCCAGGGAAACAAAGGCTGCAACACCACTTCCACCGTCAGATTTAGTAGGCGCAGGGCAATGAGGGCGATACAGAGCAGTTGCAGGAAACCAACCCAGCCACCAGCAAAAAACCCCCAGGGGGCGGTACGCTCATCAGTGTTATTGTTGCTAAAACCACCTCGAACCTGGTTCAACACGGCGGCAAGCACCATGACGAGCGAGGCAATGAGTACCGGGCCGAAATAGCTCAGACCAAACCCAAGCGCATCGAACGCGCGCATTAGCAGAGGAATTCCCAGCAGACCACAGAGCATTCCATAGCCAACAACAAGGGCACACCGGCCAGGCACAGATTTCGGTACCAGTAGCATCAGGCACAGCGACCAAGGCAGGCAGAGCAACAGTAGGGCATAGACAAAACGGACAGCTTCCATCTATCGCACCTGGTACAGCCGGCCGAACTCGGCAATCAGCGACTCATCCGCATTTTCATCCAGCACCGGTGAAACCGGCAACCTATCCTCGCCTGCCAGTACCAGCATGCGTTCTGTGGGATCATAGATTGCCAAAGGGTCATCCAACACCACAAGATAATCTCCCGGTTGAACAGAACCCTCTATTGGCAATGTAGCATTGCGGCGGCGCCAATAGGCATTTACCGGGTAAATATGGTAGGCCAGGCGCATACCCAGATAATCGTTCTCACTGGTCACAAAAACCCGGCTATCTGAGGGTCCAGCTAATGCGCTGACCTTTCTGGCAAAGGCCACCAGTTGAGCATCGTCTGTGGCATGGTATTTCTCCTTCTGGTCGAGTGCTCCAAAACGTTGCACAGAGTCCGATACTCGCCAAGCCAATCGCGCCTGCCACATCAGGTCAATGCCCAACCAACAAGCCAGGGCTATGCCACCGACAACCCGCCATTGAAATGAAGGTGCACGAGAGCCCATCCAGCCCCGCACTACGTACACCGCCACACTCAGTGTCAGAAGCAGAAACACCACCGGAACTGGCAATAGCAACGCCAGGGGGGTACGGGTACCGGTATTTACATTGATAGAACGCTGGTCCCAGGGGCTAAATGACAGCCACTCCTGCAACAACACACCCAATTGAGTGGATAACGACCCAGGCTTGAGCGTTACCCAAGCTACTGACCAGGACGCACCCGGTTGGCCTGCCACCAAGATAGCCACACTGCGTGCCCCGCCCTGCCAGCTCTCTTGCCCAGACATAGAAAGAGACACTCTATTGCCGGGTGACCTCGGGGCACTCACATGAGTCATGGAGCGGCCCTCGGCCTGCCAGACAAGATACACCGATGCGTCGGCCGGCAAACTGGAAAATTGCAGATCGAGCACCGGGTAATCTTCCAACACGGTGCCCGACACGGGGATAGCAAGCGCCGCTCGGCCATTTTCATCAAGCTCCACAACCGGTGCTTTGGCGGTTCCCACGCCTTTGCCAATTTCCACTGTGAGATCACCGGCCTCAAAGTTAAGTGACCCAACATCCGAAGAGGGTAATGTTAAGTAAATTCCAGCAGCCAATATCAACAGCAGCGCTGTGGCCCCGACCAATATCGAGCCAAGAAGGTGTTTACTCATCTTTTCTCATAGGCCCGATCAACGCTGGCAGCCCTGCCCTGCATAGTTCTTCCAATGCGACTTATTCTCATCAACAGAATTACTCATATGGCCTGATCTTGCAATAGGCTTCGCCCACTCAGGTGATCGGGGTAGGGCTCACCTCTAAGGTCAAATACGGTGGGTACCACATCAAATGCACTGCGGGTGGCATTTTTTACCGCTGATACCTGAGGCCCATGAATACAAGCCATACCGAGGCCACCGGTATGACCGCCGGGGCGCCGGTATGGCAAAGGGCCAATAAGACCCACATCCGGGTGCTCTAAAGCCAGGGCTGCACCATCCCAATCCACCGTAATATCGGCGTCGGAAGCTTCCAGCGTGAGGGGCTTGGCGTTGTTGCTAAACTCGATCCCACGGATGGCACTTCGCCCTGTTTGGATGTTGGTACAGCCGCGCAACCACTCCCCGAGTTCATCCCTAAAACGAGAGTAATCTGCCAACGGCACCATTCCCTGCCCCTCACGGCCCTGCAGGTTGATTCTAATACGACCATCATAAAAAGAGGGCAGCGCAAACGCCTGCATATGCTGCCAGTAGGGCTGGTAGTGAATCGCGGGCATCCAGCTAAGCCTTGGTGTAGCGGCAAATGAAGGTAACGCCATGGAATGGCTTTTCGGTATTTTTCGAACCACCGCTTTGGCAAACTCAACTGCTGCTTGGGTAAACTGCTGGCTACTATTTGCATAACTGAGGGGTACGCGCCAGCGCTCATCTTCTGCCAGCATAGGAATGCCATCAGCTGATTGAATCCACCGTGGTTTGGGCTTGAGCATCGAGGCCCCATGAAACTTCCTCAGCATCAGTTCCGGTAACAGCGCCATGCTGGCGACATCTGACTCATTTGAGCCCATGCCATGCATGGAAAACAGCACCAGAGTTACCCCCGGAAAACTTTCCTTCACCCCGCCGATAAACCGGTCCACTGCCTTATACACATTTGCCAGCCCAGTACCAGCCTCGGTTGCTGAGGGATGGCTGTGTAGCGGGTGTTGTGGGTCAGCGCCGTGCCACAAGCCTTCGCTGGCAGAGTGCAGCTCACTCACCACAGTAATCCCCAAATCCCAATCTGGCAGCTTCTCCCCAAACAACCAATTGACAATATCCGATCGGCGCTCCACTGACTCACAAAGCCCCGCCCCCATTGCCTTGCATTTTTCAGCTGATGGCCACGCAAAACCATATATCCATTGCGGAGCGGGATAAGCGCCAAAGCGCGACAGTGTCTCATCCAGCAGACTACTGGGCTGGCCAGCTAGCGGCGTGCCCGGGTCATGGGCGCCCCACGACACAATACCCCTGACTTTTGGGTCTTGTTGCAGCTTAAAATACGGCACATCAAATACCACCGTATTCCCGGCCAGGTAACGCGTGAACGGCTCAAATCGCACGTCCTCCTGCCAGGCCTGATAGCGCTGTTGGTCAAAATGAACCGCAGACCAACGATTGCCTGCTTGAGGGGATAGACCAGAGCTAAAATGCTCAAATGCCAACCCGCTACGCTTGGCACTGCCATGATCAAGGCGATAGTTGGTGCTTTGGGCCTGCAATGTGGCGATTGCCGGCAGTTCCCCGCGGGCCATCATTTGCTGGGCGTAGTCACAATCGTAACCATCCAACCCAATTAATAACACCTTATCAGCCGTATTTGCCATGCTTGCCCTTTTTCCCGCTTATCTTGCTTCGCACACCACCAAGTTTTGTACCCAAATAACCCAGCAAGTAAAACCCATACAGCGGCAGCGACAGTAGGGTGTGCCAGCTCATCCCTACTTTGTTACTTGGATTGGGTTGGCCGCCAAGCTGAGCTCTGGATTGGCCTGCGGCAAAAATACGCCTGATCAGCCACAAATAGGTGCAACGCTCCTTCCCAATCAGGTGTGTCACTACCGCGCGCCCATCGTACATTACTTTGCCACCTCCTTCGATGACCCGCCGGCACAAGTCTACCTCCTCTCCCCCTTTCAATGAGCCACGCGCGCGACCGTAAGTTTCATCGAAAAATGGCTCTCCTTGGTTGATCTGGGCTCGATTAATTCCAAAATTACAGCCCACGACTTTTTCGCTGGGTTTCACCTCACCACCAAGATCCAACAGCGAGTACAGATCCCTGATCAGTCCCGACTTGGCGACAATGGGTGGCAGTACTTCAAACTCGGGCACAATACGCCCACCCGCGACGGCAGCACCCTGGCCTAATGTATCACTCAGATAACTGGCCCAGAGAGCATCGGGGTGTGCGTCGGGCTCAGTGAAAAGCACAATGGTCTCTTCGCTACGACGAATTGCCTCGTTGCGAGCTCGGGAAATGCCACAAGGGGGCAATGTTACATACTGAAATTGAAGCTGTTCGTTACTGCTAGCCTCGCAAAACTGCTCAACCCCGGTGGAATAGCACTGATCGAGGATCAAAATTCGTGCCTGAACACGCTTTTGTTTAGCCAAACAAGCCAGAGCCCCAAGTAACATCTCATCGGATTCTTTATGGCGCGTGAGTGCTATTGTTACTATTTGAGTCAATTGATTCGCCCACGAATTATTCTCTGAAGTAGTGAATACACATAAGCAGAAGAGCTATTCCTAGCTTCCCATACCCTCAAAGTACACAGCGGAGTGACAATTTGGCGTATGCATCTATTTCTAACTGGCATCAGAACCGGGAAATCATCACCCCAGCTAAAAATTCAGTATTCTTTGTGTGCTCGGCCTAGGTAT
>Ga0316189_10004321_pt1 | contig 13689 bp, 7 predicted proteins | sample LowCovwburrow_MG_FD_204930 | JGI IMG/M metagenome (GOLD analysis project Ga0316189, IMG submission 204930) | Coastal sediment microbial communities from Maine, United States - Lowes Cove worm burrow | ecosystem: Environmental > Aquatic > Marine > Coastal > Sediment | place: USA: Maine...
AACACTGGGATGAACTCGTCCAAATGCTCATGGATTTTCGAGATGACATTGAACAGAACCGAGGCAAGGAAGCTGAGGAACTAGGCCTAGACGGTACCGAGTTCGCATTTCACAACATTCTCATGGCTGAGATTGCACGGGCTCGTGACGACGAAGCGATTGACCAATCCACTCATGACGAAGTTATTGAAATCACAAAAGAACTGGTGAGGATGCTCGATGAAGCAACCGCCATTGTGGATTTCTTCAATAAGCCAGACGAAGTGGCTGAAATGAAGAAACTGATCAGAAGAACGCTGATTGCTTCTTCATTCGACAACCCAGATATTCGCAATGCTGTCATGGATCGATTTATGGAATTGGCACAAGTCAGGTTCCGGTGATGAAGCAGGCAACAGAGATCATCCAGGCCAAAGGCTTTGAAGCCTTCGTAGTTCGCACTGATCGCAGGAAAACGGCCACCGTCAAGGTTGATGCGGGCAAGGTTTCTGTGGTCGTGCCCAGCGCCATCAGCGCAACGAAGATCGAAGCAATTCTGAAGCAAAAAGATCGCTGGATACGGGAAAAGCTGCTGCTCCAAGCAGCGCACCAGCCATTGAAGCCTAAAGAATACGTGAGCGGCGAGTCCTTCACCTATCTTGGCAGAAATTATCGATTGAAGGTTGTGACTGGATCGAAAATGCCGGTGAAGCTCAAAGCTGGCCGCCTTGTCGTTAGAGTACCGAAATCAACCAAAGACACCGATCAGTACATCAATGACACATTGAGCCACTGGTATCGCGAACACGCACTGACAAAATTATTGGATAAAGTTCAACGCTATAGCAAGATCTTGAGAGTTCAACCTGAGACCATCAGAATACGGACGTTCAAAGGCCGTTGGGGCAGTTGTTCATCCAAGGGGAACCTGGTGTTCAATTGGAAAATCATCATCGCTCCTACCCGGATCGTGGACTATGTCGTCATTCATGAACTTTGCCATCTCATCCACCATAACCATGGACCGAAATTCTGGAAGAGCGTCGCAAGGGCGTGCCCTGATTATCTGGAGCGCAAAGAGTGGTTACGGGTGCATGGGCGGACACTGGATATCTGATTGGTTCTGCTGCGGGCATGCGATCTAGCGAACTACCAGAGAAGGCAACCCTGGTGTGTGTCAGAAGCCTTGCGGCCTAGCTATCGATGAATATTCCCACATTATGAAATCATGTCACTAACAGTGGATTCAACCCAACATCTTTGGAAATCTTGCTTGCGAAATCGTACACGCGAGCGTAACTCATTCCACGACTCCGTCTATGAGGTATCGCGCAGAATGATGTCTGATTTGATCGACCAAAATCCATTTGCGGCGTGATTTCAGTTAACGTCGTGCCCGCTATTGTTCTCCAGTAGCTCATATAATTGCGCGAATAAAATATTACTAGTATCGGACTGTGATCAGCTACTAAAGCTGCCAATCGTGAACACCGCTTCGGCAAACAAATATTTTCAAAATCAGCTCGTGTTGACAGCCCATCAATTCCATATTCTCCGTATATCCACTCGCCCTTCCCGGTGCTCCTTGCCGGTAGGGAAGATAATTCAAGCACTGCTGACTGACCGGTGTGGACATCACCCAGGTTGTGAAGTTGATATTCACGAATATCTTCAAGAGTTGGTATAGAGTTGTTGTGCAAATAGAGGCACAAGGCAATTGGGTACAAGAACGACATTTGTATCGGTGTTTTTTGACTAGAGCGTTTTGGCGGTGTATAAAACTTCAAGTGACGAGGCACGGACTGCATATCATCGCGAATGTCGATGGTCTGCTTGCCATCCGTCGCCTCAAAGCGCTTCTGTAATTCGTTGCGCAGCTCTAGTTCTTTAGTATCTTTGTCACCTAAACCTTCTTCCATGCCGACGAACCAAACCGGAGCGCTGAGGTTGCCGTAACCCCAAAATTTCTCCAATCGACCTTGGATTAGTTCAGCGGTGATCATTCTAAAAATCCTTCTCACTGACGGAGTAGTGGCAATTGAGGCCGGGGTAGTAATGGAACTGAAACTCCGTTCCGTCGCAGAGACACAATAAACCGCGAGCATGCCACGGCCCGATCAAGGTAACACTGAACCTTGTCTACTATAGAGATTTGTATCGCAACGGAATGCTAGTAGTACATCGCGTCTTGCAGGAAGTCCTGCACCTTTGGAATAGGTTTTGATGCTGTGACTGCTTTTTGCCGGAGAGTGGCCAACAAGCTGGTTAACGATATATTCTTCGAACCCCTGATCTATCAAATCAGTTTGCAAGGTGTGCCGAAATGAGTGGAAGTTCAACCTGAGAGTTGCATCCTTACTGATCCCGACTTTGCCCAAGTAGAGATTGAACCGCTTCGAAAATGCATTGAACTCCCCACGCTTATTTCTGTTCTCCGCCGGAAACAATCTTATCTGCTCATTTTTACGGGCCAGTTCGACAAATTCCAAGAAACCAAGTTTCTCAAGCGTAGGGTGAATTGGTACTTTTCGCCTGGATGACTCATTCTTGAGACTTTTGTCCGGTCCTTTATCATTTATATCGACTAGCCAGAACTGTTTCGTCGTGTCCTTACGTATATCAGACACGTACAACTGACACAGTTCAGACTGTCTCGCTCCTGTGAAAAATCCCATCAATGGAACCCAATAGTCAGCATCGCGAGTGAATTCTCCGTTCTGGTATTTCCCAGACTCAAACAACAGCTTCAGCTCATCGTCGAGGAAGTGCTTCCTTTCAATGGTCAATTTCGGAGTTTTACGGACCGAGGCCAATGGTCGTTCCAGTTTCGATGCAATTGAGTAAAGCTGCTCTTGGCACCAGACTAGAAACATAGTCACTGCACGAGCGTGAGCCGCTTTCGTCCTTTCTGCCATACAGGATTTCGATGCAGCAATTATATCCTCGATAGAACGCGGGTCTGATGGACTGACCTTCTTAGGTAACCTATTGAGGGTCTCAGAATAGCGCCGTATATCGCCAGCGCTCAGTGACGACAACATCAAATCAGTTTTGCCGTCTGCAACAATCTTCATGAACAGTCGACACTGAGACACATATTTCTCGATAGTCGCAGAGTTTGCATCTCTCTGCTTAGCAACAGCGAAGGCATCGATTGCAACGCTGATCTGCTCATCATCTTCCTGCTGTTGAATACTTTGATTAGATGTCTGATGCGGAACGCTAGGTGCAGATGCTGGAATTGCAGTCGCATTTGATGCCTCGGGCGAGATACCCTGCTTACGCAATTTCTGCTTTTGCTGATAGTCGACTACGAATGCATAAGCTTTCAAATCCTCATGGCTTAGCTCGGACGCGATCTCATCCATTTGGAACACATCTTCGAGATCGTATTCTCCGTAATCCTGGATGAGCTTGAGCCCCCGATGGTACAGCCGGGTTCGCGCCTCAGAATCCTGGTCCATAGCTGCTAATACATCATCAAAAAGTTCCGTCATCGCTATTATCCGCGAAGGCAGCACGCGCCGTGCCAATCTGCAATCTTTGGTTCTGAGGGACAACCGAACCTCCCTCTCGGAAATGCCGAGCAAGCTTCGTATGGCCTTCGGAACCACCTTCCGAAGATAGTATACCCCATGTCGACTGCGATGAAGATATGTGTGTCCGCGCATCTGAGTGTACCACCAGAGTGTACCACCTGATGAATCAGAGCATTTATACCCAACCAACCTATTGAGATGGCTGGGATAACTTCGGGGATGGCTGGGGTGGGAGGACTCCCAGCCATGCCCCAATAACGCTTTGATACATCGCAATAATATGATGAGTGTACCACCAGAGTGTACCACCAGCAACGGCAAATACCCGCTGCTATGAGCGGCCAGTGCGGGCCGCCCCACGTTCTTCAAAAGTTCAATTCATAATCCCAAGATCTCGTATGAATTGCTTGCGCTCCGCATCGTAGCACCACCAGGTTCCTGTGTCCTTGCCGTCAACCGCATCTCGGATGAAGACTTTTCGACGATTGTCGGAATGCTCATCTGGCAGATCAATTGGTTTAGGTTTGCGAATACGATCATTCCTCCAACCACCAGATTTCATGACGCGTTCGATTAAGTTTCCGTGGAAGCCCTTCCTTCCGGCTGTTCGATGTCCATCGAGGCCCAGACCGGCATAGAGTTCTTCAAAGGGGATGATGCCATACATGTCGGAAACAAGATCCTTTAATCTGCTTTCAAGCGGACTTATGAATTGTCTCGATGCTTGAACTTTAGCAGCAGTTTCTTCCAGATGTTTCGGTAGCCAAAGCTCTTCTCCTGTTGCTTCGATTTTGACAGCCTCTGCCCACAGTTGATCTCGATCAGTGGTCAACGCCATAAGATCAATCTTTTTGACTTTAACGGGCCAAAATCGTCGATTTCCAGTTGTATCAGTCAGGTATTGATCAGCGTTGGTAGTGCCTATAAATACAAATGAACGAGGGGAGTGCGAAGTAGTCCGATCATACGCCATCCGTGCAATATCAACTTGGCGAGTGAGCATTGATTTGATCTGTTCCGTTTCCCTCTTTTTGATACCTACCAGTTCGGGAAGCTCGACAATCCACTTGCCGCGGGTCTGTTCTGAAATGATTTTCGGATCATCACCAAGTCGAACACAATCTGCAAACCAATCCTCACCAGCCAGTATTCGAGCAAATGACGACTTCCCGACTCCTTGGATTCCTTCCAGCGTCAGCAAGTGATCGAATTTGACACCAGGCTGCTTTACTCGACGCACAGCAGCCACCATGAACTTCCGCCCAACAGTCCGATTAAACTCGCCGCAATCCGCACCACAGTAACGTGTGAGCAGCTCGTCCAGCCTTGGCGTGCCGTCCCAGAGCAGTTTATCAAGATATTCTCTACAAGAGTTCCGTGAATTGGCTTTCCCAATATTGAAGAATACATCATAGCAGTAAGCCTTTTGAGTGCTGCATCCCAGCTCTTCCACCCTAAGCCACAACAGACGCAAACAATCGTCGTCAAGACGCACAGGGAGTGCACTCGCGAATTGAGCCAGATACTCGCTCAGGAACTCGTCGTATGAGAGCTTGATATCGAGATATTCCAAAGCGGCTATGATGTTCCGCTGCGATCTGGCCCGAGGTCGACCGTTGCTTCCAACATCGACCCATCTGATCGTTCCAATTGTGCCGGTCCATCCATTCTGTCGGGCCATGTGAAAGACGGTGCCGAGCGTCTTGGGATTTGAGTGATCCTGACGAAACGAGCTCCAAGCCTTTTCACAGCCTTCCGACGAGAACTTGGGTGAAGATTGAGACCAGTCCACCCAGATTGCATAGCCATCCTGTGATCCCCCGGTTTCATGATGCAGTGCAAATCCCACATCTCGCCAAACCGAATAATCTTCCGATGGAATGTGATTCAATGCTTCCTGTAGGTCCGATGTGTCAGCCTTCTTCGTGCCCGACGTGATCTTTTGCTGCTTCTTTTCGATCGCTGGAAATGCTGCCAGGATTTCTTCCCGAGCATAGGTCAATTCGCTCCCTTCGAGGAGCTTGACCAGAAAGGGTTCGTCCTTCTGGTGATAGAAGCCAGGGAGCCTCAACACTCGCGCAAGATCCTTCGCTCCTTTGTCAGCTTTGTGATCTTGAACCAGGCGCGCCATCACCTCCGTGAATTCAATGGTGCTGATACCATCGCATAGCCAGTAGTACTGATATTTTCCAGGCGATGATTGAACCACGATAGATGGTGCCAGTGGCAGATCATCCGGTAATCCGTCATCAAAATCCGCATAGATGGACCGGACCCTGGAAATGTTCTCGGCTTTCCGGCCCTTTAGATCCGTTTCTTGAACTGCAACAAAGATCCCAGCGCCAGAATTATTAAGTTCAAGCAAGTCTTCCTGAATAGAGGTCAGATCCTCATGAAGCTGACTAGCCAAGTGTCGACGTTTGATTTTTTTATCATCGAACGTCTGGAACGTGAACTTTTTGGCACTCGGATCAAGTAGGTTCAAGAACCTACGTGCAGCGTCTAGGTCAGGCTCTAGCTGCTCGATCACTGGCTGAAATTGGACCACATGTGACTGAATATTGTCATTGGCTGAAAGCGTGGCCGAGGTTTCCGCAAAATCGTTTTGTAAAAATTGTTTCATTACTATATCTCCTTATTCATATCGTTGACATCTCTAGTGGCTTTCTTCTCCTCCAGCCATTGCTGAATCTCATGCAGGGACCAGCCCACTCGTCTAGACCCCAGCTTAATGCGCCGTGGAAATTGCCCGCTCTTCTCAAGCCTACTAATATGTGATTTGCTAACGCCGACCAGATGCATTGCCTCTGCGTGATCAACAACCCTGTCGAGACTGGTGGTAAATTCTTTGAAACTAATCATAAATTACTCCTTATGAAACAGCATGCATCAAGATGATTCTTAGTGCTTCTTTAGCTGTCATGAGTATTTATGATTCAACGAAACTCTAGATCATCTAAAAATGGCCAAATCGACCAAAAATCGACAATTAAATAAAATAATTTCAATTATTTTCATAAAGACGACCTTCATTTCAACAAGGAAACTGCAGGCGCCCCGTCTGTCCGTATTGTCCCTATTAAATAGCAACAAGTAGCTGCGCAGGCGCTATCCTATACATCCAACTAATTTACCACTTTACCTATTTTAATAGGGACATTAAGGACAATAGGGACAGCACTACAAGATGCTGCTGTATCGGATTGCGTCTTGGTAGCGACATTAAATATATTGAAATAATATACCAACCAATGAATTGGGCATTCGTTGCATAATTAGCATACCAAATTACTATTTGGCACGATCATTCATCAAAAGAAATCACTACACTTAAGACCTAATCCTAAATTTTGCTGAAATAGACGCGAATTAGAATGGCTAACTTCCGGTCACCGCCAAATCGAAATATCGGTTAGAGATAAGGTTGGCGCAAGCGACCTCGGCCTTGGATGCTTTCGTGATTTCCCCTCGAAATAAGCGCCGCCCCGTAGATCTAGATTGGCATAATAGATTTCGCCGGCGACCTGAGAATTAGCCTCAAGTATGAGATTGTCAGAAAAGATATTGCCCTGGACTTGGCCATCAACGAACGCTTCGGCTGCAACGAGGTCACCAATGACCATTGCCTGCGCAAATATATGGACGGCTGGAGCAGTTATGCTTCCATCAACGAACCCACGAACCTCAACAGGCTCGCCGGAATTGATCATTCCCCATATTCGAATGCTTGGTCCGACAACCAACACCACAAACCCCAATAATCGTCTCTGTTACGGCTCAACGCTGCCCGAATACACGGGAATGAGCCTCTCTCAATTTCTGTCCCTAGTCTTCTGCGTCGAGCCAATTGCGAAACATCGCTTCCGTGTCTTCAGCAACCCCGCGCATGTGACAGACTTGAAACGGAGTTCACGCAATCGCTTAACAAGAATGGATATAGCATTAAATAATATAGCAATTCAACGGCTGCGTTGCTTGGCAAAATTCTGTTAGTTCCCAGGAGGTGTGGTGCAATTGAGTATTACTTAGGCTGCGACACCCGCAACTCTAGATTGATTAAGGCTGAGGTTAGCTTGGTCTTGCTCGTGGTCTGCTCTGAACCGAATGATGTTCATGGCCAATTCCCCTATCCGACAAACGTGCTGAAACCATAGCCTTTCTTGACGCTATGAAGCGATATGCCGACCAGGATATCCCCCATCCATTGTGCTCTGCTGCCTACCCTGTCGTCGAGCAATCAGCTATCGTCGCGCTCACAGACTGGGGTGGGGACGATATCGGATGAATGAACAGCTTCGATTGCAACAGATCACGCTTGGACAACTCGAATCATTCCTATGGGGTGCCGCTGATATTCTTCGCGGCAACATGGATGCTTCGGAATTCAAGGACTACATCTTCGGCATGTTGTTCCTGAAGCGTCTTTCGGATGCTTTTGAAGAGGAACGCGATAAGGTAACTGCCCACTATATCAGCACAGGCAAGACGCAAGCCCAGGCTGAGGAGTTGGCAAAGGACGAGGAAGAGTACACATCAACCTTCTTTGTTCCTGATCGAGCACGCTGGGATCAGCTCAAAGACCTGAAACACGACATTGGCGCTGAGCTAAACAAGGCCACCGAGGCCATCGAAGAGCACAATACCGCCCTGGAAGGCGTGCTGGTCTCGATCGACTTCAACATCAAAAATAAGCTACCTGACAACAAGCTGCGTGATCTGCTGTCCCACTTCTCTCAGTACCGACTGCGCAACTCGGATTTTGAGCAACCTGATCTGCTGGGTGCTGCCTATGAGTACGTAATCAAGCAATTTGCTGATTCTGCGGGCAAAAAGGGTGGAGAGTTCTATACTCCATCAGAAGTCGTGAAGCTGCTGGTTGCCCTCCTAAAGCCTCATGCAGGCATGAAAATATATGATCCCACGGCTGGATCTGGTGGCATGCTGATCCAAACCCGCCACTACCTCACTGAGCATGGCGAAAACCCCCGTAATTTGTCCCTGTACGGCCAGGAAATGAACCTGGGTACATGGGCCATCTGCAAGATGAACATGTTCCTGCATGGCGTCATGAACGCTGATATCCGCAAGGGTGATACCCTCCGAGACCCACAGCACATCCAGGACGGACTATTGATGTCCTTTGACCGGGTATTGGCCAATCCGCCGTTCAGTCTCAAGAAATGGGGCAAGGACGAAGCGGATTCAGATTCATTTGGCCGTTTTCCATATGGGACGCCACCCAAAGATGCTGGTGACTTGGCCTTTGTTCAGCACATGATTTCATCGCTGAATGCCGAGGGCATGATGGGTGTGGTCATGCCTCATGGTGTGCTCTTCCGTGGATCTAGCGAAAAGGAAATCCGCAAGGGCATTCTGGAAGATGATCTGCTCGAAGCTGTCGTCGGTCTTCCATCACAACTGTTCTATGGAACTGGCATTCCGGCCTCTCTGTTGATCATCAACAAGAACAAGGCAGATGCCCGTAAGGGCAAGGTGCTGTTCATCAATGGTGAGCTGGAATTCCAAGAAGGAAAGAACCAGAACAAACTTCGTCAGGAAGACATTGATCACATCGTCTCAACGTTCGACGCATTTCAGGATGAGAAGCGGTATTCAAAAGTCGTCACCCTTGATGAGATCCGAGAGAACGATTTCAATCTGAACATTCGACGTTATGCCGATACATCTCCACCACCCGAAATCTTTGATGTTCGTGCCATCCTACATGGTGGAATTCCGGTGCGTGAAGTTGAGTCTGAGTACATCCAGGAAGAAATGCTCAATGGCTTTGATGTGTCCGTTGTCTTTGTTCGTCGAGATGATGATTATTACGATTTCAAGCCAGATATTATGACCAAGGAAGCCATTCGCGAGCATGCTGGAGCTGATGATCAAAAGGTGATCGGGCAACTGGAAAGATGGTGGGACAAGTACAAGATTTCACTGCATGAACTTGATACTCAGGTGTCCGATGCAGAGAAGGTGATGTCTGGTTACCTAAAGGAGCTTGGGTATGAGTAATCCGGTTCTAGAGGGGTGGCAACGCAAACAATTTAAGCATCTATGCGAGATTGTTAATGGTCAGGTGGATCCCAACGAACAACCTTATTGTGACATGAAGCACATTGGTCCCGGCAATGTGGAAAAATTTACCGGGAGACTATCGGAGGTTAGAACTGCGTTAGAGGATGGGCAAATAAGTGGAAAATATTTATTCACTGAAGAAGATGTCCTGTATGGAAAGATAAACCCCCACTTTGCCAAAGTTGCGTTCCCAAAATATTCGGGCGTCTGCAGTGCCGATATGTATCCCGTGAAATGTCTCAGTGAAATTTCACCTGGTTTTCTATTCCAATGCTTGCTGTCAGATTCCTTTACGCGTTATGCAGAAAGCGTATCCGGTAGGACCGGCATGCCAAAGATCAATCGAGAAGATTTGGATTTGGCAAAGTTTCTGATTCCACCACTCCCAGAACAACAAAAAATCGCATCCATCCTGACTTCTGTTGATGATGTCATCGAGAAGACTGAAGCACAGATCTCCAAACTTCAGGATCTTAAACAGGGCATGATGCAGGAGTTGCTTACCAAGGGGATTGGACACACTGAATTCAAGGATAGTCCGGTTGGTAGAATCCCGAAGAGTTGGGATTTGAATAGACTTGATGAACTGGTTAAGTCAGCAAAGCCAATTACATACGGTATTGTTCAAGCTGGTCCCCATGTAGAGCATGGCATACCCTACATTCGCGTTTCAGATATGGCTCGAGGGTTCTTGTCGGCTGCTGGAATGCTGAGGACTTCACATGAGATTGCAGAGAGTTATCACAGGTCAAAAGTGTCATCTGGGGACTTAGTATATGCTTTGCGGGGTATGGTTGGTCATGCCTTGGTCATTCCGGAAGACTTGGAGGGTGCAAATCTCACCCAAGGCACTGCTAGGATATCACCTGGCGAAGGCGTTACAAGCGACTATATCTTGTGGGCATTGCGTTCTAATTATGTAGCAAATCAAACTGACAAGGAGATGAAAGGTTCTACGTTTCAAGAGATCACGCTTGCCAGTTTGAGGAATATAAAACTCCTTATTCCTTCTCTAAGAGAACAGAAAATTATCTCCGCCAGATTGAATTCCGTTGATAATGTTGTCGTTTCCAAGGGCAAGAGCCTTGGCAAAATGCAATTCCTTAAAAAATCCCTCATGCAAGATCTGCTGACAGGTAAGGTGAGGGTGTAGCGTCATGTACGGGATGAATGATCAAAAAAGGCCACTAAGTAAGTCGGACAAAATTAGTCAAACTGTCGGCTGTCGGCACTCAACACCATCTATTTGCAAAAATCACTCTACTCCTGGGAAATGTGCGTTCGTGAGAAGTGACGGCATGTGCCTTAATCCTCCTAGATCGTGGAAGAAGATCTTTGAAGAATTGAAGAGGGAACAATAGCGAGTGGCATCGGATGAATACGATAAGGTAGAAGAGCCAGCTCTAAAACAATTGGAGAGTCTAGGTTGGACAAATATTGCTGGTGCTGATCTCTCACCAGAAACATCTGATGAACGTCAGTCCTACCGTGATGTCGTTCTTGAACAGCGGCTAACTTCATCCATCAAGACGATCAATCCATGGATCAGTGACGAGAACCTGCGGAAGGTTGTTCGTGATCTTCGTCTTCAAGGCACTGAACATCCAACCTTGATGGAAACTAACCAGACTCTCTGGCAAACACTGGTTCAGTACATCTCAGTCGATCAAGATCTTGGACAAGGCAGAAAAGCTCAAACAGTCAAGATTATCGATTTTGAAAATCCTGAGAACAACGAATTCCTCTGTACCAACCAGTTCAAGATTCAAGGACCAAACCAAAACATCATTCCCGATATCATTCTGTTTGTGAATGGACTGCCATTGGCTGTGATTGAGTGCAAATCGCCCTTCATCACGAACCCTATGGAATCTGGAATAAATCAGCTTCTGCGGTATGCCAATCGGCGCAATCCTCATGAATCCGAGGGTGCAGAAAGGTTGTTTTGGTACAACCAGATGATGGTGTCGACTCACCGTGACAAAGCTCGTGTCGGAACCATTAGTTCCCGCGTGGAACACTATCTGGAATGGAAAGATCCATACCCACTGAAAACCACGGATCTTGGTGACAATCAACATTCTCAAGGCGTTCTGATCTCAGGCATCTTCACACCAAAGAACTTCCTCGATCTGATCCAGAATTTCACGCTCTATGAAACTGTCGATGGCCGAACGATCAAGAAGATTGCCCGCTATCAGCAATTTCGTGCCGTTCATAAAACAATCGAGCGACTGAAAACGGGTGCCACTCGAAAAGAGAAGGGTGGTGTGATCTGGCATACTCAGGGATCAGGAAAATCCCTAACAATGGTCTTTCTGGCGGTAAAGCTGCGCAGAGATCCAGACCTTCGGGACTACAAGCTCGTTTTCATCACTGATCGCACACAGCTAGATGAACAGCTGACCAAAACGTTCCGTGGAGCGCAAGGTGAAACCGTTTATCACGCTGGATCGGTGGCTAAACTCAAAGAGCTGCTGGCCAAGGACAGTTCTGATCTTGTCACAGCAATGGCTCAGAAATTTCAGGAAGGCGCAGATGAGTTCGAATTCCCGGTTCTGAATGGATCTGACCGTATCATTGTGCTAGCAGATGAAGCTCATCGGACCCAGTACGGGACCCTGGGCGTTGCCATCAACACGGCCCTACCAAATGCACCGAAGATCGCTTTCACTGGCACACCGCTCATCAAATCCCAGAAAACTAACAATGAGTTTGGCAGCTATATCGATACCTACACTATCGAGCAGGCAGTTGAAGACGGTGCCACGGTGCAACTTCTTTATGAAGGCCGACAACCCCAAACAAAGGTAACAGGCGACTCGCTGGACCAATTATTTGATGAATATTTCTCGGACAGATCCGACGAAGACAAAGCTGCAATCAAAAAGAAGTATGGCACCGAGCAAGCTGTTCTAGATGCACCACAACGCATTCGCTGGGTCTGCATTGATATCCTGAAGCATTACAGGGAGCACATCCAACCAAATGGCTTTAAGGCCATGATTGTTACGTCATCCAGACGCGCAGCGGTTCTGTACAAGGAAACGCTCGATGAACTGGGTGCGTCACCGTCTGAGTGCATCATCTCCGGCGATCACAACGATGAAGCGTTCTATACGCCCTACACCGATCCCGCGAAGCAAAAGCAGGCCATTGCCAATTTCACCAAGCCAGCATCTGAACAGCCCCTGAGCTTCCTGGTTGTGAAGGATATGCTGCTAACGGGATTTGATGCGCCAATTTGCCAAGTCATGTATCTCGATCGAAAATTGCGGGAACATTCGCTGCTTCAAGCCATTGCACGGGTTAACCGCACCTACTCTGAGAAACCACGTGGGTTCATCATCGACTACTACGGTCTGAGTGATTACCTGACCGAAGCGCTTGAGATGTTCTCCAGTGAGGATGTAGCTGGTGCCTTGAAGGATCTGAAGGACGAGATCCCAAAACTCCAGGCTCTGCATACGATCGTGATGAAGCATTTCCAAGATGTCAATAAATCCGACATTGATGCCTGCATACTGGTGCTGGAAGATGAGACTGTTCGGCATAAGTTCGAAATCGATTTCAAGCTGTTTGCCAAGCAGATGGATATCATCATGCCGGATGCGGCAGCACAGCCCTATCTGGCTGATCTCAAGTTTCTTGGAAAAGTGAATCTTGGTGCCAGAAACCTCTATCGCGATGCCCAGTTGGACTTGACCGGTGTTGGTGCCAAGGTCCGCGCTCTGATCGATGAGCACGTTCGTGCGACTGGTGTTGATCCCAAGATCCCGCCGATCGATCTCCTTGCATCGGATTTCAAGAAACGGCTTCAAGAGCACAAATCGGATCGTTCCAAAGCTTCAGAAATCGAACACGCCATCAAGGACCACATCAACGTAAAACTTGATGATGATCCTGAATATTATGCGTCACTGAGCGAGAAGTTGAGCGGGATCATTGAGAAGCACAAGGAACACTGGGATGAACTCGTCCAAATGCTCATGGATTTTCGAGATGACATTGAACAGAACCGAGGCAAGGAAGCTGAGGAACTAGGCCTAGACGGTACCGAGTTCGCATTTCACAACATTCTCATGGC
>Ga0316189_10004322_pt1 | contig 13686 bp, 9 predicted proteins | sample LowCovwburrow_MG_FD_204930 | JGI IMG/M metagenome (GOLD analysis project Ga0316189, IMG submission 204930) | Coastal sediment microbial communities from Maine, United States - Lowes Cove worm burrow | ecosystem: Environmental > Aquatic > Marine > Coastal > Sediment | place: USA: Maine...
GGAAAAATGTAATGGTAGCGGGGATTGTCTTAAAACACATCATATGAAAGGGGGCATGTGCCCTAGCTATCATGCCATGAAGAATGAGAAAGATACAACAAGAGGTCGTGCCAATGCACTACGTGAGTTTTTAACGACGGGTGAGGGGACTAACAAATTCAATAAAAGGGAGCTAAAGGAAGTTTTTAATCTTTGTCTAAGCTGTAAGGCATGCGCCAGTGAATGCCCTAGCAATGTGGATGTAGCCGCATTAAAGGCTGAATTTTTGTATCAATACCAAGAGAGTAATGGTTATTCCTTGCGAAGTAAACTCTTCGCGCACAACACTAAGCTTAATAAAATTGGGAGCAAAGTTGCTGGGTTCACCAATGCCATATATGGTTCCAAGGTATTAAGTGGGATTCTGAAAAAATCAATTGGTATAGCGAAGAAAAGAAGTCTACCAAAAGTGTCAAGTTTTAATTTTGATAAATACCTTCAAAGTATTGTAAATCAAAATATTAATGACAGTAGTAAGGTTGTTCTGTATATTGACGAGTTTACGAATTATATGGATGTTGAGTTGGGTAAGGATGCTATTGATGTACTTACTAAATTGGGGTATGAGGTAACGCTATTTTATGCCGAAAGTGGACGAACCTATCTTTCCAAAGGCTTTTTAAAACAAGCACAAAAATTGGCTGTTGGGAATATTGAACAATTGAAACTATTTGCAGAGCAGCAAATACCCTTACTCGGACTAGAACCTTCAGCGGTGCTATCATTCAGGGATGAATATAAAAGATTGGCACCTAATACAGATACCATTGACGCCATTGCCAACAACTCCTTTCTAATTGAGGAGTTTTTGGCCAAGGAAATCGAAAGGGGAATTGTTACATCGGATAAATTCACAAAGGAGGCAAGAACAATCAAAATTCATAACCATTGCCATCAAAAGGCATTGTCAAACCAAAAGGTGACTTTTGATATACTCAATCTGCCGGAGAATTATTCGGTTTCTATCATAAGTTCGGGCTGTTGTGGTATGGCAGGTTCGTTTGGGTACGAGAAAGAACATTATGAGGTAAGTATGCAAATTGGGGAGTTAAAACTATTTCCAGCAGTACGTAATAGTCAAGAAAATGTAATTATCGCTGCAAATGGCACAAGCTGCAGACATCAAATAAAAGATGGGACCGGTAGAAACGCATTACATCCAATCAGTATATTGAAAAATGCATTAGTGAATTGATTTTCGTATCTATCAATTAACATTTATCTTTGAGGCTAAGAAATTAATAGACAAGGAATGGCAGGCAATACTTTTGGGAAGCTTTTTGAGTTATCCACTTTTGGAGAATCACATGGCGTTGCAATTGGTGGCGTTCTAGACGGATGCCCACCTGGCATTGAATTAGACTTGGATGCCATTCAAAACGAATTAAATCGACGCAAACCTGGTCAATCTGCCATAGTTACCCAACGTAAAGAGCCAGATACTGTGGCATTCTTTTCGGGCATCTTTGAGGGTAAGACAACAGGGACTCCAATAGGTTTTGCGATACATAATACCAATCAAAAGTCTGGGGATTACTCACATATTAAAGATTCTTATAGGCCTTCACATGCCGATTATGTCTATGACCAAAAGTACGGAGCTAGGGATTATCGTGGGGGAGGAAGAAGTTCAGCGCGGGAAACCGCAAGTAGAGTAGTAGCTGGGGCAATTGCCAAACAATTTCTTTCCAGTATAAAAATAAATGCTTTTGTTTCCCAAGTAGGGGAATTAAAGTTGGCTAAAGATTATAAGGACTTGGATTTTTCTTTGATTGAGTCAAACCCTGTGCGTTGCCCTGATCCAGAAACTGCTTCCAAAATGGAGCGCTATATCAAAAATGTTCGCAAAGAAGGGGATACTATTGGCGGAATTATTACCTGTGTAATCCAGAATGTACCTATTGGCTTGGGAGAGCCTGTTTTTGACAAATTACATGCCGAATTAGGTAAAGCTATGTTATCTATCAATGCGGTAAAAGGTTTTGAATATGGCAGTGGTTTCGAAGGGATAAAAATGAAGGGTAGTGAACACAACGACCAATATAATCCAGACGGAAGCACAAAAACGAACTACAGTGGAGGCATTCAAGGCGGAATTAGCAATGGAATGGATATTTATTTCAATGTTGCTTTTAAACCTGTGGCTACTGTAATACAGCCCTATGATACCATAGATAAGGATGGTAATAAGGTAACTACCAAAGGAAAAGGGCGTCATGATCCTTGCGTTGTTCCAAGGGCAGTCCCTATCGTTGAAGCTATGGCCGCTTTGGTTTTGGCTGATTATACCTTGCTCAACCGTACGATAAAGTTATAGCTGCTACTTTGCCCAATTTAATCCCAATTTGGTATCTTACCGATCTAAACCAATCTAAACCAATCTTGAATGCGAAAACTTGAATTGCACTGGAAAATAATGATAGGCATGGTACTGGGTCTGATTTTCGGATTCGCCATGACCTTTCCTGAATGGGGGCGGGAATTTGTATCGGACTGGATCAACCCTTGGGGTACCATTTTTGTTAAATTGTTGAAGCTCATTGCAATTCCATTGATTCTTGCCTCCCTCATAAAAGGAATTTCAGATCTTAAGGATATATCGAAGTTTAAAAGAATTGGACTTAGAACTATTGGAATTTATGTATTTACCACCATAATTGCCATTACCATTGGCCTCCTGCTAGTAAATGTACTACAACCTGGAAATGGTATCTCCGAAGAGACTGTTGCAAAGCTTTCCGAAACATATGCCACGGACAGCGGTGTAACCTCTAAATTGGACGAGGCATTGAAGCAAAAGGAAAGTGGTCCCTTGCAGTTTTTAGAAGATATGGTGCCTGATAATGCTATCAAGGCCATGAGTGAGAACGCATTGATGCTACAAGTCATCTTTTTTACAATTTTCATGGGCATATCAATGTTGTTAATTGGCGAAGAAAAGGCTAAGCCGCTCAAAAACTTCTTTGACGCCCTTAATGACGTCGTCCTTAAAATGGTGGATCTGATCATGTTGAGTGCTCCATATGCCGTATTCGCGCTATTGGCAAATGTAGTAGCATCCTCTGGAGATCCTGATTTATTGGTGGCGCTTTTGAAATATGCGGGAGTAGTCGTTTTAGGCCTCTTTTTGATGATCGTTTTTTATACGGTCGTGGTTTCAACCTATACAAAGAAAAATCCGTTTTGGTTCTTAAAAGAAATAAGTCCGGCACAATTGCTGGCATTTTCGACAAGCTCAAGTGCTGCAACCTTACCCGTAACTATGGAAAGGGTAGAGGAACATATCGGAGTCGATAAGGAAGTCTCAAGTTTTGTATTGCCAGTGGGTGCTACCATCAATATGGACGGTACCAGTCTTTACCAAGGGGTGGCTGCCGTTTTCGCAATGCAAGTATTATGGCCGGAAGGATTGGTTTTCAGCAATCAAATTATCATAGTCTTAACGGCGCTTTTGGCATCAATAGGTTCAGCCGCGGTACCAGGGGCCGGTATGGTAATGTTGGTTATTGTATTGGAATCCATTGGTTTTCCTCCTGATTTATATCCTATAGCCTTGGCTTTGATTTTTGCGGTGGATCGGCCTTTGGATATGTGTCGTACGATCGTAAATGTTACTGGAGATGCGATGGTTGCCATGGTGGTTGCCAAATCTGTTGGTAAATTAGGAGAGCCTCATGTAGAGGAATGGGATGACCATTTGGATGAAGTAAAATAGAACCATAAAAATACATCACATGAATATCTGTTTTTTAATGTACCCTTGGGAAGAAATCAATGCAGAGAACGACACTAGTTTGGCATTGATTCATGAATGTGTAAAGCGTAAACACGGAGTGGCTTTATGTAGTCCGGCCAATTTAACAATACGTAATAGTGTTACTAACGCTTTCTGCACTGTTATTAACAAGATGGACAAGGTTTCTACCAGTCTCAAATCCTTTTATAAACAGGCAAGTCTCCGAGAGGAAATGTTGCCTTTGGCAGGTTTTGATGTGATTTTTATGCGTGCCAATCCACCTTTGGACCCTATAATGCTCAACTTTTTGGACTCAGTTAAGGATGATGTTTTTATCATTAATTCATTACAAGGGCTACGTGAAGCGAATAATAAATTATATACCGCTGCTTTTGGTGATTCACATAGCAATATCATTCCTGCTACCCATGTTTCAAAAAACAAGAATTATTTGCTTCGGCAAATCAAGGAATCCACTGCTGATAAAATGATATTAAAGCCTTTGAATGGCTTTGGAGGCTCAGGGGTTATACTTATTGAAAAATCAGCAATGAGTAGCATTAAATCACTTTTAGATTTTTACGTAACTAACTCAGATGGGAGTTCTAACTATGTAATACTTCAAGAATACATTGAAGGCGCAGACCAAGGTGATGTTCGTATTTTAATATTAAATGGTGAGCCTATTGGTGCTATGCGCCGCATACCGGGAAAAGAGGACCATCGTTCCAATGTATCAGCTGGGGGTAGTGTTGCAAAGCATGCACTCACCAAGGAAGAAAAAGCACTTTGTAAACAAATAGGCCCCAAGTTGGTCAAGGACGGACTCTATTTCGTGGGTATAGATGTAATAGGAGGAAAGCTGGTAGAGGTAAACGTGATGTCTCCAGGTGGAATTACTTATATGAATAAGGTGTATAAAACCAAGATTCAAGCAAAAGTGATTGACTTTGTTGAAAGTAAGGTCATTGATAACCTTCAAGCTTTTGATAGGCGTTCTAGACTTAGAAACGAGGTTGAAAATGCGTAAGCTTTCTGTTACTGAAATAATTTCCAATATTCAATCGGAAATTCCTTTTGAAGCGGTATCCGAGGATTATTCCTTTAGAATTAAGATTGACAAATATGTGCCTTATATCTGCGGTGCAGTGCATGACGGACATCAGTTTCGTACCTCTTTGTGGGAGAATTGCATTCATACTGAACATGAACGTTGGTATGAGGAAGATCCTTGTACTTATGAGATGGTTAAGACGCATCCCATCGTAATAGCGGGGTGTGATAGTAGATTTGAGTATGATTTGAATCGGCCCCCTGAAACGGCTGTATTTGATGAGGCATGGGGGAAGCAACTATGGAGAAACCCCTTAAGCAATGAAGAAAAAGAACTTAGTATAAGTAAGCATAATTCCTTTTACAGCGTAGTAAACGTTTTAGTATTTCAGCTTGAAAAACTCCATAAGAAGGTCATTGTTTTTGACATGCATAGTTATAATTGGAAACGTTGGGATAGACCCGTACCTACTTGGAATTTGGGAACAGTCAATATTGACAATGGGCGCTTTGGAAGTATTGTTGATTCTTGGAGTGCGAAGTTGGGCAGCATGAAATTACCAGGGGACATTTCGCAAACCTCTTTGATCAATGATGTTTTTCAGGGAAATGGATATTTCTTAAAGTATATTACGAATCATTTTAATAATACTTTGGTTTTGGCTACGGAAATCTCAAAAGTATATTGCGATGAACTTAGCGGAATAATTTATCCAGAAGTAGTGCGTTCTGTAGAGGAGCATTTAAAAGAATTGATACCTTTGCAAGTCAAAGAATTCCTAGAAAGTAACTTATGATCCGCGAACAAGAGGCAACAGATTTACAAAGGGAATATGCCGATTTATTTGAGATTGATGCCAATCTGGACCGTTTGGTCAAAAAAATTGAGTTGCTCAGCTATGTAAATCCGTTGAACATTGAAAAGGAAAAACATCGTTTTTTCACTTCAAAATATACTGAGAACCCATCTTTTAAATATCCAAAGCTAAAATTTAACGGCTATAAACTCCATCGACTCTTCTTTACACAGCGTTTAGAGCGTATCAAGGATGATAACATCAAGAAGTTATATCAGGAGATAATCTATTATTACTCCAATATGATCCAATGTATTGAGACTATTGGAGAACCGCGAAAATTTCATTATAACTCCTTGAGAGTGTATGGAACGCCGAATGATAGGGATGTGCAAAATGCTCGATTTATCCTTCATTTCACGGACGAGCCCATATCGAGTGATATGGAAAAAATATATTCTGCAGAAGAAGCGAAATCCTATTTTGAGGACTTTGGGAAACAATACGACTTTCCATTAAATATTAAGTTTGCAACCCATTTATCGGCCGAGGCTATGGTGAGCAATAGTGCACAAGCACTTTTGATCAAGAAAAACACCAAATTCAGTAAAAATCAATTGTTAACCTTGGCGAATCATGAGATAGGGGTGCATTTGGTCACTACTTTTAATGGAGCAGAACAACCCTTACAGATATTCTCTAATGGCTTCCCCAGCAACGTGGAGACCCAAGAAGGGTTGGCCGTCTTTAGTGAATATATGAGTGGGGCACTCACCTTAAAACGATTGAAAGAATTGGCGTATCGGGTTTTGGCTTCAGATAGCTTGATTAAAGGGTATTCTTTTGCCGATACTTTCGATATGATCCATAACCAATATAAGCTAAATAGGGAAGAAGCTTTTACGATCACTTTAAGGGCACATAGAGGCGGAGGATTCACCAAGGACCGTCTTTATTTAAGTGGACTTCGTAAAATCTATAAAAGATATCTCAAAGAGGATTCCATGGATAGCATGCTGACTGGTAAGGTAACCTTGGCCTTTGAGGATGATATTAAATACCTGCAACATTTGGGGTTGGCCACAACCATTACCCATAATAATTTAGCCTATTCCAAAAATCTGAATACCAATAAGACGCTGGACTTTATCCTTAATAATTTGAAATAGAATCAGAAACTGCACTTCGAAAACCGAAGAATCTAATCCGCTTCATTCGATTTAAAATTAGTACTGCTAGGTAATTCAAAGCCCTCTAAATCAAAATAGGGGATAGCCGCCAAAAGGTGGTCAAAAATATCCGCCATAATGTATTCGTAGTTGGCCCATCGTTTGTCACTACTAAAAGCGTAAACCTCTATAGGTATTCCTTGGGCTGTAGGTGCTAAATGGCGCACCATTATGGTCATATTCTTGTTGATTCCCGAATGCTGATGTATGTAATTATCAATATACTTTCTGAAAACACCAATGTTTGTTAGATTTTTTCCGTTGATCAAGATGGACTTATCAATTTTATTTTCAACATTGAACGAAATAATCGCCTTATCACGCTTTTCAAGGTAATCGGTAATCATTTCAATCTTTTTGAGGGATGTTATATCATTCTCGGTCAAGAAATGGATACTTTCTTGTTTTATGATCAAGGCTCTTTTTATACGCCTTCCATCATCATCCATCATTCCACGCCAATTCTTAAAGGAATCCGAAATCAAGGCATAGGTGGGTATAGTGGTTATAGTCTTATCAAAATTCTGGACTTTAACAGTGGCAAGATTTATCTCAATGACATCGCCATCGGCTCCATATTTATCAAAAGAGATCCAATCCCCAATACGCACCATATCATTAATGGAAACTTGTATACTTGCTACAAAACCTAAAATGGTATCCTTAAAAACAAGTATAATGACAGCAGAGGCCGTACCTAAAGCAGTCAAGAATTTCCATAATTCGACACCTGTCATAATTGAAAAGGCATAAAATAACCCTATGGCCCATGAGAAAATCATAAACACCTGAATGTAACTGTCTATGGGCTTATCCCTAAGGCTTGAAAGGGTTTTGAAATAATCCTTAACAGTATGAAGTAAGCTTCGTATAATCCAAAGAAACAAAACAATGCCAAAAACCTCAATGCCCTTTAGTATGATATTCTCAGCAGTTGGAAAGTCGCGAAAAATAGCAGGAACAGCAATGTAGGCCAATACCAGGGGAATGATATGGGCGATATTTCGGGGCGCTTTGTTTTTGACCAATAAATCATCGAAATGGGTTTTGGATTTGTTGGATAAACGAACAAAAAAGCCCAATAGGATTCTTCGTAAAATAAAATCGAGCAAAAATAATAATAACAGTATTCCGACCAGTAAAATAAGCATGTTAATGATCCCTGCCGAGTCCTCGGATAGCCCAGCTGTTAATAAGTACTCATATATTTTGTGAGATATTTGTTCCATTGGTCAAAAGTATAAGAATGCGTACAGAAGTTTGGTGTGGATCCTAAATTATACATTGCAAAACTAGTCGATTAAGTTCTAAAACCAACATTTAAAAGCATAGTTTATTAAGGATTTATATTATCCAAAAACTTCGTCTTTAGGGCAGGGGTAGGTGTCATGCAGACATCCTTTTTACCGTACCAATCATATCTGTTTCTGGCCACCCAATCGTATACGATATCCCGTAACTGTCTGGGAATCAGATTTAGTACATATGCCATTTTCCAAAAACCACCAAAAGATTGACCTATTCTAAGTGCTGCAGTAGACTTGGTATAATAGGCAACACCAGGTTCGATGAGTATGATGGAATCCATCTTTGAAGTATCTATATTACGTTCGTTAATCAATTGTTGTCCTATTTCGCCTTGTAGTGGTGCAAAACGGAATTCATCATTATTATCACGTTTTATTACAAATCGAACAGTGCTATTGCATAGGTTGCAAATACCGTCAAATAGTATAATTTTTTTATTTTCTGGGATTGCCATTTAACAAAAATACGGTAAGGAAATTTAAATAGTTTTATGATATAATTAGGCCATTAAAAAGGCCGTTAGTGAAACGACCTTTATATATTAAATACAATTATACTCTTTATTGATGTATGATGGATTCTCTGGTTCCATCTGGATCTGGTCTAAAGACACTTCTTCTATAATCATTAGTGCCGCTATATCTACCAGTAGCAGATTGGCCTTTGACTTCCCAATATGCATCCGAAGCCTGTCCATCAGAGGTTGGATTGCCCAATAAAAGGACACCTGCTGCATGTGGTGAAGCCATAGATGTTCCGCTAATCGTATTGTACCCGCCGCTGAGCCAAGTAGATTTTACTTGGTAACCCGGTGCGATATAGTCCACTGGGGAACCATAATTAGAGAAATAGGCAAAGAAATCACCTTCTGTCAAGGCTGAGATGGTGTAAATGTTATTCCCATTTGCATTTGCGGGTGAATAAAGCGCGGCATCATCATACGAATTACCCGCTGCAATGGCGACTTTTACGCCCGCATTGCCTACAGCTTGTGTAGCTGCAATAACCGCTGGATCTGTATAAGGGCTGCTTGGCCCCAAACTCATGTTTACCACATCTCCTGCTGCGGCATTTGCCACTACATGGTCTAGGGCATCTATAGTCCAAGAAAAATCACCACTTCCGCTAGAGTCCAATACACGAAGCGAGACTACACTTGCTCCTGCAGCAACCCCGACAACACCTTCGGTGTTATCCAATGCGGCGATTGTTCCTGCAACATGAGTACCATGTCCGTTGGCATCTTCAGGTGAATTGTCACCTATCACAAAAGAAACACTTCTAGTTGCGTCACCATTTAGGTCTGGATGATCTAAATCGATGCCGGAATCCACAACCCATGCCGTTTTACCGACACCACTGCCAATACCACCGACCCTATCTATACCCCAAGGGACTTCTTGACCGGCCGTACCATCACCACCGCCACCGTTTCCGCCACCAGGGTTATCGGGTTTTTTATTCGAAAAAATAGGGGGTAGGCTCACCCTTACATCTGGCATTATCCTTAATACACTAGGATTTTCTTCCAAATTTTTAATTTGGCCCTTATTCAATTTCATTGCAAATCCAGGGAATACATGACTGTATACATTTCTGACCTCTGCATCAATACCTGAATTTTTCAAAAGCCCCAATGCTTTGCCCCTAACCTTGACTTCGTTGTCGGTAAGTTCAGCATCTTCTCTTAACATTACGATGTACTGGTTGGGAATGGCATCTGAGTTTGAAATGGATGTTTTTAATGTAGTAGCCTCGATAGGTACACTTACATTATCGACTTCATCTTTGGAACAGGAAAACATTACTATGGCTGAAAAAACTGCCACCCATTTTCCTTTGCGGAATTTTGTTGTAATCATACTCATTAGTGTTTTTAAGTGCAGTAAAAGGTATTCTAAACTGCTGAATTGTTAAAAATAGTGTTAAAATATTAGCACTAAATATACAAATTGTTATATAAAATACTATGCATGCATAAAATTTTAATTAAATGCCAAGTTTTGACAACTTCCCAATCCTTATCAGAGGTATTTTCTTTCTTGAGTAGCATATCGATATGCCTATAATCCATTTTAAATTTTTCAAGGGAGGTTTTGATACTCTTCAGATTCTCCATTAACTCCTCATTAAAGGTAGATAAACAGCACATAATATGTACTAAGGCCCCACCCAATGGAGCACACGATGTTTAAATACAATTCCAAAATTGGGAAATTGTTTGAAAGACTTTGGGAGAGCAAAGTCTAGGTTATCTGACAACTGAGAAATGGTATGAAGCCTTTTAATCCAAAACGTTTTTAGGGGTATGTACGCAAAATACTATTAAAAGTACAAGCTATAATTAGAGATAGAAAACAATTATTTGAAAGGTAATAAGCCACTCAGGTTGGGTTCAACAACTTGAAGCCGACTGTTTCCTTTAATCGATCCCAAAAGCAAAAATCATATACGATTATTCGTAACTACTTGATAATCAATTTTAATACAAACTAAATATAGGGTAAGTCCATCTACTTTTTAGCCGTTACCAATTCCAACTGATCCACATTCACGTTAGTGGTGAAAACTCCATAATTTACAATGGCTTTGTTTTTTTCGAGCCTATCAATACTACCCACAGCCTTACCGTCAATCAAACGAACACGATCCCCAATTTTAAACACAGGACGTGGTTTATTATTTTCTGCAACGACTGCTTTTTTCTTGGCCACTTTTTTCTTTTGCCGGATTACGTTGACCTTTTTTTCCACTTCTTGGGTCACTTGGGCTTTTTTAACACGATCTGTTTTTACTTCTTTTGCTGTTTTCTTTTTGCGCTTACTATTTTCTGTCTCTACAATGCGTAATAATTCCGAAACCAATATTCGTTTCTTTTTATCTTGAAAATAATGCTCGGCCGCTGTATTCACTTTATTGCCCAGATTGATCATCCGCTGGTTATGATCGTAAAGTTCTTGGTAATTCTCTAGTTTGGATTTGATTTTGGTATTCAATGTTTCCAAACGCCGTGCTTCTTCCCTTGCTTTTAGCTCTTCTTCATGCAGCTTAGAGCCTGTTTCAGCCATTTTGCTGCGTTCTTTCTGCAATTTGGCTATCGTGGCATCAAAACGTACTTTGCCACGCTCAATCTTCTTCTTTGCCTTGTTGATGAGCGAGTAGGGGATACCGTTTTTCTGTGCTACCTCAAAAGTGAAGGAACTCCCTGCCTGACCCAATACTAATTGGAAGATAGGCTCCAGGGTTTTTGAATTGAAAAGCATGTTCGCGTTGGTACAATGGGGCAGTTCGTTCGCCAAGGCCTTTAAATTGGCATAATGCGTGGTGATGACACCATAGGCCCCGCGTTCATAGAAAACCTCCAAAAAAGCTTCGGCCAGGGCACCACCCAATTCCGGGTCACTACCTGTGCCGAATTCATCGATCAAGAATAAGGTGTCCCCATTACATTTCCGTAAAAAGTTGTTCATATTCTTCAAGCGGTAGCTATAGGTGCTCAAATGGTTTTCTATGGATTGGTTATCGCCAATATCCGTAAGGATCTTATCAAACAAACACATGCTACTTCGCTCGTGTACCGGAATTAAAAATCCACTTTGCAGCATGAGCTGTAACAAGCCAATAGTCTTCAAGGTGATGCTTTTTCCACCTGCATTCGGGCCTGAGATGACGATGATGCGATTTTCAGGATGCAATTCTATGGTCTGTGGATAGGTTTTTTCGCGCTTTAGCTTATTGCTCAAGAATAACAAGGGGTGATACGCATCTTTAAGGAACATTTTCCTTTCCTTACTGATTTTAGGCAATACAGCATTCATTTCCGAAGCGTATTTTGCCTTGGCAGCGGTAATATCCATATGGGCCAGGAAATCTTGGTATTCGCCCAAAAAAGGAGCAAAGGGACGGATGCTGTTCGTAAGTTCATTTAAAATACGTTGTATTTCCTCACGTTCATCAAACTCAAGATTATTGAGTTGTCGACTATATTTCAAGGCTGCTTCCGGTTCAATATAGACAATACTTCCTGTCTTGGAAGCACCCATTACTGTACCTCTCACTTTTTTACGATACATGGCCTTTACGGCTAAAACCCTGCGGTTATCAACTACAGACTCACGTATATCATCTAAATAGTCTGAGGTTTTATACGTATTCAAGGCCGAAGCAAAGCTTTGGTTGATCCTGCCTTTTACCTGATTTATTTCCTGACGGATGTTCAACAAGGTGCCCGACGCGTTGTCCTTTATCTCGCCAAAACGGTCTATTATGGCATCAATGTGGGCGGGTATCTCTGTATTCAATTGAATTTCCTTAGATGCCTCAAACAGTAGAGGAAAGTATTCCTTGAACTTTTTAAAGAACTTTTTATGCTCTGCAATCGTCTTGCATATGTTGCCTATCCGTTTAAAACCACTGATTTCCAAGGTGGTGTTTTCAATCTTGAGTAATTTTAAATCCCCATCAATAGTATCAAATCCATGATTGGGAATGCGATTGTCACTGATTAGGGATGATAAGTATTCCGAGGTTTGTCCTAGTTCCCTATGAATTGATGCTTCATCTGTTAGTGGAACAACTCCCAATGCCCGTTCCTTGCCCAATTCGGTATGGCAACGAACAGAAAGCTGTTCCAAGACAGTGTCGAATTCAAGATCTTGGAGCGTTTTAGTGTGAATCTTACCCATGTTTATAAATAATCGACTGCAAAGGTATGGTTTAGGGTTGAAATGACGAATCTTCTTGCCTGTGTTTGTAGCCTTGATCCAGCTATTTCCTCGACTTGTTTAGCCGATTAAATATTAAGCATTTACATACGATACCGCCCCTTTTTAACGTTCTATACAAAATTCAACCCCAATGAATAACCTTTACCAACCCATATTCACTGCTATTTGTGTTATACTTTTAATTGGCTGTAGTGCCACCAATAACCTAACCATGAGCGCCGTAGAGCCTGCTCCTATTACCCTTTCAAAAGATGTAGCCCGAATCGGTATCATTAATCGTAGTTTACCTTCTGAAGGAAATAAAACCGCTGATCGGATCGATAAAATACTTTCTGCAGAAGGTCTAAATCTTGATAGAGAAGGTTCAGAAGCTGCAGTTTTGGCCCTAAAAGAACAATTAGAACGCAATGAATCGATTGAAGAAATAGTGATTATCGAGGACCTTGCCCATTTAAGAAAGGGATTAAGTGTATTTCCGACAACTTTAACTTGGAATGAAATCGAGAACCTCTGTGAGGAATATAAGGTCGATGCCATATTCTCATTGGCTTTTTACGATACGGATACCAAAGTATCCTATAAGGCCACAATGATGGAAATACCTAATAATCTGGGGGTAAAAGTAGCTGTACCTGCACACGAGATTACGTTGAACACCTTGGTTGAAAACGGATGGCGTGTATATGACCCATACAATAACAGAATAGCTGATGAGCTTGAATTCAGTGACCATGTGGTTTCAGCAGGGAAAGGAATCAACCCCATAAAAGCCTATGAGGCGATATTGGGAAGAAAAG
>Ga0316189_10004323_pt1 | contig 13685 bp, 11 predicted proteins | sample LowCovwburrow_MG_FD_204930 | JGI IMG/M metagenome (GOLD analysis project Ga0316189, IMG submission 204930) | Coastal sediment microbial communities from Maine, United States - Lowes Cove worm burrow | ecosystem: Environmental > Aquatic > Marine > Coastal > Sediment | place: USA: Maine...
CATCGGCTCATACCGTGCCCGTTTCTGGCCTGACGGATGGACTGCCGCCACAACCGACCGGAGCCGAACCGCGCAGTTTGAGCACACCATCCTGATCACCGATGACGGCCCCGAGATCCTCACCGTGCCCTCATCCACCAGCCACCACCCCTACTGGTCCCTCTAGGCCAAGGCCCCACCAGACCATGCAATCCAAGGTTTGAGAGTCAATTTCTCAGGCTAATCAGTTACTGATCCCCACCTAAACCCCTACGCAATCTCCAACTATTTGGGCATTTACGGCGCTGATTGTTTCGGTTACTCCACGCTTGGACGAGCTTGGAGCAGCTTGTCAGACCAGTAGAAGATTTTTATTACAAGTGTTTATTGTACAGAATGAACAGCTACCACCAAATACCTTTCGCCCAATATCAGCCCTTGGCTATCATCGCACCGACAGGGGATGCACCGGCATGACCAAAAGTAGTGCGATACTGGACGCTGGTATTCGTACTGCCCGGGGCAGCCGGCAACGTCAGGAGACATTGTGCGCCGAGCGCTCTCATCGCTGATACTCGTCGCTTCGCTTCTGTTGGCCTCTGCGACATGGGGGGCGTTCGTGCTATCGCGCACCGTGTTAAACCCCGACCAGTCGGAGAAACTGGCTGTCGATCTACTCCAACAACCTGCGGTTCGTCAGCAAGTATCAGGTCTCCTCGTCGGGGCCATCAAATCCCAGATCCCACCAGGCATTGTCGTGCCGGAGGAGACATTGACCGCCGTGGCAAACGCCGCGGTCAACGATCCACGCGTAGCCGATGTACTGGCTGACGGGATCGTCAAGGTCCACCAAAGCGGCCTTGCCGGCGTCAACCAGTCGGTTCCGCTCGAGGCCGGTGTGCTCGGCATCGCCGCCCGGGATGCCGCCGTTGCCCTCAACCCCGACTTCAACAGTTTCCTCCCTCAGGCCCCCAGCCTGACCATCTCTCTACCAACAGGTGCCTTCACTTGGATGGCAGTTGTCAAACAGCGGGTTGATGCCTTCATCCGGTTTGGCAGTGTCCTGTCGGCGATTGGCATCATCACCGCATTCGTCATCTCCAAACGACGGCCGAAAGTACTCCGCAAGCTGGCCTACTGGTCGTTCTTCAACGCCGGCTTCTGGCTCCTAGCGGGGTTTGGCCTGCCTTGGCTCGCCGGCGTTCTTATACCGTCCAACCAGGCCCTGATCGGCGGCATCATCGACTTCTTCTTCGGAGCGATGGTACGGCCGGCCCTCATCCTGGCATTCGTTGGTGCCGGCCTGTTCGTCGGTGCTTTCATGTGGTCGACGATCGCTGTCCGAGAGCCGGCTGCCCGTCTCAGCCGAGGTACTACCCAGCCGAGGTTCAACTCTGCCGGAGTCGCTCCGCTCGACTCGATCCCCATCGGGCAAAACCATGACTATCGCAACGGTGCCGCCTATGACACCGGCTATGGCCAGCCGCAGCCGATGCAACAACCGGCTACCTACTCGCTGGGGCCGGCACCAGCACCAGCACCAGCACCAGCACCAGCACCAGCACCAGCACCGTTGTACGCCCCACCGGGTGGATCAGCTGGCGCAACCCAGGTTTTCCCGACCGTCAGCAGCGGGCACAACCCTTCCTCAAACGACACTAACTACGCCCCCTACCCGTCGAACCAGTCGTCTACAAGCCCCGATGAAGGTCTCTACGGCATTCAGGCCACACACCACGGCAGCGGCTATAGCAACGGTTACGGCCAGTCAGGCGCTGGGTCACCGGATTTCGAAGACGACCCCTATCGGGCCACGAAGGATTACCGCAGCAACGAATGGGGTCCGGTTTCATCAGCCGACGACAACCACAACCAAGACGCTCATAATTCTGCACCGAAATGGGTACCTGGCGTGGGTTACGGCGACGTATCCGATACCGAGGAAAGCGACCCCCGTAACGGCTATCGCAGCACTGATTGGTAGTTCACAGCCCCGTCAACCGTCAGGTCTTCGATTCCTGGTTGATCTTCGCCAGTTCCACATCGATCCAGTCGACCATCTCGGTCATTACTTCCGCTTGTTCGGGTTCGTTGAGGCATTCATGACGAAGACCTGGCCATTCTCGACGGGTGACGTTGGGGAGAGCCGATAGCGGTTCGCTGAAGCTGGGCGGAACCAGTTTGTCTTCTTGGCCATGCAATACGTAGGTCGGCATGGTAATGCGTTCGAGACCGGCGGTCGTCAATTCCATCGCCGAGAACAGCTCGCTGCCTAGACGGGTTGTCACCCCACCGACCCGCAACTCGTCGTTGGAGTAATCCTGCTGTACCTGGGGATCGCGAGACAGAAGATGATCGCCAAGGTCGGACTTAATAAACAGAGTTGGGGCAATATTCGACAAGAGCGGTGCTGCTATCCGCTGCCAACGGGGCACTTTGGCGCCAAGTGCCGGAGCGCTCAACACCAACAGATCCGGCGTTGGTCGATCTGATACGACGTAGCCGCTTGAGATCAACCCGCCAAGCGAATGGCCTATCAAGACCGTTGGAAGCTGAGTTTGGCGGCGCTCGATGATGAGATCCTCGACGTCGTCGTAGAACTGCTCGAAGCTGTCGACGTGGCCTCGACGGCCGCCAGTCTGACCGTGGCCGCGGAGGTCGAAGCCAAGCACGTCAAGACCTCGCGCTGCAAGAAACTGCCCGACGTGGTGGTAACGGCCACTATGTTCAGCGACCCCGTGCACAAGCACTACTGCCGCCGTTGCATCACCTTTCGGCTGCCACCGACGCTGGAGTTGCGACACACCGTCTCGAGTGCCGACCAGTTCTTCGCTTGCTATCACATCCACGAGCAGATGTTACCCGCCAGGAAAGGTCCGGCCTAACTTGAGATCCGACGCGGCATGAAAGTGAGAGATATTCACCCGGACCAAGTTGTGGATGCGGCAGGTTTGGGGGCCAGACTATCGGGATGGAACAGCTGGGCCAGCTCCGCTATGTTGCTGCCGGCGGGGCCGCTGGGGCACTACTACGATGGGGGATTCTCGAAGTCGCTCCGTCGACCAGTACCTCGACCGCGCTGATTGTGATCAATGTGGTTGGCTCATTTCTTCTAGGCACCTTGATCGGCATGCACCAAACCACTGCCAGCCGAAATCGGGTCACCGACAACCAATATCTACTACTCGGCACGGGCTTTGCTGGATCGTTCACGACGTTTTCTTCCTACGCCGTCGATCTGGCCCAGGCGATTGACAGCGGTGCGATCGGGGATGCTCTGCGAGTAAGCCTCACCACCGCCCTGGCAGCACTGGTAGCCGCCGGCATTGGTTACCGAGTGGGAAGTCGACGATGATCGTAGTAATCGCGATAGGGGTCATCGCAGCCGCCGCCATCGGCGCCTGCCTCCGGGCGTATTTAGGATTGGTCCTGAACCGGGAGATCTTTCCCTACGGAACCTTCGCCGCCAACCTCATTGCGTCGTTCACCCTCGGGCTGCTAAGCACTGCCGGCCCCGAATGGAACACCGTCATCGGGATCGGGGCGTTGGGTGCACTCTCAACGTGGTCAACCGTGGCCAACGAGGCCGCACAAATGGCCCGCTCGAATCAAGGCGGTATGGCGATCCTCTACCTGGTAGCGATGACCACCACCGGTGTCCTAGCCGCATGGACCGGTATCCAAATCACCGTTTAAGCAGAACCTAGAGTTCGTGAGGAGCTAGTGTCCTGACCCATGCTCCTAGCGCCAGAATCCGGGGAGTGGGCGAGCCGCTTGGCCAGTGGCGTAGGCCGATAGCCTTTCGATCCCAGCTGGATCGTAGAGCTCGATGACATCGAAGATGACCTCCGGTCCAACGGCTCGGAGCGCCTTGTCACCCGGGCTTGCGGGTCGGGGCAAACCAGGGGTGATTACCAACACCGGATCCGGCGGTTCTTCAGCGCTGGCCTGCAGCACGTGAAGCTTTCCCAGCAATCGCCACACCATCTCAGAGCGCTGCAAACCGGGGTGGCTGGTGGTGAACGATCCGCCTACCTCAACCCACCACTGTTTGCTGGATGGACCGGTAGCCGTCACGGCAAAATCGAAACTGATAACCCGTGGCATTGGTTTGGCTTTGGGATCGATCGCGGCGAACCCCGCCTCGTCCAAGGTTCGGGCCACGATGTCACTGACCTTCTTTCCTTCAGCGAGGGCTAACACCTTGGAGCGGTCCTGTTTATCATCGAGGGACAAGCCGGAGAGTGGGGCGTCTCCGAACGAAAGATCGTGGGGAACAACCGATCGGTCAACTACCCCGGTAAAACTAAGCTGATGTTCGGCTGATTGAGCGTTGGTTTGGCGCTTATTGACCCGGATTAGTTCGGCGTCGAGCCGGTCCTGGGATAAGTCGACATAGGTCGGGTCGGTGTCGTATCCGACGCCGATTCGTCCCGAGCGAGCCGCTGCCACCAAAGCCGTTCCCGAGCCGGCGAAGGGATCGAGAACGATGTCGCCTTTGTAGGTGTAGAGGTCGATGAGCCGGAGCGGCAACTCGACGGGAAACGGCGCCGGGTGCCCGACCCTGGTGGCCGATTCAGCATCGATACGCCACACGTCTTTGGTGGTCTCGACGAATTCGTCGTTAGTGATGGTCGACTCCCATGGCAGATTCGCTTTGCGGCGAGCTTTGAGATTTTGGGCCCGGGAGAATCTTCCTTTGGAGGCAATGATCACCCGCTCGGTCATATCTCGCAACACCGGATTGGATGCCTTGGCAAACGACCCCCAAGCGCATGATCCCGAGGAAGCCGACGCTTTCTCCCAAATAACCTCACCTCGCAGAAGCAGGCCCAGATCGTCTTGGAGGATGGCTGACACATCGGCCGACAGGCTCCGATACGGCTTACGACCCAGATTGGCCACATTCACAGCGATCCGCCCACCCGGTTCCAACACACGAACGCACTCAGCGAAAACAGTTCTCAGCAAGTCGAGAAACTCGATGTAGGTAGCCGGAACTTGACTAGGAGCGTCGCCACCGGAAACGGCTAGCTCATAGTCCTTGCCGACAAAATAAGGTGGTGAGGTAACAACCAGGGCGACAGAGCTTTCGGGAAGATTTTGCCGTTCGTGAATCGAACCGACGTAAAGCTTCCCGGAGCCTAGTTCGTCAATGAGCTCCGGTGGCCGATTGACGGTCTCGTCATCAGACAGCACCGGCGGCGAGAAACGTTCGTAGAAGGCCGACGAATCGTGACCCTCTCGTTTGGCCACCCCGAAGCTTGACGTTCTTGTTCGGTGGCGTTCCTGCATCCCGATGATGATAGTTGCGCGAGCAGGAGACTGTTCACAACCAGAGTTGATCGACGGTCGCCTTATCGTCCTGGCTACTCTTCGGCCGAGCGGACCTCGTCGCAATCGACCACTGCCGATGACAAAATCTGATCGGAGTCGGCCGGGTCGACGGCGTTAACGACACCCTGATCGAGATCTTCGTCATCGAGACACTGCTGTACCGCCAACTCCTGCATTTGAGGTGTCGGTTCAAGCTGATGGGGTGTGGTGACGTCGGTTTCGCCACCAGGAGGAAGATCTTGGATCGGGATCGCTGTCTCACCGGTACAAGCCGGCAACAAAACAATTCCCACACTCAGCATCGCCAGAACCCAAAGGCCAGCTCTCACAGTCACGCTCCCCAAGCTATCAGTGCCCTCCTCAGAGCGTTGACGACCAATAACACCAACCAGATGTTTGAGCTCGGCCGGGTTTGGGTTTCGGGGGACTGCTCCCCTGCCCGATTGATGGCCAATAAAGCCTGCGCCCTGGCTACCCTGTTGAAGGCGGCTGGAGGGTCCTGATGACAGTTCGTATCGGCATTAATGGTTTCGGCCGAATCGGCCGCCTCGTCGTGCGTGCTTTACGACGGCGTCCCGAGCTACAGCTCGTCCACATCAACGAGTTACACGCCAACGCCATGACCTCGGCCCATCTGTTGGAGTTCGACACCGTTCACGGCCGCTACGAAGGCTCGGTGTCCTGCGACGGTGACACAATCGTTATCGACGGGCACGCCATCACCCACAGCTCGCATGACTCGCCCGGCGCCGTGCCATGGACCGAACACGGCGTCGATATCGTGTTGGAGGCATCAGGCAAGTTCCGCACCACCGAGCAGCTACAGCCATACCTCAACGGTGGAGTCCGCAAGGTTATAGTCGCAGCCCCGGTCAAGAGCGACGGCGTGCTCAACATCGTGATGGGTTGCAACGATCACCTCTACGATCCTGCCACCGACCACATCGTCACTGCCGCGTCGTGCACCACCAACTGCTTGGCCCCGGTGGTCAAGGTGATCCACGAAGGTGTTGGTATCGAGCGAGGCGTGATCACCACCATCCACGACGTCACCAATACACAGGTTGTCGTCGATGCCCCCCACTCCGACCTGCGCCGGGCCCGGTCGGCCCTCAACTCGCTGATCCCCACCTCCACCGGATCAGCCACCGCCATCACCCTCATCTACCCCGAACTTGAGGGCCGGCTCGACGGGGTAGCGGTCCGGGTGCCGTTACTCAACGCGTCACTGACCGACGCTGTATTCAGCGTCGCCCGTGACGTCACAGTGGCGGAGATCAACGACCTGTTACGCACCGCCTCCAACACCAACCTCAAGGGCATCTTGGGGTTCGAGGACCGCCCACTGGTATCGGCCGACTATGTCAACGACACCCGCTCAGGCATCGTGGATGGCCCATCGACCATGGTCACCGACCAACGGCTGGTAAAAGTGCTGATTTGGTACGACAACGAGTACGGCTATGCCTTCCGCATGGCCGATCTAGCGACCCGGATCGCTGAGTCCATCGGGGGCTGATCGTGCAGCTGCGCAACTACATCCTGGTCACCGGCGGCTACTGGGCTTTCACTCTCACCGACGGTGCACTGCGCATGCTGGTGCTCCTCCATTTCCACGCCCTCGGCTACTCGCCGGTGTCCATAGCGTTCTTGTTCCTGCTGTATGAGTTCATGGGTATCATCACCAACCTGATCGGCGGATGGGTCGGCGCCCGCTCCGGACTCAACCGCACCCTGCTCGCTGGGCTAAGCCTTCAGATTGTGGCCCTGGCGGCGCTCACCTTCCACCAGACATCGTGGCCTGAGATCACCGCCGTCGCCTACGTCATGGGGTTCCAGGCCCTGTCCGGAGTGGCCAAGGACCTCACCAAGATGAGCTCCAAGAGTGCTGTCAAATATGTTGCCGGCGACGGGTCACTGTTCCGTCTGGTCGCCATCCTTACCGGTTCCAAGAACGCCCTCAAGGGTGTCGGGTTCTTCCTTGGCGCCGCACTACTGTCGTGGATCGGCTACGACGCTGCGCTGTGGACGTTGGTGGCGCTAATCACCGTGGCCCTGATCTCGGTCGGACTGCTACTGAACGAAGACATCGGCAAGGCCTCGACCAAACCGGCATTGCGGTCGATTCTGTCCAAGTCGACTGCCATCAACCGGCTCTCAGCCGCCCGCATGTTCCTTTTCGGGTCACGCGACATCTGGTTCGTGGTCGCACTTCCCGTCTTTTTAGGCGATGTGCTCGGCTGGTCTTTTGAAGGCATCGGCGGGTTCTTGGCCGCTTGGGTCATCGGCTACGGAATCATCCAATCGATCGCTCCCCGGCTAATGGGTTCCACCAACCGAAACCTCGATTCCGAGATCGCCGCCGCCCGCACCTGGGCGCTGGTTCTCACGGTCGTCTCCGCCACCGTTGCGGTTCTGGTGGCCTTCGATGTGGCTACTACGGTCACCATCGTGGGCGGCCTGATCGTGTTCGGCGTCGTCTTTGCCCTCAACTCGTCGCTGCATTCCTACCTGATCCTGGCCTACAGCCAAGGCGACGACGTCAGCCTCGATGTGGGCTTCTACTACTCCGCCAACGCCTGCGGACGACTCGTCGGCACCCTGGCCTCGGGAGTGCTCTACCTGTGGGGAGGCCTCGACGCCGCGTTGTGGGGATCAACAGCCTTCGTCGCCCTCACATGGCTGCTGACGCGACGCCTCTCACCCGGCACCGACCTGGCTACAGGCCACCCCATCGCCGCTTCCCCCTGACAACCCAATCGGTGACCCAAGGTGTTGGGTCGCTGAGCCCGGATGGTCGTCGATGCCCGCCGAGTGACCGACGCCTCGGGCCACGCTGTCCTCACGAAACCCTCTACCGGGCCAACCTCTGTGGGCTTGTAGAGATGACCAAGTCGGGCTGAGAGTTCAGAGAAGCCGGCAAAGTCGGCGTGCCTCGTAGATGGCGGCGGCGATCCCGCGACTGGCTACTGCATCACCTATCCGGTAGAGAACAAATCCCTCTCCCGATGTTGGTTGCGGTATACCTCCGGTGAGCGCCGCTATATCGATAACTCCTGCGTTGGCCGACGCTTGACGCAAACTCAGGTATAGATCGTCGTTGGGCTCGACCCCATGCTCGAACACGACCGCATCGACGCTTCGAACTAACTCACGCCGTGTAAACACGTTGCGCAGCGTTGCGAGGAGCTTGCCGTCGGTTTGTTCGACCCGCACGAGCTGGTGGTCCGGGGTCATCAGAACGCCACGGTCGTACAGCATTTCAAGATAGGAGGGGCCGGTGGTGGCGGCGAGGTCCTGGGCGACCAACCGGTCCGGGGTCACGAGTTCGATGTCGCAAACACCTCGTTCTGAAAGGAACTCGGCCACCGACGGTGCCTGTTCTGCGCCATGGTCGTCATAGATCAAAACGCTGCCTGTGACCGAAGCGTTTCCGCTCAGCACGTCCCACGTGCTGACCACGAACCCCTCACCGGAATCGAGGAAGCTCGGGTCGGGAAAGCCACCGGTTGCAGCAATGATGATGTCGGGTTCGGTTCGCGTCACGTCGGACTCATCAACAGGCGAGTTCAACCGCACGTCGACGCCGAGGTGGTCAAGCTCGGTTTCGAGCCAGCCGACGATGCCAAGTAGTTCAGCCTGACGCTCGCCGGCCCGGGCCGCCAGCACGACCTGACCACCGACACGATCCTGAGCCTCGAACAGAACCACGCTGTGGCCTCGCTCGGCCAACACCCGAGCAGCCTCCATACCGGCCGGGCCGGCACCAATGACCACCGCCTTTCCGGGGACACCAGAGGTCTTTGAGACAAGCTGGCGGATGTGGGTCTCTCGACCGGTGGCGGGGTTCTGAATACACACCGACTCCAAACCCTGGTGAAGACGATTGATACAAAGGGACGCGCCGACACAGACCCGTATTCGCTCTTCGTCTCCCCGCTCAAGCTTGGCGACAATGTGCGGGTCGGCAATGTGGGCCCGGGTCATGCCTGCCAGATCGATCAGGCCGGCTGAAATCGCATGACGGGCCGAGGCAACATCGGTGATGCGTGTGGCATGGAGCACCGGAAGATCAACGACCTCCTTGATGGAGGCGGCCAGGGAGACAAAGGGCATCAGCGGGGTGCCCGACGGAGGGATCGCTTTCGAGAGGCCTTCCTCGGTGGCGAGCGACGAACTCGAGATGTTGATGAAGTCGAGTAAGCCGGAGCCTGCGAGTCGTTGCGCTATGTCTGCGCTTTCTTGACGACTGAGCCCTCCGATCTGGCCTTCATCACCAATCATCCGGATGCCGACAACGATGTCAGTGCCGATCGCGGCTCGAATCGACTCCAGGACCTCGACGGTGAACCGCAACCGGTTCTCGATCGAGCCTCCGTACTCATCGGTTCTGCGATTGGCCAAAGGTGTCCAGAACTGGTCGATTAGGTGACTCGTGGCACAAAGCTCGATGCCATCGAGCCCTCCGGAGCGGGCGCGGGTAGCGGCAGCGCCGAAATCAGCGACGACACGACGGATGTCGGACTTCTCCATCTCTTTCGGCCAGCCACGGTGCATTGGTTCGCGAATGGGCGACGGCGCAATGGTGGGAAGCCAATCACCGTCATTCGAGATGTTACGTCGCCCCATATGGGTGATCTGGCACATCACCGCTGTGCCGTGGCGATGGATCCGATCAGTCATCTCCGAAACAGGATCGATAATGGCGTCGGACCCGAAATACAGCTGACCCCAAAGCGACGCCGAATCGGCCGAGACGTTGCTCGACCCACCGATCATCGTCAGCCCAATTCCGCCCTTGGCCTTTTCCTCGTGATAGGCCATGTAGCGCTCGCTTGGGGTGCCGTCGGTGTTGTAACCCGGAGCGTGACTGCTTGAGAAGATTCGATTCTTAAGCTGGATATGCCCTAGCGTGAACGGCTCAAGAAGCGGGTCTCCTGAGGTGGGAGTTGTGGTCGATTCATCACTCATATATCAGCTCCTCCAGCAAGCGAGACTCAACCGCTTGTGCCCAAGGCTAGACCGTTCTGGGTTTCGTGTCCCGAAAGGCCCAAAGCACAAAGTCAAGCGCCGAACTGTGTTCTATGCTCCCGGCCGCAAGCCTAACAAGTATCAATAACCGCATTGCCACCAGACCACGGCACAGGAAGACCCCAAGTTGGATGGCCTCGGGGCGACTCCCCCATCGACTTGGGAGTTTCGTTTTGTCAGGCGGCGAGTGCTCCGGCGAATACTTGCCAGGCGAGCAGCGACTTGGCGACAAAGCTGAGCACGATGTAGCGGCGTTCTCCGTAAAGGTAGTTGGCCCACTTACCCTTGGCCTGGTATTGCTTCCACTGGACGATCGCGAAGCAGTTGAAGAGGACGAAGAGCGAGATCACGATCCCGTAGACGAAACCAGGGACCGTAACTTCTGCCGGGCCCTTCGGTGAGATGATGTTCAAGGCGATTGCGATCCATGGGATCGCACCAGCGATGCTGCCGAACCAGAAAGGGAGCATGTCGCCGTCACCGGGCGTGGTGTACCGCTCCTGGAGCCAGCCGAACAAGATCATGCAGACGTTAACGCCGAAGATGCCAAGAAGGGCGACGTAGTCTGCGGTGCCGTTCAGCTGAAGGATGACGACAATCATGATCGACGACGACAACGAATACTCGATCCATCGATACTTGTTAATGTGCCGACCCAGGCCCTCGGCGTACTTCGGAAAGATCGGCGGTGAACTCACGAAGAAGTGAAAGAAGGCCGAGAGCGCCAAGAATGTAGCCACCATGTAACTGATGTTCAGATCGAACAGGTTCACCGAATCCGAGAAACTGCCGGTGCCCGGGGCCCCGGCGAGATACGTCGCCACCACCGGGAGAGACGTGTCGTTTGACAGCACTATGATTGCGATAAAGGACGCAAGGTGGAGACACCCGGCAAACAAATTCAGCTTACGAAGGTTCCCGAGTTGCATGTCCACGGTGACATAATAGACCTACCACGATCGAACGACTGGTATTGCCGCGGCAAGTTCAGGCTTTTTGCCCCACGCAGTACCAATTGAGCGTCAGCAATTCTTTCTCTTCGGCTTGAATATAGGATTGGCTGTTCTCATTCAACCGCTGCATCAACGCATTGGTCTTAGTTGGAATCAGATGAATCCTGGCCAGAAACCTGAACACCGCCTCATACTTGTCGAATAGGGCGACCTCTTTCTTAATCATCTCCACCGCAGGTCGCCCAACCGAAGAGACCAGATTAAATCCAGCGTTCTTGAATGAATCCTCCCAGTATCGGTAATGCCAGAAGCCTCCGAACACTGTCAGCTCACGGGTGTGCTGAATCAAGGTATTCTGATGCTCATTCTCGCGGTCATAGGCATCGAGTGCGGCGACATCATTGATGATGAACATTTCCCCCCCGTTTCAAAACCCGAAACACTTCGCCAAAGGTGAATTCATGATTGCTGACGTAGGTCATCGGCTGGACCGCATAGACTGCGTCGAAGCTGGCGTCATCAAACTTGAGTGGTTGATTGAAGTCGCCGACAGTGAAGTTGGCGCTCGGCAGGTTTGGGTTCTTCTCAATCCGGTGGGCCAGTCGGCAAACAGGTAGCGGACTATGGATTGAGCGGCCTCGGCGGCGTAACCCCGCCCCGAAATCGCCCGATCAACGGGCCTGGAGCACGAACGGTAAGACCGGTCCTGTGTCCGATTCCTTTAGCAAGAACGACGCGACGGTCATCGTCCATCGGCTGTCGGCGGTGTCGTCGATCAACAACACAGGCATGGAGCGCACCGCAACGTCGGGCAACTGGGCTGCATCGACCGACAGCAGGCCCCACACGTTCGTCAGCTGAAAGGCACTGTTTGTTTGCTCGGCTTGCCACCCGGCGCTCGGGTCCCGGACCAGCGCGTGATGCACGGGGAGTTTCCCAAGCCGTCCGACCTCGTTTGCTACCGCCGAAACGAGTCGGCCGTTTCGTCGTGATGGCATCGGACAAATCCATCCTGGCCGCTGCTCCCAGTCCCACCGCTTCAAGATCCCGGTTATGCCGCTGATGAGTTCGGACGAGACCTCAGCGATGCTTCCGTCGAGCAGCGAAGCAACTTCGGGGCCCCAGCCGCCATCACCCAGACGGCTTAATGCTCGCCCTTGTCGGGCCTGGTGCTCAGGTTTGATCTTGCCCTTTGGCCGACCAAGACCGGGTGCCCATTGCCGCCGAGGCTCAACGCCCACATCAATACCCCGCAGGTGGGCCCTTGCTTTGCCGGCCCCGCTCGATGCCGTGGTGCTCCACCGAGGTTCCTCGCCGGCCGCGGCCACACACCGATCACACCGTCCACAATCGGATGCCTCAGTATCGTCGAGCAGCTCGCGAAGGTATCGCAGTCGGCATCCTTGGCGGCTCGGGTAGCCGCGCATTTGATCGGCCTCGTTGGAGCGGAGTTTGCGTAACCGTTCGGCGAGCTCACCGTCGTAAGCCCACTCGTTCGTGGTTCGCACATAGCCGCCCTTGACCCGAGCCACTGCCCCTTGCACATCGAGGATGCTGAGAAGCGTGCTGAGCCTGGAGCGCCCCATGTTCACAGCCGGTTCGAGACGCGGGATCGACATCGGCGACGATGTGTCGAGCTGGGTCAGAACCCGTTCACAGACTTCCCGGCTTGGCATTGACACCGACTCGAACCAGGCCCAAATACGCTCATCCTCTTTGGGCCGAGGCAGAGCTATGACTTCGGCCCGATCAATACCACGACCGGCACGACCAATCTGTTGGTAATAGGCCACGGGCGTTGGCGGAAGACCGAGGTGAATGCAGAAAGCCATGTCCGATTTGTCAAACCCCATGCCAAGAGCACTGGTTGCGATGAGTGCTTTGAGCTCGTTGTTGCGAAGTCGATCTTCGAGACGCTCCCGGTCTTCAGGCAAAGTCGAGCCCGAGTAAGCGGCGACGTTGTGCCCCCGTTCCCGCAGCCACTCCGCAGCCGTGATGGCCTGGTCCACCGTCAGCGCGTAGATGATGCCAGAGCCGTCCATGTCGCCAAGGTTGTCGGCCACCCACGCCAGCCGTTCGGCATCATCGTCGAGTTCGATAACTGAGCAATGCAGCGATGCCCGGTCGAGGCTGGTTCGCAACACAACCGTGTCGGGCCCCAACTGATCGGCCACATCGTCGGTGACCCGTTGGTTAGCGGTGGCGGTCGTCGCCAGAATCGGCGCCCATTTCGGGAGCTCGCCAATCACTTTGCGCAACCGCAGATAGTCGGGGCGAAAATCGTGGCCCCAATCGCTGATGCAGTGGGCCTCGTCGCAAACAAGAGCAAACGGGCGCGACAACATCATCGAGAACACGCGCTCTCGAAACCCAGGGTTGGCCAGA
>Ga0316189_10004326_pt1 | contig 13683 bp, 11 predicted proteins | sample LowCovwburrow_MG_FD_204930 | JGI IMG/M metagenome (GOLD analysis project Ga0316189, IMG submission 204930) | Coastal sediment microbial communities from Maine, United States - Lowes Cove worm burrow | ecosystem: Environmental > Aquatic > Marine > Coastal > Sediment | place: USA: Maine...
GCACGGACCAATATCTCACCGGCTGTAACCGGAATTACCGAACCTTCGGTATATGCACTTTCCTATACCGTTCCAGTGGAGAAAAAGAAGGAGCGACCTACTTTTATTGTTGCTGGGGCCGGGGACCTGACCGATCAAACCGATTTGTCGACCTCTGCGATAATTAGACCCGATGATATTAGTGCCAATGCAATGGAAGAGAAGGTAAGCATGGTGATGAAGGTGATGACCGATCGACTCAATGGACTTCAAATGAATTGGGACGCCGTGTCCAGTATCAGTATTTATACCGAAGTACCAGTACATTCTTTTCTATACAACACAGTCCTAAAACCCATTGGAGCTACTGCTGTTAGAGGCACCAATTGGTACTTTAGTAACCCACCTATTAAAGGCTTGGCCTATGAAATGGATATGCGTGGGCTTCGAAAAGAATTGGTGAAGGAATTCTGATAGGCCAAATGAATTAGTTTTTTACAAGAGTTACATCAACTCCTTGTCTAAGGGTGTTATGAATTTCAGCAACCTTATCGGTTTGGGCTATCAATGCATCCAATTCAGTTTTGGAGGCATCCCCATCTACCTTGACTTTGTAGGTAAGGCTATGACCAGGTGCACCTTCGGCATCGAACTCACCACTTGCCTCAACTACTACCTTGTCAATCAGAATATCCCTTTTCTTTGCCTCTCTATAAAGATCGTTACAAAAACAACTGGCAATGGCAAGAAATAGAAACTCCCCACCAGTAATCCCTGAACCAAAACCGTTGGCCCCGCTATTGATCTTAAGTTCCTTTGATTCACCATTGGAATCGACCTTGACCAAGTGGTGGTTTTTCTTTGATTCGACAAAAGCGGTGATTTTCATTTGTTCAGATTTGATATTACTATTGAATGCGTTGCATGGGCATAGGAATTCATTCTTCCCTCTCATTGAACGGGATGATAATCCCTTTTTCTACATATTTCTTTAATCCATTGAGCAATAATGCCCAACAATAGGATGAACCCCTAAATTCCGAATTGCAGCTTTGCCATCCGGTATGCCAGAATTTAATACGAACCTTGTTCTTTACCGGTTCCAAATCAAACCCAAATGAGGTCGGGTCCCAATCAGCATCGGATTTGGTCATTTTGATATGGAACGTTTTGTTTTCCGTTGCTTTGGTAACTTCTCCGTACCAATCGTATTCCGGAGCGAAGTAAAAATTATATATTTCGTTTACTTTGGGAATGCCAGAGCATTTTAAGGGCCACCAATTAATCAGATGTTCAGGCTTGCTAATGGCCTGGAAAACCTCGGTCAAAGTGGCTGAAACTTCAAGGTCGTGATTAATGGAATAGGATATGACGTTGGTATTCATAGATTTAGCATGGCAATTAAGATAATAAAAAGTCTTGAATATGCTTGCAGTTATAAAAGGCCCTAACATAAAAATGCTAGGGCCTCAGGGTTTGGTTTGGTTATTTAAGTAGGTAGGGCCGTATTTGATAGGTCGATCGTAACTCTTTGGCTTTGTTCCTCTGTTTGATGGTCCAATTGAAATTTTCAATCCTTGGGGTTGCGATCTTTGCGCCCATTGCTATAATTCCCTTCCAATGCAACTGTCTTACCTTCTTCCGTAATGAATTTTATTCTAAAGGAGTTCATGCCTTTTAGTAAGAATTCATTCTGGTTTAATGGAATCAATTCATAGGTTGTGCCTTTGTCCCGTCTGTACCATAATCGATTTTTGTCAAGTTGAATGACCCTTGGACCATAGGTTCCCACATAGGATTTTAAGACCGATGCTTTAACATCTACTGGATTGACATTGCTATTTAGCGCGCTTAAGTACCATTGGTAAAACTCGGTCCTCTGCGAATCCGTACTTTTTTCCTTAAGGGATTCCAATGCTTTTATGTGAGCCACCTCCAAGGCTTTTTCCGAGGCTATTTTAATATGTGGGGTAACCCCAGTTCCTTCCCAATTGGTATTAGTGATCGGATTTATGGCACGTCCCGAGGGAACCCAAACCGTAAACCGATCCGTAGCATTGATCGTTCCTCCGGGATGTGCTCCGCCGCCGGTGGTCTCACCAATCAAGGTGGCTCTTTCCAAGTGCTTTAAATTGTAACTGAACTCTTCTGCTGCTGAAAAGGTTGTACTGCTGGTCAGGACATATACCGGTGTAGTTGGACTGCGTTTTCCCTGTACATGGGGTAAGGTCCACGTTTGGGAATGACTATCGGTTGGCCTTGTATAAAAATTATTGAGATGAACGGGTTCGGCCCCAAATAAGTAGCTGGAAATAAGTTGGATCATTTGCGGACTACCACCGCCATTTGACCTTAGATCGATGATTATCGCATCACTATTGCTTAAAAAATTCATGGCCGATACGGCAGTAGGACCCGCATATTCTACGTTTGAAAAACTCCTTAGGTCCAAATAGCCAATATTACCATCCAAAATACGCACTTCCTTGAAGCCGAAATTGTTCCGTTTTAACCTGCTGATATAGTTGTTCAGATAGGCAATACTGTCCTCAGGAGTATGTACTTCCTCACGTGCGGCAATGGATTGAGGATTGAAACGGACACTGATATGTTTATCGTGGCTTATTGAACGAAGGTCCTCGGTTAGTTTATTTGCAAATAAAAGAGGATCGGAAATAGACGTATAGACTCCTTTCTTTAAGTTGGTGTCGATAAATGTGGCCATTTGGTTGGCAACTTCCGGGAATACATAGTTCGATATAAGTTTGCTACCTACAGAATCCACGACCAGGGAGATTTCATTCGCCCTTAAGGAGGTTTGGTTATCTTGGGCCAGTAGTTTCTGATTGGAAATCAAAAAAAGAATTAAGGATGCGGGTACTGCGAATACTATTTTTCTCATGGGTTACAATTCTTTATTAATTTTTTCAAGGTTGAAGCTACCTGATCAATTTCAGTTTGCGGGATATTCTGTAGTGCCTTGGTTCTATTCTCTGTAATAATCATATTTAATTCAGGCAATAGGTCTTTTGTTTTTTTGGTCAATTCAATATTGAAGCGTCTTCGGTCATCAGAATTCATGGTCCTGCTTAAAAATTTGTTTTTGACCATTAATTCGATCATCCTTGTAACAGACGCGTTATCCTTAAATATCAATTCAGCGATCTCACTTTGAGTCAACCCCGGGTTCTTGACAAGGAACTGTAGGAGTAATGCTTGGTCCAAAGTTAGATTGCCAACCCTTTCAGAAATTTTTTGTTGTGACAGTTTCCTATAATTTTTGATTGCTTTCTCAATTAGATAAAATACGGTCTCCGAAGGTTGCGTTAGCATAGATGATTTTTAATTTGATGTAAATATAATTGATATATCAATTAAAAAATTGAATTTAACAGAATTTTACTATTGATGGATAAAATATGCTATTAAAGATCGATGTTAATGTGGGAGTTCTGCCTGCCTGATTCGTTATGATATTAATGGGTATAACATTGATTATCAATCCCAAACAAATTTCCAGCTTCCATCGGCCTGTCTTTTCCAAACCGTATGGAATTTTCCAACACTTTCTTTCTTGTTTCCACTAGAATCAACAGATGTAAAGGTAAAACTACCATAGGTGTATCCTAAATCCCCTGAATCACTAACATCTACGAAATCAGGTTTCCAACTTAGCGTTTCGTTGCCCGCCTTATCCTTACGATACCATTCTGTAATTGCAGAATTACCCTTGATTATATTTTCACCTCGTTTGATTACCGCATCCTCTGCGGCATAGGTTTGAAAGGCCTTTTGTATGCCTTCTTTTTGGGCAAGATCATTGAAGTTTTTCTCTGCCGTTACAATTTCGGCCTTCCACTTTTCAACATCACCATGCTTTGTGGGCCTATGGCAAGCCATAAGAAAAAAACAGCAAATACAAATCAGTACGATATTTCTCATAGGGTTGTATTAGTATAGCAATAAAAGGAGGTATCCGTAGGTAAAGGATATTTAGTTCATTTAATGCTTCATAAAGATAAAATTTATTGCCCAATGCATTTTCTTAGGTTCTTAGGCGTTCAAACATTATCCAATCTCAATCGATTTTCTTTCTAAGTATTTTGTAGGATTCCAGTTTGGTGCTGTCCTTTATTTGATGGGTCTTTTGATTGAAATTATCCAGTTGGGAATTGATGATATAATACACATGACCATTATATATATCGAAGGTGGTGGGGATTTTGAATTCTGTGCCCATGGGAACCATCTTTTCCATGCCTCGTATGGCCGTCTTTTCATTGTTTAGATAATAGCGATATAAACCGTTTTTATCAGGATCTTTTCTTGCATTTACGATACCTATCAAACTATTGTCATAATATTTCATGCCGTCTATACCGGCATAGGTCTTATTAGGAGTATTGATTATTTCCTTGGTTTTGATATCCACCACACGAATTCCATTTCTATGGGAGGCTAGATAGAGATATTTGTTATCGTCAGAGATTGCAATTCCATTGGAATGGGCTATTTCATCAGATTCAATGAAAAGCTCTAATTGATTTCGTGAATGCTCTACGGTATAAATTCGATTGCTTTCTGAATCCGTTATATAAAGATCGTTTTTTGCACTTACGGCAATATCGTTAAGGTAAGTTTGGGTTGAATCATGGATCGTATAGGAATCGATCAAACCTCCCGTACGTTTGTTCAATAGTAAAAGGATCGATCTATTCGTATTACTTTCAAGCCCATTGCCCAAAGCAAATAAGGTATCCCCTTTGATAGTCATACCAAAGCCAGGTAAATAACCATGTTCATTTTTACCAATAACTTGGGTTGTATTGGTACCATTAAGATCGCATTTAAGTATTTTACTATGCATTAAACTATTGAGATAGATGTTCTTTGTATCAGCGTCAATGGCGATACCTTCAGGAATCAGGTCTTTTTCTACCTCCAATGTAATTATACGCTCATTTACAGTAATGCAGTGGACACATCCGAACAAAAGAAGCAACACTCCTATTTTTTTCATACGTTTTAAAAGGTGTTCATTGAATATCGTTATTTATTCCAAGTTCAATACCATGAGGTTCATTCCCCTCAGGTCATCTTTGAAATAGGGGAGTTGCAAACGTTCGTGGGCATGCAATACGAAACCCAGTCTTTTATAAAAATCAAATGCCTTATTATTACTGTCAAGGACATCAAGATAAAGATTTTTCATTGCTCGTTCCTTTGCCAACTTGATAATCTCTTTCATTGCTTTGTTCCCTATCCCCTTTCCCTTGAATTCGGGTAATACGTATATTTTTTCCAATTCGGCGGCCTCTGTAATGATTGGCTTTGCTTTTGGCGCAAAATTGACTTTGATAAATCCTGTAATTTGGGTGTTTGAGGATATTAGGAAATAATCAATGTTTGGATCTCTTAGATTGGATGTTAACTGTTCATCACCAAATTGATCATTAAGATACCATTCGAGTCCGTCTTCATTCCAATAATCCCCAAAATACGTTGAATAGGCATCTATACAGGTTTGCTGTAAAACGGATTTATCTTTTAGTGATGCCTTGATTAGTTGAATTTGTGCCATTATTTGGTAGCGACTTTTATGCCTAACAAATTTATTCAAATTCTATATTAAAAGTTGATCGTTTATAAATTCATTCATCCGGTTTCACTGTGGAAGTTGTGGCGCGAAACGTATGCAGCATTGCTTTTAATTCCGTTATTTTTTCAGGGTACTTTTCATATAGATTAATGCGTTGTTCAGCATCGTTCACCATATCAAACAGTAAACCTTCCGTTTCGAAATCGGTATAACCTGTCAATTGTTTGAAAGATTCGGGCAAATCCCGTAAGCCGCCTGTACGATTATTGATATACAACCAATCTCCTTTTCTGATTCCCCAAATCTTCTCATTGGTATTATGGACAGTGGCTTCCCGAATCGGGGAATTATAGGTTTCCCCTGTTAAGAGGGGAAAGAAATCGTAGCTATCCGGAGCGGCATTTTCTGGAAGTTTCGTAGCTGTTACACGTGCAAGTGTCGCCATAATGTCAACTTGCGAAATCAATTCGTCTGAAACGGAACCTGCTTTGATCTGCCCTGGCCATTTAACGACCATTGGCACATGGTGTCCACCTTCCCATACATCACGCTTTAGTCCGCGAAAGTTTCCCATACTATAGTGTTCAAAGGTCTCAGCACGTTTCCAGGCGTAGGCTTCAGTGCCATTATCGGAACTGAAAATAACGATTGTATTATCTTCCAGCCCTTTCTCTTTTAAAGCTTTCAAAACTTGTCCGGCCACCCAATCGGTTTGGACCATAAAATCTCCATAGCCACCTGCTTTTGAGGTTCCGTCAAATTCATCATTCGGTATGATCGGGGCATGTGGAGAAGGGAGGGCAAAGTAAAGGAAGAAAGGTTCATTCTCCTTGCGATCGTGTATCCATTCAACTGTTTTTTTGGCAAGGGTAGGTAAAACTTCATAGGGATTCCAATCTTTCACCTTTGGCCCTGGTCTAAATTCCCAGGAACCTTCTTTTGTTTCATATCCAATGTTGTTAATATCCATTGTTTCTGTTGGTATATGAACCATCCGATCATTTTCCATCCATGCATAGGGAGGGAAATTAATGGTGCCGTCCCCGAAGTAATAATCGAATCCGCGATCCAAGGGCCCTCCTGCTATGGGTTGGTTCCAGTCTATATCCTTAGGAAGGTAAAATTTTGTATTTCGGCCCCATTGTTCCACTTCTGCCGAAGGTTCATTCTTAAATTGCCAGTCCCATCCCAAATGCCATTTGCCTATACAGGCGGTGGAATATCCTTTTGATTTCAATAGTTGGGGCAATGTGATATCCGAATCCTTAAAAAATGGGGTGCCAAAGGCACCTACTATTCCATGCTGCCTTCGCCAGTGATAGGTGCCCGTAAGTAGCGCAAATCTACTTGGCGAACAAATGCCTGAAGAACTGTGGGCATCTGTAAAGCGCATACCTTCAGAAGCTAGCTGATCAAGGTTGGGGGTGGGGATTTTAGAATTTGGATTCTGACAACCAAGATCACCATAGCCCATATCGTCGGCATATATGATCACAATGTTCGGTTGAACCCGCACCTCATTGGTACAGTTGTTAAATGTGAACAGTAGGCAAACTGCCATCAAATACAATGTTACTTTATTCATATGTCATTCGCTATACAATACCATATGAAGATAACTATTTTCCCTACAAAAATAATACTGGGGAATTAAAGCTTGCTGCATTCGCCCAAGAAGGGTTTATCTGTATGAGCATAATTCGTGCATATATTTCATTTTAACACCAAAAAACCCTGATCGTTTCAGATCAGGGTCAAGCACTATTTCTTATTAACTAACTAAGATTTAAGCGCGATTATTTACCATTGTATTTGTTCGAATACCGCTTCCATAATTTGGTTTGATGGGTTTCCAAGGAAATGGTTCGTCCATCTATGTAGGCATGGGTCAATCTATTTCCACGCATATCCAAAGCATCCCCTTCGGAAACAAACAGGGTGGCACTCTTACCGACTTCCAGTGTTCCATAGGACGAATCAATGCCCAAGATCTTGGCACTATTCCCTGTGATCATTTGTAGCGCAACTTCCTTATCCAGCCCCTGACCTACGATTTGACCCGCATAAAACGGTAGGTTCCTCGTTTGAAAATTTGAGGCATTGCCATTTTGTAGGGCAACCGTTAATCCCGCGTCGGCCAATAATTTGGGTAGTTTATAGGGTAGGTCGTAATCATCATCATCCGATGCCGGTAGTCGATGCGTAAATTGCACCAGGACCGGAATTTGATGTTCTTTTAAAAAACCGGTGATTTTATAGGCATTATAACCGCCTACCAATACCACTTCCTTTACATCGATTTTCTTGAGTGTTGTTATCGCATCGATAATTTCCTTTTCCCCATTGGCGTACACATACATTTTTTTGGAGCCGTTGAATACTCCTTTTGTAGCCTCAAAAGCCGGGTTATTGTCGGAGCTACCTTTGCTGTAGGTAAGGGCATTGCCCAAGAAGGTCTTGATATCTTCCTGTTGTTTTGCATAGTCTTCGTTAGGTTGGAATCCTTGGGATTCCCCTAACCAACTACGGCCTCTACGAAAACTTGAGGGCCAATGTAAGTGTATACCATCATTTTCCTTGATGACGGCATCCTCCCAATTCCAAGCATCGAACTGGACAATGGAAGACGTACCCGAAATCCTACCACCTTGCGGTGTGATCTGCCCCAATAACACACCATTGGGACGCATACTTTCCACAACCTGTGATTCTGCATTGTAAGCGATAATACTTCGGATATGTGGTATCATATTCCCAATCTCATCCTGATCGTTACTGGCGCGGACCGCATTTACCTCGATCAGTCCCAAAGCCTTACAAGGGGCTATAAACCCAGGATATACATGTTTGCCTTTTCCTTTGACGATTGTACCCTTGCGAGCAATTTTGGTCATTGCACTTCCCACAAAGGTAAGTTTGCCGCCTTCGAACATGATCAAGGCATTTTCAATGATTTCGCCATTGCCCAAATGAGCGGTGGCTCCGTCAATTGAAATGGCACCTTTTTGTGCTTGGGCCGGGGTTTGCTGTGCATTGGCATAGAACAATGTACCGATGGCCAGTACGATACTATATAGTGAGTTTTTCATAATCTTAATTTTTATAAGCTATCGCAATGGAACTTTTCTTTTTTGCCATTCTTTGGGGTCTGTGTCTTGGAACCACCCTTTTTTTCCTCAAGCATCATATGTATAAGTTTGTTACGCTCAACTTTAATTGCCATTCGCTGTTGTCTGTCCTTTTCCTTATCAAAAAATACCGCCCCTTCTATTAGGGTTTTGTCTGCAGTTGCATATATTGATAAGGGGTGATTGTTCCAAAGTACTAGATCAGCATCCTTACCTTCCTTGATACTGCCCACGCGGTGATCGATATGCAATAATCTGGCAGGATTGATGGTCACCATTTTCCAGGCTTCCAATTCGGACATTCCACCATACTTAACCGTTTTGGCAGCTTCTTGGTTGAGACGACGCGACATTTCGGCATCATCGCTGTTGATTGCAACGGTAACTCCCTGGCTTTGCATGATCGCGGCATTATAGGGTATGGCATCCTTCACTTCATACTTATAGGCCCACCAATCGCTAAAAGTGGATCCCCCCACTCCGTGTTCGGCCATTTTATCGGCTACTTTGTAACCCTCAAGTATATGGGTAAAGGTGTTTACCTTGAACCCAAATTTATCGGCTACCTTCATTAGCATGTTTATCTCACTCTGCACGTACGAATGGCAACTAATGAACCGTTCCCCGTTAAGGATCTCGACCAAGGTCTCCATTTCCTCATCATGTCGGTATTGCTGCCCACTTTTCTTTTTAACCTCATATTCCTTGGCCCGTTGAAAATAGTTCATGAACAACTGTTCGACGCCCATACGGGTTTGCGGAAAGCGATTGTAACTCTGCCAATTACTTTGCTTTACATTTTCACCAAGTGCAAACTTGATGAACTTGGGCGCTCCATCAAATAACATGTTTTGGGCACTCTCCCCCCATTTTAGTCGTAAGATGGCAGAACGACCGCCAATTGGGTTGGCCGATCCATGAAGCAATTGTATTGTGGTGACGCCTCCGGCTAAATTGCGATAAATATCAATATCCTCTGGATCCACCACATCCTTCATTTTTACCTCTGCAGAAGAATTATGTCCCGATTCGTTAATGGCAACTGCCGCCAAATGACTATGCTCATCTATGATTCCAGCCGTAAGATGCTTACCAGATGCATCGATTACCGTAGCGCGACCTGCCTTTAGGTCGGTTCCGATTTTGGAAATCTTGCCATCTTTAACCAATACATCGGTATGTTCCAAAATCCCGTCAGCCTCACCTGTCCAAACGGTAGCATTTTTAAAAAGAAGGGTTTCCGCTTTGGGGATAGCACTATTCCCGTAACTTAAATTAGGATAGGTAATGGCTACCATTTCAGGTTCGGTAATGGTTTTATCTGCCTTGTCCTTGGGTATGAACTCCTTGGTCCTAGAGGCTTTGTACGTGCTTTCATCCCCGTTGGGTAGATCCGCCCTTCCAGTCAATATGGTGCTGTTGGCATCTACCAAACCGCTTAGACGGTAATTTTTTCCTTTGGTGGAAAAAGAAAGATTTAACCAATTATCTTTCAAGGCTATCTTGGAAGCATAGGTAAGGGTGTCTTTTTTTACCGTTGCCTTTAATTTATCCCGTTTGCCAGTAATTGATAGGGAGAATGAGGTGGTACCCGCCATCAAGGTATAATCTCCACGAATATCATTGGCGTTTGTTTCCTTGACACTATGTTTACTTCCCTGTACCCAGTTTTCATAGAGAATGGTTTCCTTTTCAAAAAGATCCCCCGAAGTAATCAGAAAATTGGCATAACGACCCGGTTGAAGCGAACCTATTTTGCTTGCCTTTCCCAAAATTCGTGCAGGGGCCAGGGTAAGGGCTTCCAAGGCCTTTGTTTTTGACAGCCCATAGCGAATGGCCTTTTGTAGTTTATCCTTTAGTTCCGAAGGCGATTTTAATCCGTTTAAGGTAAAAGAAAAAGGGATTCCATTGGCCGCCATAACTTTTGGGTTTGATGGTGCCTGGTTCCAGTGTCGCATATCTTCCAGCGAAACATAGGAGGCTGCATAGGGGTTGCTTACATCGTAGGCATCCGGAAAGTTGAGGGGAAGAATAAGGTTTGCATTAGTTTTTTTGATGGCGGCAACGGCCTCATATTCATCTCCCCCTCCTAAAATGACATATTGAATTCCGTTTGCATCCCCAATACCATCGGCCCTTAGTATGTTTCCCTTACTGCCAGCCGAGAATATCTGGATCATTCCCTTATTGGCATTCAAGGCCTCTAGGGAGCGGTCCTTGGTGGTTGCATTACCTCCAGCATACCAGGAGGCATCGGTATACATTTGTCTAAGCAAGGCCATTGACCCCATTAAAGAGGTAGGGTAGGATTGCCTTGATGCCCTACTTTTCGTAAAAGAAAAATAATGTGCGGAACGATCATCCAAAATACGTTGGGCATCATCCCCTTTTCCGTTAAGGGCAACCAAAACCCCTGTACCCCGTGCAATGCCATCCTGAATATGACTATTGACTACCCCAAAACCGGCATCCCGCAGCTCCTTCGCCTTTTTGTCATCATAAGTATAACTATCAATGGCATTGTTTTCGGGTCGAACATGGTCATTCCAATAAAATCCTTCACGGGTGGCCTCATATTGTGGAGACCGACCGGAACCTGGGGCACGTTCTGGTTTTTTTACGCCAAAATCTGAATACGTATCAATAAAGGATGGATAGATCGATTTTCCTGAAATATCAATGATAAGAGTGTTTTTTGGCAAATTGATAGATGCACCTACTTGTACCACTTTGGTATGCTGTATTAAGAGGGTTCCATTTTCTATTACCTGGGTAGGCGTAACATAGATCTTTGCATTTGTAAATGCCGTGTAGTTGTTGTTCTTTGATTTTACACCGTCATTTTCGGGAAAGTAATCTTGTGCAGATAGTGCGGCACCACACCAAAGAAAGGCGAGCGCGAGAAGTCGCATTTTCATAGTAAAGGTTTAGTTAATTAGTCGTTTTAAAGATAGCGGAAGCGAAGGGATATTTTATGGTATTTACCTTTATTTAACATTATAAAGGGTGCTGTTTATGGTAATTGACCATTAATGAAACCACAGCGTTATAACTCTTGATTCCCTTGGGTTGGTTATTGGCCTTTAAAAATGCATTGAAGACCGATTTAAATACCGGTTCCAACGGATTTTCAAAAGATTCCCAAAAAGTGGCCATTTCCTGAAAATTCTTCCTGATCCCTGGATTCAACCGGAGATATAATTCCTTGAATTTCTCTTCATCATTGAAGCGAAGATCGTTCAGTCCGTAACCAAGGGCATAGGCATAGGCCGAATATTGGAAATAAGGATCCGGATTATGGATAGTAGCCAAATAGCCAATGAAATTCGTCTCATTCTCCGCTGAATACCCAACTTGATGTCCAATTTCATGGCCACTTACAACAGGAAACCTAAAATTGGGAAGCCTTCCGTTTACCTGGCCTTCATTGGTGAAAGGGTTTATGTAACCTCCATAACCCATGTAGGTCAAGGCCGTGCTGAAGAGTGATTTTTTAATACTTGGTCTTTCATAGGAAAGAAAAGGATAAGCCTTCCCTAAATATGAATACCCGAGCATTGTCTTTTCAAAAATCTCCTGCTGGCTAAAAGGAATTTCAACGGCTAATGAGGTGTCTTTTGTGATGCTATATTGTAATTGGTTTGTTTTGATTACCAGGGCCTCGATCATATCTACCAACTCTTCATCAGTGTGGGTTTCAATCTGCGAAAATCGGTCTGCAATTGGCAGTCGGTAATAATTCAATCCCCACATGAGATGAAAGGTAAAATAGGTGATAGACAGAACAAATGCCACATTCCGTAAAAAAACTAGTGGATAACTACGAATTTTCCTTCGATTTAGAATTAGGTACCGAATCGCCAAAATGGAAAGCAATAAGTAAAAAATATCTCCCATTGAAAACGGAATCCATCCGTATATGGTTCGAAAGAATCTTGAGATCACGGGATAGATACCCTCACTATAATAACGCTCTACTAAATCTGGTCTGCCCGCTAACCATTTAACAAGGAGTACTTGCGGTAGTAGGGAAATAGCGACCCAGTTCTTTATTTTAGAATGCATGACATCAAAAATAGGTATTAATACATCAAAGTTACAGGGCAAAGCGTATTTTTGAAGTGCTAAATTCAAAAATTATGAGTAAGGAAATACGTCAGTTGGAGCCCAAAGAAGTTTGGAATAAATTCGCTGATCTTAACGAGGTTCCAAGACCTTCAAAAAAAGAGGAACGCGTGATTCAATTCATGGTCGATTTTGGGAACTCCCTCGGATTGGAAACTTTTACAGATGGGGTCGGGAACGTGATTATTCGGAAGCCTGCCTCACCCGGAATGGAAGATCGAAAAAAACTGACCCTTCAGTCGCATTTGGATATGGTACATCAAAAGAATGCCGATACCGTTTTTGATTTTGATTCTGAGGGTATAAAAATGTGCATAGATGGAGATTGGGTACGGGCCAAGGGTACGACCTTGGGGGCCGATAATGGAATGGGCGTGGCTACCATCATGGCTTTATTGGAAAGTTCCAACATTCCACATCCATTTCTAGAGGCCTTGTTCACCATAGATGAGGAAACAGGGATGACCGGTGCAATGGGACTAAAAGGCGGAGTACTTCAAGGTGAGATATTGTTGAATTTGGATACGGAGGAAGATGATGAGTTGGACATCGGCTGTGCAGGTGGCGTTGATGTGACCGCTACTCGAACTTATATTCAAGAAACCGTGTCAAGTAATGTTACAGGGTATAGGCTTGATGTAAAAGGACTTCAGGGGGGGCATAGCGGCATGGACATCCATAAAGGATTGGGGAATGCAAATAAAATTATGAACAGAATCTTATACAATGCAATGGACGGATTTGGTACACAAGTAGCCGAAATTGACGGTGGAAGTCTACGCAATGCGATACCACGTGAAAGTTTTGCGCTAATTACTGTGAACAGTTCAATGAGTTCGAAGTTTGAAGCGG